>Ga0136644_10003736_pt1 | contig 11358 bp, 14 predicted proteins | sample C_130820_EF_Meta_FD_94780 | JGI IMG/M metagenome (GOLD analysis project Ga0136644, IMG submission 94780) | Freshwater microbial communities from Lake Croche, Canada to study carbon cycling - C_130820_EF_MetaG (v2) (version 2) | ecosystem: Environmental > Aquatic > Freshwater > Lake | place...
CTTGGAACTCCTGAAATGTCCAATGCTAGTACAGACATAATACTTCCTTTTTATATCTCAAGCTTATTTAGCAGGTTTTATTTTATTCTCGGGGATTTTTTTAAGTGAATCTTTACGGACCAAACAATCTCTCTGAGTGCCATATTTAAAAACTCTGAGATATTCAATGCCGTCTATTAATCTTACATCGGTAAGGTCTCGACATATAAACTGTTCTTTGTTTAACAGATTTTCAAAATAATATGCCTTCATGGTTCTCTCCTTTCAAAAGTTCAACTAGTATATCACAACCTTTAAATTTTAGTAACTAGTTTTTTTATTTCAGGTAACCATAAATATTTGATATCAGATTTTCTTAGTGTAGCCAAGGCATCGTCCATTGTTTCTACTAAAGGATCTCCTCCTAAGTTAAAACTGGTATTGAACAGTATAGGTACATTTTTTATTTTATTGAACTCTGAAATTAGCTCATAATAGTGAGGGTTTTGTTCTCTAGTGACCGTCTGTATTCTGCAAGTACCATCTACATGGGTAATAGACGGTATAATATCTTTTTTATCTTCCAGTACATCTACCGCGTACATCATAAAAGGTGACTCTACTAATCCAGCCATATCGAACCAATCATGCACTGATTCGGCTAAACAAGACCCTGCGAATGGTCTAAACCATTCACGTTTTTTTACTTTATTTACTAAATCTTTGCCATCTTTAACAGTAGGATCAAATAGTATACTACGATTTCCCAATGCTCTTGGTCCTGCTTCGCTGCGACCTTGATATATGGTAACTATATTTTCTGCTGCAATTAATTCAGCTATATCTTTGGCAGTGGCATCAATTAAGTCGAACCCGGTGTAGTCTACATTTTTATAGTCTGCGCTAATATCAGGTCCAATATATAAACTTTTCAGTGGGGACTTAGTGGAATCTCCTGTTAATTTTCTATAATAAAGTTGACATGCACCCATAGATTGACCACCGTCATGGCTAACAGGTTCATGATAAAATTTAACATTTGGAAATCTTTTTAAAAATCTATAATTAGCAACACAATTAAGACCGTAGCCACCTGCCATAACAATTTTATTTTTTTTGGTTAGTTCAAGAGCTTTTTCAATCAGATTGCCAATTCTATTTTCGGATGACTTTTGTACAGCATATGCCATGTCTTTTCTAAATTGTCCCACTAATTCAGGATTACTGTGCCATTCTTTAATGTTTTCTGAATACTTTTTTATTTCAGCCGTCGCGTCATTTATAATTTTATTGCCAGCCGGAAAACCCGGGCGTATTAAATATAGATTATTAAGCTTACCGTCACAAATAGGTATATAAGGGTTAAACTTACCGTAAGAAGAAAGACCCATGGTTTTTCCAGCCTCTATTTCAGGAAAACCCAAGTACCTAGATACCGCTTCATAACTTTTAACTATACCGTGAGCCCTAGATATTTCTACGATAGCACCATCTTCAGACTGAAACTGACAATCTTTCATATTATTTGATCCAAAAGTAGCATAAAGTCTTTTGTAATTTGTTGGGTAATCAAAAGACCATATTGATTCTACTTCCCAAGTGTCATCTTCTATAAAGGTGAACAAATCTTTTTCAGTGTGACCAACTCCTGAAAGTAAATGCTGATTAAAGGTAGTGTTTTTGATTAAAGAATATGCACTACTGCCTGATCCATCTGCTACTATTGCTGCGGCTGAATCAAAATTAGAATTATAAAATGCACACGCAGCATGGGTTAAATGATGTTCATTTCCTAATTCAAAATATTTAAAATCATGATACGGTTGTTTTTTTCGCACAGTTTTTCTATATACGTCGCCAAATAATTGATTTTCTGAAAAACAATTTCTAGTGTGACATACCAGTAATACATCAATGTGATCAGTATATTCATATGCCAAGTTTATACCTGCTATAGGATGACCGTCATACTTAGTTTTTGTTAATCTTTCTTCTTCAACATAAAATATTAAATCTGTATTTTGATATAAAGCTACCGATCCGTTATGCCCGACATTTACTCCTAGTACCCACATAAGTTAATCCTAATTATTATTTTTTATGGCTATCTTATTAACATCAGGAAGCCATAGATAAGTAATGTCTATTTTTTTCATGGTAAAAATAGCATCATCTAATGTTTCTACCAATGGTGAATTTTCTAAATGAAAACCGGTATTTAGTAGTATTGGAACATTTTTTATATTATAAAATTCTTTAAGTAAAATGTATAAATTTGAATTTTGATTTTCAGTAACGGTTTGCATCACGCAAGAACCGTCATAGTGAACAACACTAGGAATTAGTGCTTTTTTATCTGCTAGTACATCTACTGCATACATCATAAATGGAGATTCTGATAAACCTGCCATATCAAACCAATCATGAGCGTATTCTAGTAGACAACTTGCAGAGTAACTTTCAAACCATTTTTTATTTTTCAATTTACTGAGCGTTTTTCTACCGTCTATCAATGTAGGATCAAATAGTATACTTCTATTTCCCAATGCATTGGCTCCTGCCTCACTTCTACCCTGAAATAGTGCAACAATATTTCCATTGGAAATTAATTGTGCAACATCTGTTGCAGTTGTTTCAACTAAACTAAATCCTTCAAAAGATAAATTCGCATAATAATCGGTAATATTAGGACCAATGTATATATTTTCCAATGGATTTTTATCTAGGTTGATTGATCCTATAATATTTCCACCACAATGTATAATTGGATCATGATAAAATTTTACTTGGGGAAACTTTTTTAGAAGTCTGTAATTAATTCTATAGTTGTAATTAATTTTTCCTACTATAGTAATAGTAGTACTATTAGTAAATTCAATTGCTTTTTCAATAAGATGACATACTCTATAAAAAGCAGATTCTTGAACAGCATATGCTAAATCTTTTTTATAATCGTCTACTAGGTTAGGATCATCATGCCAAGAATGATCATGTATATTTTTAAATAATTCTGTATCATAATCTTCTCGTATGGAACTTGGTTTTGGAAATAAAGTTTTTATTAGCTTGTCATTGTTTTTTAATTCATCACTAACAATGATTCGTGGATTTTCTTTACCATATGCTGCCAAAAACATAGTTTTTGTTATGTCATTGTGGTGAAAATTTAAAAATGTGTTAACAGCTTCAAATGATTTTATAATACCATTATTAGGAGAAATTTCTGATATAATATCATCATCTATGATATTACCACTTGGATTAAGCTCATTACTACCGTATATGGAATAATGTTTTTCTAATTTATTTAGATATTTATCACTAAACCATATGGATTCTACTTCCCATGTATCATTATTTAACAAGTCTGGTGGAATACTAATACTATCTGATAAAAACTGCGAATATCTATCATTTTTATACCCACTTCCAAAAGAATCAATAACAATTATTGCTGAATTATTATAGGAAGAATTTATCGATCCAGATAAAGCGTTAATGTGATGATGAGCCGAACAACAGTCTGTAAAAATATCGTATCTAAGGGAGCCTGCAAGAAATTTTTTTCTTAAGAGAGAGAGGTATGTTACCTCTCCTGTCCAAGCTGCGGAAGGGTATGCCTCATGTAATATTACAACTTTGCCTTTATTACCGGGAAGTATTTCATAATACTTTCTACCCCCTAAAATAGTTACTTCGGGAATTTCAGATGACAAATTATTAATTAAATAATCGGCTATCATCTCTAATCCCAAATAAGGACTATCATCATATTTACACTTGGATAATCGTTCTTCTTGCACAAAAAACTTTAAGTTATTATCCTGATATAATGCTACTGCACCCTCATTAATATTAATGGCTATTTTCCACATTGTGTTAGATCTGTTTTTATGTTTTATTTATAGTACTTGTTACATCAAGAAAATTAGTTAGATATATTTGTAAGACGGGGGTCTTATACTTTGTATTAGGCTAGAGTTTAATAATTCATTGTAGTTTTTACTGTAAAGATTGCCGATTAATTTTATTAATTTATAAGAACTACAGTTAACTTTTAAATTCTTCATATAAAAAGTACACTCTTCTTCAGTTAAGAAGAATGGAATATTTTCAATACCATGAAACCCTAAACATGCATCATAACCAGTTAAGTATTCTGCACCAAAATCAATTGCCAACTCTATGGGGGCAAACTTTATACCATGCTCTTTTTCTAAATACTCTTTATATATTATACATATAGATACGTCTTCTGAGTGCCAATTGGCATTGAATGCATAATTATAAAAATGAGGAACTATAGCAGGATCTTGCATTGCCTGTAATAATTTTTTACTTCTTAGTGAAAATCCACCGCCCCCCACGAACCAACCTGTTTTAACAATGCGACAATCTTCTAACAATAATTTTATTGGGGGATGATTCAATGATGTCGGCGGACCAATATAATCATAATCAAAATATTCTTCTTTCCAATAGTCACTGTTGACACCAAACCCATCATATTGTATAACTAACACATGGGTAGTATCAATATATTTATTCAGTTCTTTTATTAAGAAAGATGAATAATCTTCACCCAAAAACTGATCCCCAATGTCAATTAACTCGTAAGATTTACTTAACTTAAGCGTTTTATTTGAAAAGACTTTTATTTTATCTATGCATGAAACTGCACTAATCGTTTTCTCCATAGAGAATTCCATTAGTGCATGATTAATATTGCTGATTGTCGCTAATGTTAATGTATTGGCCAATTAGTTTCATAATCCTCTTTGCTTACGCCGCATTCAGGGCAAACAAAATCATCAGCTAATTCTTCCCAACGACCTTCGGTATCTTCATCATGAACATGACCACATACTATACATACATGTTCCATTATTGCACCTCCTCTAACATGCGCTGATAAGCACTAGCATGGCGCTGCTCTACACGCTTTAGTGCATCAAATCTTTTTTGTGCTTTAGCTAAAACGGCCATAAACTGTTCAGCATGTTCACGACTTTCTTCAATTTGGCCCTTCATTTCTTTTTCAGCTAATTCATTACCTTCATGAACTGCATCATCTCTGAAATTAGGGTACATCGTGGTAAACTCATATGTTTCACCTTCAATAGCTTTTTCTAAGCACTGTTTTGTGTTTGGTTTACCTATAAGCAATTCTAAATGCCCCCAAGCATGTAGTAGTTCTTGGTCTGCGGTATGTTCAAAATGTCGTGCAACATCTTCAAATCCCTCTTCTCGGGCGATTTTTGCAAAATAACGATACTTGATGTGCGCTTGACTTTCACCAGCTAACGCACTTTCTAAATTTTTAATTGTGATAGACATACATTCTCCTTGTGTGTATAGTAATATATTTATGTATTATTAAGTGTAAAAGTATTTTCTATCATTTGAGAAAATTCCCCACCATGCGTTATCAAGATTTTTTGATAAGGTTGTATTAGGTTCTTTTTGTGAGGGTAAGGGGAATTTTCCTAATTCTGTAGCTGAAAAATACTCGTTTATTTCGTCTGCACAACTAGCAGCATGGGCCCAAATAAGTTCTTCATTTTTCAAAAATCTAGAATGATATTTTTTTGGTACTTCAATGACAATATCATCTTTAACAGCATTATAATCGTCATCTATGACTTGTACCGGAATAGACCTACTAGTTGAATCAAAAATACAAAGTTTACTATTATCTTTTAATGTTCTTTGTATATTGCTTATAATAGGTTTGGTATTGGTACAATGCTGCAACGCCCATACGAAAATACCAACTGTGAAATAATTATCAGGCAGTTGAAAAAACTCTTCATTAGTAATAGCTGTAAAATTCGAATGATCAACATACTCCTTCGCATATTTCAACATGTTAGGTTGAAAGTCTACTCCCACAACTTTGCAATTAAATTGTTCAATAATAGGTTTCGCTAATCTACCTATTCCACAACCCCAATCTAATACGACACTATCTTTAGTAAAGAGATTTTTTTGATTAAAAAAATCTATAGTCAATTTAGTTTCTGTTTCCCATTGGTCAGGAACAGTATCATCATATAATATTATTTTTTTTGCGTGGGCAATGCTAGTTGGATCGAAAAACTTAGAATAGAACTTTACTAACATTTAGTGTTTGGATTTATAATCTTCTATAGCAGATCTAATAGCATCTTCCGCTAGTATTGAACAGTGAATTTTTACTGGGGGCAGTGCTAGTTCTTGGGCAATTTCGGAGTTTTTGATGGTTGTGGCTTCGGCGAGGGTTTTGCCTTTAACCCACTCTGTGACAAGACTTGACGCAGCAATTGCTGACCCGCACCCATACGTTTTAAATTTGGCATCTGTAATTACTCCTGTTGCCTCGTCTACTTTAATTTGTAAACGTAGGACATCTCCGCACGCCGGTGCCCCTACTAGTCCAGTTCCAACATCGTTGTCACTGGCATCAAATTTTCCCACATTGCGTGGGTTTTCATAATGATCTACTACTTGAGGTGAATAAGCCATGATATCCTCTTTCCTTTATTTATACGTCTTTGCTGGATTCAAAAACAATCCAACCTAGTTTTAATAGGTCAGTTTTAATTTCTCCAGTGATTTCACCTTCACCAACATAGCCCTTCATACCATCTTCGTCGCCGTTGCCAAGACCACTGCCCATACCTGAACAATACCAATCCATGTAGTCGCCCTGTTGTCTAATGTCTGCTACAACTCCGCCGGCATGACGCCAACTACAACTCCATGTTTTTTCTACCAGAATAGGCCACACTTCATTTTTTACAAACTCATTGTTACACATGGCAGCATAAAGACTTTGAGCGTACCTATCATCTTTGCACTTTTCTGCTATCCAATCGGAAGTTAATAGGTCATACTCCATGTTGTTTTCTTGCCACTCAGGATTCATTTCATCCTCTTTTCTTTTTTTAATCATGTTTTCCCACATGTCAAGATATTCTTGATTAGGAGTTTGGTCGTTTTCTTTGCATCTTTTTATATAACTTTTTCGTTGAAAACTATATTTATCAGGGCTAGAACGAAGTTTAGTCATTGACTAACTTATTTGAAAAAGATTAATACAAGAGTTACAGCCTGAACCATGAAACCTACACCAATAGTAACAATGTTAAGCAAATCTTTCAACAAAACCGCTCTGAAAAACAAGAGACCTAATCCTGCCCATAACATAAGTACCACGTCAATCGAAGGGGTAATGTCAGTGACCCCTGTCATAAATGCCAATAAAGAGGGGATAGTAGCAGCGTGTAAGCATATATTGGCTATCCAACCTAGAGTTTCAGCAGAAATTTTTCCAAGTCTGTTTGTGATGAAATCTTTAATAAAATTAACGACACTGTAAATGTTATGCATGTTTTTTGTTCCTATAAAAAATATGATTACCGACCTTACCAATTTTTTCATGTCGCCAACTTGGGTTAATATAAGCAGCATGGTAATACAGAGCATCTTTAAGCATATCTAGCCTAAACCCCTCTAGTAAAACTTTTTTGGCTACAGCGTAGCTTTCATTATATAATTTTTGATCAATCTTTTTATTTCTATGAGATGAATCACAGTACCAACTGAATTGGCATATGACTTTCGCCATGATAACATTTTTTTGATAAACAACTCCACAAATATCTTTGGGAAAGTTGGGATTATTCAATCTATTAAGGGTAACTTGCGCTATAGCAACTTTGCCTTCGAATGATTCGTTGGCTCCCTCACGGTAAATATTAATTGCCAAACAATCTAGTGTTTTGTCAACTGTGTTGACACTAACATAGGACGAAGCTGTTTTGAGTTCTTGCTTTTCGCCAAACTTGTAAAGAGTGACATAATTTACTAGAAATGCCACTAATGCTAACCCAATAAAACTATTGATAGTTTTTACTGAAAATTCCATTTTTTCCTCCTTGCTTCCAAACGAAGCTAATTATATCAGAAACCCTATATTAAGTAAAGAGAGTTGGGCTTCCGAACTAGGTTACCCAACAGTCGCAGTTACACAATATTACTTCTTCTATAGCTTGAGAAACAGTAAACGAGGTTGGTGTTAATGTACTTGATGTGTACGTTGTATTTATGTTAATTGGCACCAAATTAGTATCAGGAGAACCTCCTAAACTACCCAAAGCTGTTGACTGACCATTGTCTATTGGAGTTCCAGTTCCAGTTGATACTCTAGCGCCCCCTTTTACTGTAACAATGGGAGTACAATTCAATGGCTGAGGTATGTTATTCAATAAGCTTACACCTGTTTGAAATGGGTTAATAACAGAATTAAGTTGTATTGAACTACCTATTGTTGGCCCTGTTCCAGGAGAGCATAGTGCAGGGCCAGCTCCGTTATCTTCAGGTCCCAAAGAGCATGAACCGTATGATGGTGCCGCTAGTATTTCTAAAATAGGAGACTGTTGTCCAATCTCAGTTGCACTTCTGGTTGCCAAGAAAGTTTGACTATTGGGATCTATATAGCCATATGGCATCGGAGAAAGCAACTCATTGGTATTTGAAACATTAACCAAATATGCAGGTGCAGTAAAAATTGTTGTAGGATTATCAGGATTACAATTTACTCCATTTACAGCTATTCCCTTAACACCTGTTGCAACCGTGCCATTAGCTGATAAAATTTGCGCTAATTTGGGGTCTAGTTCTCCGGGTATAGTATTATCTAGTGTTATCCCGGCCAATTGAAGTTTTGCTTGGTTTCTTTCTTGTCTCATCAATGCTATAACACTTTGTCCACCCACCGTTGATAAATCTGTAATTGCTTCTAATGTTTGTGCGGTCATGTTTGGAGCAGTACTCTGCGCTAATTCAGAAATAGAGTTGACAAAATTAATTATGGTACTGGGATATGGATTAATTTTAGGATCTCTAGTGGGACTGGGAACTGGGTAGATTACGGAATATCTAGCTTCTTGTTCATTGGCTAATTGAGTTCCTACTAAGTTGTAAATTTTATTTAGGTTTGCAGCTTTTAATTGGTTATTTGCTAGTATTCTTGCTATTTCAGCATTAGCTTGGTCTATCAACGCTTCAACCGCAGAATCTATGTTAAATGATGGCACAGATGACACTAAGTCGTATAAGTTACTATAAATTGTGTTTAATTCATTAGTTTGTATATCTATAATATTATTATATATTTCTTGCCAATAATATGGTAGACCTGACATTGCACCGAAAAAATCAGACATAGTATATGATCCTGAAGGCCCAGATCCTTTAGCTAGTGCTGCAAATGCTGCATTAGCCAATGCAGTATCAACAGGTACATCAGTTCCGTTAACTAGATTTAACCCTTTTGTAGTTTCAATAGAAAAAACTACCTGTGCAAATTTTTCTATATCAGCTCCTGCTATATTATTGATTTGTTGCATAGAAACCGAAAACGCACCCGTAGATATAGCTATATCATCAGGTAATATTCCAATTAGAAAAGCACCAAATCCGGGTTGAGGAAGTTGAAATGTGCCATTATTTGGCACTGTAATAGGTGCACCTATTGGGTTTATAATACCTATTTGATTTTTAACGGTGGGAGTAGATAATCTACCATTGACACTTTGATTATTAAATATTGGATAATATGTTTTGCTATTAGTTGGACCTGCAGTGGTATTATATACAGGAACCGTCATTGAAGTATAACTGTTTGGAAATAATTTTTTTATATTAAGCAAATCTGCCAATGATTCTATTCCATTGGTTTTGCAATTTAATGGTATTAATATTTCTTGTAGATCTCTACCTACTATAACTAAAAATGAACCGTATAACTTTTGTTCTTGTTCTCTGGTAGTTATTGGGGAATCGCTAACTATAATATTAGTAATTTCGTTCTCAGTCAAACCGCTAGATAATAGAGCTAAACTAAGATTTTGTGTTAAACTATTGTTAGATACTATGGTTTTCAATAACACTGATGGTAATCCAAATAGTGATATTCTTTCTAGATTAATTGCTCTACCCAACGTGATTAAGTCTTGACCAAATGCATTGGTAGCTAAATTTACACCTGTTACATCTGAACTTATTAAGTCATTCATATTGCTATAAATGCCTTTTAAATACGTATTAGATTGAGCAACAGAGTACAAAGAAGTATTATATGAACTCACATACCCCGACGCAACCTGCACAGAAGCGGTAAAATCATTATAATTTGGTGTACTAGCAAGTGGTATACCATTCCAATTATATTCATTCCAAGCTTGAAATGCAGGTAATCTTAAAAATCCCCACTGTGTTATTGCTTTGTTAGCATTAGAGGTGTTATAAGGATTCCAAGTGGCTGCTTGTCCAGTATTGGTGTTGCCTGCGGTTGAATATCCTGTGTTTGCAGGTCCGGTCCAATCATATGTACTTGGTTTAGAATTACCTAAACAAGGTATTGTATCTGAACCAATTGAAATTAATTTGTCGTATGTTGTGGATGATATAGTAGGTATAGGATCAGTTAGTAAACCATAAGCAAAATTAATGGCATATGTTAGTTTATTTAAACATGTATCTGTTATAAGGTTACCTGGATCATAATTATTATTGTTTTTAGAAACACCTATATATTTCAATACCAATGGATTTATAGTAAACCCTGTATTTTGTAACAGCGAACCTAATACATTAACTCCTAACGGAGTTTGAGATGCAACTGTACTCATGGACACCTAACAGTTAAGCTACCCTGTACAATAGAATGACCGCATGTAGTCTGTGATCCTACTCTCAATAAAGGAGACTTCTCACAGAAAACTGATAGACTACCAGTTACAGTAAAAGAAGCCTTATGCGGACCATTAAACGGTAAGTGCGGTGTAACTGGACTTACATGAAGTCCTGCAGGTAGACCACTAATAAAAACTGATTTAGCTCCCCTGAGTATTTTGCCTCCGGCAGAATTAATATCTCCTATTCTGCTAGCTCCTCTACCTACTGCTGCCATATATTACCCCATGATTAATTTTTTTGTTGGTACTTTTATTCCAGTTGTCGCTTCCAAATACTTTAACTTGATGTTATCACTAGTTGGTGTAAACATAGAAATACTACTAGTATTTAGTTTATTTTCAGCATTGATTTCTGCGGTCATAATAGTTGGAATCATTCCAACACCATTGCTGGTAGTAACCACCGAAACTGGTTCAGAGACAGTAATATAACCATACTCATCGGGACCTGAAAGTACTTTTGCTACTATTTCGTCTCCACCGTTCAATTTAAATGATAATACTTCATTGACTGTAAACTGCATTTTTATCCTTGTGTTAATTTTTGTTTAAGTTCTGTAAACCCACCTACATATTCTTCATTAAGAAAAATTTGAGGTACTGATCTAGCAGTTGGCACTGCTGCTAATAAATCTTC
>Ga0136644_10003740_pt1 | contig 11352 bp, 15 predicted proteins | sample C_130820_EF_Meta_FD_94780 | JGI IMG/M metagenome (GOLD analysis project Ga0136644, IMG submission 94780) | Freshwater microbial communities from Lake Croche, Canada to study carbon cycling - C_130820_EF_MetaG (v2) (version 2) | ecosystem: Environmental > Aquatic > Freshwater > Lake | place...
AAACTAGAAAACAATAACATGTTATTTACGTCATTTTTATTTACCAAAGACCGAATGTCATGCACGTCCATGAGTCCAATGGCCACAAAATCGATTTCCTCTTCCTTAAAGAGTTTGTAGTAGTGTTGCAATCCCATCATCTTTAGGCTGTTATAGAGCCCTGTTTTGATGGGATTGCCATTCTTGTCTTGAACGGGAAAGCCCGTGTAGTATCGCAGGTTCGTGGTTGCAGTAAGAAGGTCCATTTTTATAAAGGGATATGTTTTATAAAATACTTATCAATTTTAATGGATGACTTTATACGAGAGTGTGTGGTGTGGGTGAATGATTTTAATAATTCACAGCAAAGTATTATAGCACATATAAAAGGTGGGGCAAATATACAGTTTAATTTAAGAGTACCTATTACAAAAGATGTTGATATAATATTGTTTTCTAGGGATGATTCGATTGATTCGTTGTCTATTTTTTTGAATATGTTTCTATTCTTTATTTCTCCTAAAGATTTTACCATAAATGTAAACAACTCTCTAACAGTGCTAACTATTGAAAATTTTAGCATAGATATCGGTGTTGCTACATTGGAATATTGTAGAGAAGAAGATAATGACCCGCAAAGTATGTTTGGTTATGCAGTTAAAAAACTTGGTTTTGAAACGATTCAAAATTATAAACAATATTTATTTTTAGAAAGAGATTCACAACCATATTTTAACGTAACCTTTGCGTCTCTCGAATTTGAGTATTATCAATGTGAAAAAGGGATTGAAAACCTTGAATATTATAAATCTCAAAGGGATGTCTGGAGTCAAGAAGCTTTTAATTATGAGCAGTTTTTATTTGAAATTAATCAAAACTCTCAGCCTAATCAAGAACAAAAAAAAATGTTTGAAAATCGTCTTATAAAATTAAGATATCAGAAATCGCCTGAATATCAAGCGATTTTGGATGATAAATTACGTAGATATGAAAAAAAATTTCACCTATTAAATAGACGCCTATTTAAACCCGTAACTGGCGGCGGTATACCGAACCGTTATGTTGCGAAGTTATCACGAAAAGATAAAAAGAAACAGATTCGTGAGATATTAAAGTCACGCCGGCTTTATAAAAAGGATAAATATTATACACGTAAAAAGGTCAATTATCCTCAAATAAAGTCGAGACATGTTCGAAAGGCTCAAAAGATATACGGTGTGGAACACGTGACGCCTGAGACGTTGTCAGAGAAGACGGGTTGCACAGTTGCTTCTTTAAAAGAAATTGTACGCAAGGGAGAGGGTGCGTATTATTCGTCGGGGTCACGTCCCAATCAAACACCGCAGTCGTGGGGGCTGGCTCGGCTGGCTAGCGCAGTCACGGGCGGAAAGGCTGGGCATGTCGATGCTTCGATTCTTAAGAAAGGTTGTCCCAAGAAATGGCTGAGACAATATCTATGATTCATGTAATTCGTCTCTTTGGTCGAGTCTTCGTCTCTTTTAGCATCGACATAGTACACAGTTCTCTATATCGGGTGAAAACTTGTAATTTCCGCATTTACAGAAACAAATATAAATCATAATATGCTTATAGTGAAACAAATAATAACGCTTTTCATTCCAATAAGTATCTCTATAAGTGATTGAGTTCTTTATGGAAAAGTTTACCTTTTTATATTGGTTTCTTATCGCAACCTGCTGAGGCGTGTAATAAAGATATTCGAGTATCTCCGCGATGATTTCCTTGGGAAGCTTTAAGTTGTTTGTGGCTACGCGTTTCTCCATTTTTTTATCTGGTAAAAAAATAATATATTTGATTCAATTGTTAAGAGCGGTAAGCGTTCTAACATTTGCACATTACCCGGTAACTCATGTTGGTGGAATACTTGTAATTGCCACACGTTGTACAGAAACAAATATAAATCACCGTTCGCTTATAGTTAAACAAATAATAGTAACTATCATACCAATAATTATTGACATAAACCGAATTCCTTATGGAAAAGTGTACCCTTTTATAATTTTCTCTTATCGCAATCTGCTGAGGTGTGTAATAAAGATAGTTTAGTATCTCCGTGATGATTTCCTTGGGAAGATTTAACTTTATTATGAGTTTCTCCATTTTTATATTGAATAAAAAAGATATGTTTGATTCAATTGTTCTAACATTTGCACATCACTCGGTAATCCGTGTAGGCGTACTTGTAATTTCCACACTTTGTACAGAAACAAGTACACATCGTCCTATGTCTATGACTGAACAAATAGTTATAACCTTCAAAATAATTCGTGGAATATATCGAGCTCTTTATGTAAAAGTGTACCCTTTTATAAATCTCTCTTATTGAAATCTGCTGAGGCGTGTAATAAAGATAATCTAGTATCTCCTTTATCATTTCCTTGGGAAGTTTTAAGTTGTGAATCGCTACACGTTTCTCCATTTTTTTATCCGTTAAAAAAGGTTATATTTGATTCAATTATTAAGAGCGGTTCTAACATTTACCAAAGGCTCTAACATTTACCAAAGGCTCTAACATTTGCACATGACTCGGTCATCCATGTTGTAAAACGTGTAATTGCCGCATTTACAGAAACCAATAAATATCGGCTTACGTATACTGAATCTATAGTTACTTTCACCGCTGGCATGTCTCGACTTCATTATGGAACAGAGTACCTTTTTATACATCTCTCTAATCTGCTGAGGCGTGTAATAAACATATTCGAGTATCTCCGTGATGATTTCCTTGGGAAGATTTATCTTTGTTACGAGTTTCTCCATTTTTTTATCTGGTAAAAAAAGATATATTTGATTCAATTGTTACATAAAGAATTGTTTCTATTCTAACTTAATGTTCACGGACTGGAGCTTCGCACAACTGGGTGCCTATTTGGATGACCTTAGCCGCAGCGTTGTCGAGTGGGTGAAAGAAAAAGTGAATAACATAAAAAAATTACGATAATTACCTTAAAACGTCGTTCCCCTTGCGAGGCTCTTACTTCTTTCGATGACTCGTGCGGCTGGACGAGGTTCGCTTGCACTTCTTAGACTGTTATTGCCTCTGGTTAACGCAATCCACCGCCTGTCATCCACCTCTTTGCGTGGGTGTTTTTTTCGATATTCGATGCGTTTTCTAATGCGTTCCAAGTCCTCCTTTTTCCACTTTTCTTCACGTGCCTGATGTTTGATAACCATTTTCACAAACAGTTCCGTTGAAACATCTGTTGCCCCCGTGAATTCGCCACGCATTTTTTTGCGTTTGACTTCACGAGTCATGTCTTGTATTTTCCACCTTTCTTCCATGTTTTTTTACGATTGAAATACTTATTTAATGTTTTTCAATTTTAAAAATTGAAAACCAAAAAATCCTGAGAGTGGGAAGTAACTATGTAAACATGCGTGCTGAAAACTTGTACCCTGTATCGGATGCTTCCTTTATAAAGGATATTTATCCAAGCCAAGACCAATTTGGTGCGGAAATTGCAAATATCTTTCTCGATAGGTCGATGCTATCTATTTTGGCACTTGCCTTGACCCAGTCTGGTAAAACTGGGTCCATGCTGGGAGTCATCAAGCACTGTTTGTCCACCCCTTCTTTATCGTTGCCGCTCTCCCATATCTTTATTATTACAGGTTATTCCTCTGTCCAATGGGCCGAGCAAACCCGTGACCGCTTTCCTGCCGAGATGGCCGGTCAGATTTTCCATCGCAATCAATTCGATTCTTTTGTCAAGCAAGTTCGTGGCAAAAAGAATGTGCTTATTATCATTGATGAGATACAGATTGCTTTTGGCGAAAATCAAACGGTGCATAATGCTTTTCGTCAAGCATGTATTATGGATAAAGAGGATTTATATCAAAAGGATATCAAGATTGTTCAATTCACTGCGACACCCCGTAACGCTGACCAATTCAAGTCTACTTCCTTTTCCAAGATTGTCTTTATGATGCCGCCGCCGGGCTACATCTCTGTCTTCCAGCTTCTCGAGTCAAACCGAATTCGATTTTATAAAGACTTGACCGGTATAGAGAAAGAGCATGATTACTCTACTGTGTCATGGAAAGATGCGAAAAGTGCTTTGCCTGTGAACCCTGTTGTTTATAAAAACATTAAAGAAATAGAAGAATATATGGGTTCTATTCCAAAGTATCATATCGTGAGAACGGGTCGTACCTATTCTCATGATGTCACGATTCTTAACTTTATGAAAGTGTTTCCTGATTGTGCGTTTGTTTCGGAGATGGAAACAGACCTAGACATTCTTCTAAATAAACCATCGGTACATACGTTTGTGTTTATCAAGGACAAGCTCCGCTGCGCCAAGACCCTACATAAAGAACACCTCGGTGTTTTGTACGACCGCAAAACCCGCAGGTCCTTTATGAATTCTACCATTCAAGGGTTAGCAGGTCGTTTGACCGGATATCATACCAATCAAAACTCGGTTGTGTTTACAAACCCCGTGATGATTCGAAAGTATCATCATTACTGGACCACACAATTCGAGGGTCTCAATATCAAGTCCATCTTCATTGGACAATAAGTTTTTTTAATCAAAGCTTTAATCAAAGGTTTTTTATAAAAAAATTAGCCCTTGAAAGTGACTTCGCCATTCTTCACCTTTATGTTAAAATGTTGGATGATGGTGGAAAAGTCCTCCTCTTCTGCGGACTCAACTAAAAGGTTATACGTGATGATGATGCCATGATGGTTAAAGGTATTCTTGTCGATTCTTTCTCCCTTTGCGTCTTGCAAGACCAACCGATTTCTTTCCCTATTTTGTGCGTAGTCTTTCTTGTACATACCTAAAAAGGGTTCACGTTTTTGTAGGTCCTTGAAGTACTCGGTTGTCTCGTCCTTGTCCTTGGGTAGTCCGAGTCTCTCGAAGAGTTCCTTTAATTCTGAATGCTTCATCGTTTTTAAACCGGGAATTTTTATTCCTTCTTTCGCAGAATATTCTTGGAGAAGTTCAATGTAGTCGGAGCGTTTAGGCATTTTTTTAAATACTACTATCGTATTATCGTTCAATCAATTTTAAATAAGGGTTTAGAAGTCGAATACATGGTGAAAATTTATATGAATTGGGTATTGTAAAATTGAATCGTACAAAATCAAAGAACGATGATAAAAAAATGGATTACATTTACTTCTTCTCTGGCAAAAAGGCGTTCCGTAGCCTCAGCAATTTCTGGGAGAATGACGTCGTGATTGACGGTCGTGTTTATGAGAGTGGCGAGCATGCCTTTCATGGTGAAAAGTTCTTTCGTCTTGGACTTTCTGGTGTAGACCGTGCGAAAGAGCTTATGGATTATGCTGAAAAGTTCATGAAACCATCCGGTTATTCTCCTGCTATGGCGAAACAAAAGGGAGGGAAAAAGGGACTTCGTTTGAACGACGAAGAACTGTGGCGTTGGTCCAAGATGAGTCCCGATGTTCAAAAGGAAATTTGTGAGTACAAGCTTCGCTATGAAGAGGTAAAAGAAGACCTTATTGCTTCTAAAGGTAAACTACTGATTCATCCTGCGCTGCGGTGCCGTACTCCGGAGAAGTGTATTTGGGAGGGAAGGTATGTAGATGGGGCTGTTGTTGGACAGAATCTTTTAGGGAAGATTTGGATGGAGATGCGTGAGACTCTATAATGTACCCTACGATTTCGCCGCCCCAAGTATTTGAATAAGTCGCAGGCCCCAGCTTCAACCCTATCACTGACCAATCTTTTAATAGGAAAAGAGAAATGAGTCGGAAAATCCAGAAATGAGTGGGATTTTTTCCACACAAAGTATATGCTCCTCTACACGTCTCTTCTTTTTATTTCCAACGGATTGCACGCCATCTACAAAAGGAGATTCCTTTATTCTTTTCTTTTTATTTTCCTTACCTTAACTTCTGTACTATTTTATTCTTTCCCCTCCATTTACACCAATCTTTTCGATAAAGTCGCCATCCTTTTGGTTGTCTCCTACGGGGCCTACCTCTTTTCCTTTAAAGAACCCTTCCAACAATTCGTCATCTCTCTTACTTTCCTTTTTACTATATTATTCTTCTTCTTTGGGTACTTAACCAATACCTTCTGTTACGGCCCCACCGGCGACCAATATCACGCAGCTCTTCACTTTATTTCTTCTTTAGGTCATCACTTGATACTGTGCTAACTGTTGATACTGTGCTAACTGTTGCTTCTATTTGCTTAAGTATTTTAATAGGTACAAGGACATCGAGTTAACAGGAGAATGCACTTTTTAGCCATCATGAGAAATGAGTGGGAAAATCCAGAAATGGGTCGGAAAATTTGTCTCGGATAGCTGGCCCCAGCTACTTGCCGTAGATGCTGGCCTCAGATGCTTGCCTCAGATGCTTGCCTCAGATGCTTTCCGAGACAATGTCTAGACGTCAACCTCAAGACAATACTATCTTGTACCGATTAAAATACTTAAGCTTATTACATGAGAATCTATAATGAGAAATGAGCCGGAAAATCCAGATATGGCTCGGGATTTTTGAGGACGCTATCTGCCTAGACAAAATATTTTGTTACTTTATATGAATGAATCATCTGAACAGGAATCATCTGAAAAGAAATTATCTGAACTGAATGAATTATTTGGAAAGGTTAAGAATATTGAAGATGCCAAAAGAGGATTGGGAAGTAGGTTGTTTGGTTCCACAAGTAGTACAGCATTACATCCATTTTTATTTAATCTTATCAAAAATAATTGTATCGAACCTGATGACGAAAGTATTTATTATTTTGTTAATAACTATATAGCTGATTCTTCTAATAAGAATTTTAAGTCTGATTTAATAAGCAAAATAATTAGTTATGATTGTGTTGGTGATAAAAAACGATTACTTACAATTCAGGGCGATTTATTTAAGGGTGACTCCCGAAAAAGAAAACATAAAAGGAAATTTACTAGACGGAAGCGGAAAAGTCGCATTTTCAATACGGGAATATCTTATAGATGATTACCGCTATCAAGGCTCCCAATATCTCGTACAATATATACTTTCCTCCTTCCGTCCAACTCCTCTTTCCTAGCGCGCACTGCCCCACGATGACCGCCGGATTATACACTCCTCCTAGCACCTTTATTAACACGCATAACGTCAATCCTATTATCAGCCAATTTCCCGTTAGACCTGCCAGCATAAATATCGTTGTTCCTAATATCTCCATTTTTTTATAGCTTTATTTTTTTTTTGTCTAAAGTTCTCCCGAGACACAGTTTAACCTTTAAAGAATTGACCTGCTACTGGCCTCCCACTTTCCGAGACACAATAAGTATTTTAACTTTTACTTTAAAGAATTATATTGACCAGCTACTGGCCTCAGATGTCGACCTGCTACTTGCCTCAGCTACTGGCCTCAAATGTCGACCTGCTACTGGCCTCAGCTACTCGCCTCCCGCTTTCCGAGACACAGTAAGTATTTTAATCCATAAATTAACATAAATTATATGTTAATTTACTATCTACTTGTTATCTACTCGCCACAGCTCGCCTCAACTTCGCACTTCTAAGCGCTCTACCTCGCACATTAGCTGCCCCCAGCTTGTTGGCGCTACTATCTTTCCCAGTTTGCTCTTTCCTTCTCCCATCGAGACTACCTCTCCACTTACGTACTCTCCCCTCTTCAAATATTTGTACCCCTCTACCGTTATGTCTGTGTGGTGGCAGAAATACTCCTTCTCGTCCCCTCCCGTCGCAAATCCGTACCCCTTCTTCTTGTTGAACCACTTCACTTGATACATTTTATTTATTTTTATGCTGGGGCTTTATATTAAAATCGAGTACCTATATTTCATGATTTAAGAATATTTTCTTAGTATAATGAGTTCGCATCTTAAATCAAGATTAAACCAAGCGTTAAATTGGGAAGATAAGAAACAGGCTGTAATAAATCAAGAAAGACAAACCGAAAAAAAGATGAGAAATGCATACAAAAAATTAAGAAGTAAAGGTAACACTACAGTTAAGGCAAAAAATGTTGTAAATGCTTTTCGAAAATACCCTGAAATGAATGTTAATCATTATTTAAAACACTTTTCAAGTATAAAACATTTTTCAAAACCAATGACAATTAAACAAAGAGTTGAATCACGTAAATTAAATGATTTTCCTACACGATTGAACGAGCTTGAATTGCGAGTTAGCTCATTAGAAAAAATATTACAAAGAACTAGATTTTAATACCTAACTTTTTCATAGACCTAGTTTTACCCTTCTTTCCATTACTTTTTTTTACCTTAACATTTTTGGCTTTTCTCTCCGTTATAAGTTCCCTTAACTTTCTAGTATTTGTATTCGCCTTCGTTGGGGTACGAAACCGTGGATTCTTTTTAGACCGATTAATTTTACGACGCTCTATTTGTAAAGGCAATACGTTGGTCGCCTCTAACTGATAAGTTATTTCTCCAGACTTTGGCATCAAGTGTGTTCGATATCTGTATCCAGAAGTATTTAAAACTCTTACGTGAGGGTAAGAAAACTCATTTGTTACTTCAGGTTCATTTAAATTTATTTCATTTGAACTTGCGTGAGTTCCTATCACAGGAGAATGAGCTGAATTAGCTATGTCCGCATACCCAAATAAAATGGATTGAAATTCACCTTTCATTTCATTTATTAAAATTAAAAGTGGTTCAAAACTCATAACTCTATTGTAAAAAATCCGTTCAAACTCTTTATTTTCTACCAAAGATGAATACAAAACTAGAATAGACATCATTGCTTTTATCACCGAAGACATTTCTCCTTCATTGTTATATCCTTTATTTTGCTCTATGATTTCTGCATATTTATCATAGATAGAGTTAAACTTCCTTACAAAACTATCATCAAAATCCATATCACTATATTTTTCCTCAAGATAAGTGTGTTTACCATAAAGATTATATCTTTTGTAGTTTATCCTGTATCGAAAGATTACTTCTTTTAACTGCATCAATTCATAAAGACCCTCTATACATAAATCCAAATATTCTTCGTCGTACGCCATTCGACTAAGGTTGTATTGTCTTAGGATATCCATTATTCTAACGCAAGATTTTTTTTATTATACATCATCAGTTTTATCTCCTCTTTGATACGATTAATACATTCATCATTGTCTTTGTTGTTCAAATATTTCATAAACTTATCCTTCAAATCTTTATCGTCATTTGTCTCCAACCATTCTTCAAGCATCATCTCTTTCTCTTCATAGAGCTTGTCGAGTTCCTCCTTTTTGTTTGCCAAGTTCCAGTTATTTCCGTCATAAACCATTAAGTATTTATCTTTCATGTTTGAAATATAAATATTCATATTCTCAGGCTTTAAAGGATTAAAATGTATCTTTTCTATCATATTTTTTACGCAATAGTTTACCTTTTTTATGCTACTCTTGTAATCCTGTTCAGTTAAATGACTAATGTCTGTTTCTCGGTAAGATAAAAGGGTAATGTTTTGGATGTGTGTATTAAAAGAACCATTTATTTCTAATTTACCCATTAACTTTTCTATTTGCTTCGACTGGCTATGTAGCTGGGACTGAAAACTTTTCCGTTGCTCCTCCAGTTGCTTGCTCTGCGAATCTATCTGTACATTCAAAAGTCTAACCAATTCTTTTAAATCTTCATCCTTATTTTTTGTACAAGAATACTTGATATGTTTCGATAAAGACGACCGGTGTTTATAAGGCTTGTCGCAGTACTTGCATACATAGGAATCCTTTTCCTTATCATTTTTATGAATGTTTGAAGCTACATGTCTGTTATAATTATAACGGTTTGTTGTTTTATACGTACACCATTCACAGTTATGTTCCATTATAGAATATACAAATATTTATTTATATGGTTTCACTCACTTGGCTAACTTTGGCTAACATTTTGCGAGTTTTTGGCTAACTACGGCTAACATCGCATTCAAAAATAGGTAACCTTTTTAATAAAAATATTTTAACTTTACATGTATATTGGTGTCCTACTCACTTGGTGTCACTCACTTGACTCGCATGCTTCGATTTGTAACGTTAAAAGATTGGTGGATATTATTTATTTTTAGAAGAGTGTTACTGGGTGTTAGGCTAACAAAAAGGAGTGTCTTTTTTGCGGGAGAGAGAGGCCTGAAAAAGTTTTGAAAAGATTTTGGAAGCCTCTGAAAACTTTTTTAAAAAATGGAGGATTTTTCTCCGTTCCTTTTCCGTTCCTTATCCGTTCCTTTTCATAAAAGTACAGTAACATTTTGTAATAAAATACTTAAAGATAATACGAAACGATGCAGTCACTCACTTTACTAACTTTGGCTAACATTTTGCGAGTTTTAGACTAATTATGGCTAACATCACTTTCAAAAATCAATAACAAAATAGGAAGGATACAAATATCTTTACATGTATATTGGTGTCCTACTCACTTGGTGTCACTCACCTTGCTCGGTACTTATTTTTTCAATATATTATGGTTTGCATATTTTATTATTTTTTAGAAAAGTGTTACTGGGCGTTAGGCTAACAAAAAGGAGTCTTTTTTTTGCGAGAGAGAGAGGTCCGAAAAAGTTTTGAAAAGATTTGGAAGGCCCTGAAAACTTTTTAAAAAAAATTGGTGGATTTTCTTCCGTTCCTTTTCCGTTCCTTTTCCGTTCCTTTTCCGTTTATCTTTTTTATAAAGATTTAAAAACAAAAATAGTTATTCTACAATGAACTTTATAATCATGATAAAAAATTTACTCCCAAAAAAAATACAAAGGCCTGTTGGTCGATGGAGACTGGAGAATTGTAAGAGTTCCATGAATCAAAAAATAGATTTATCGAATGAAGACCATTGCGGGCCTTGCGGGCAATATGCATTAACCAAAGTAGATAAAAGTAAAGGTAAAAGTATAGTAACGATTTATAAAAAGTAATATTTTTTCTTACGAAACGTTGCAGTCGCTCACTTGACTAACTTTGGCTAACATTTTGCGAGTTTTTGGCTAACTACGGCTAACATCGTTTTCAAAAATCAGTAACCTTTTTAATAATAATAATTTGGTATTACACGCTTTCTCGTAAGAGACTCACTTGGTGTCACTCACCTTGCTCGGTACTTACTTTTTCAATATAAAATAGTTTGTAGAATATTAATATTTTTTAAAAGTTGTTACTGGACGTTAGGCTAACAAAAAAGAGTGTCTTTTTTGCGAGAGAGAGAGGCCCGAAAAAGTTTCGAAAAGATTTTGGAAGGTCCTGAAAACTTTTTTAAAAATCCTCGGATTTTTCTCCGTTCCTTATCCGTTCCTTTTCATAAAAGTACAGTAACCTTTTGTAATAAAATACTTAAAACTATTACGAAACGATGCAGTCACTCACTTGACTAACTTTGGCTAACATTTTGCGAGTTTTTGGCTAACTA
>Ga0136644_10003746_pt1 | contig 11343 bp, 11 predicted proteins | sample C_130820_EF_Meta_FD_94780 | JGI IMG/M metagenome (GOLD analysis project Ga0136644, IMG submission 94780) | Freshwater microbial communities from Lake Croche, Canada to study carbon cycling - C_130820_EF_MetaG (v2) (version 2) | ecosystem: Environmental > Aquatic > Freshwater > Lake | place...
CTTTGACCGTTTGCATCCGGTTTTCGCCCAAGACGTCGCGATTTAAAAACGAGGCGATGGGATGCGTCAGGCGATACGAGGTTGATAATGGCAAGGTCACAAACGGGCGATTCCAAATACGATCGGCAAATGTCAGAAAACGGGCATCGGTGCCCTTGAATTCGTAGATGCTTTGGTACCGGTCCCCCAGCACGATCAAGGTAGGAAACACGGGCAAAAACCCAATCGTGTATTTCATAAAATCAAAGTACAGTTTGGTCTGGTCTTGGGTCTCATCGAGACACACGATGTCGTAGGCAAGGGCATTCTTGGGCGTCATTTTGTCGGATAAAATCATATCAAAAATATGGTCGTCGTAGCCATCGACATCAAAACAGGCGCGGGCAAAGCTATGGTAGGTGTGAATGAGGAGATTGTCAAGGCCTTTGGCTTTTTGCCGGACTTCGTCCTTTAGAGACTTGTTGTAGGTCACTTGTAAAATGGAGACATCTGGCAAGGTGCGCGCCATCTCTAAAATCGTGGTGGTTTTTCCGGAGCCGGCGATGGCTTCCACGAGGATGTTGTGGCATTGCCGTGCGGCATCGATGATGGCAAGTTGTTCGGGGGATGGAGAGACTGTTGTTATCATTTTATTTATTTGTTTTTAGAGACAACTTCTTTCTTTATTCCTACTTTTATCTTTATATATCTTTATATCTTATCTAAAAAGTAAGATATAATTTCTTAAATTATAAATTCTAATAAAGATAATGGCAAAAGCTGAATTATCAGAAATAGAAATAGATATGAATAGTGTAACTACATTGGAAGACTTTAAACGCCTTGTAGATAAAAATTTTTATTTTATAATGTTTATTATAGTAAATAAGTATAAATATGAGTATAAATGTAAATACGATAAAGACGACGAAGGGGTGCATTTTTTAAGTGAGAATGAAGAGCCTTTTTTATCTCTAGATTTTAAAGGCTTTGTGTGTATTCAAATTACTGGCTTGAGATTCAAGACAATAGAACATCTTAGGCCTCTTGGTACAACATTTTATTTACAAACATTTTTTTACAGAATGGTAAAAATCGAAAAATTTTATATAACAGATCATGCAAATGTTACGTGTAAAAATAAAGATAAAGATAGAACAGAATATAAAGCACTTTTATATAGATTATTTGCAACCGAGAAGCCTCTTTACGAGCTGTCAATTTATTATAAATATTTTACAAAAATTACATTCTATTTAAATGTCGATAGATTAGATCTTGAAGACTTATTGGTAAAATACAGATTATTAAACCATGCAATCCCTAAAGATTTTATGGATACACAAGACTGTTCTGAAAATGCCAAACTATTAAACGAACTGTTCAAAACATGGATAAGAACTAAACCAGAATTTCAAACTTTTTATAACATATTATCATACTGTTCTGTAGAAACAAAAGATTCGATTTATTATCCATGTTGCAAAACCTGTAATGGATTATCTTGCGATAGACAGGGGCATTTAGATAAAAGTAAACAATCCCTATTCAAGAGCAGAAATGCACGAAAAATTAAATCTAAAAGGCGCAGATCAAAACTAAAAAACACGCGACGGGTTAAAAAGTCTAAAAGTATTACTAAAAAGCCAAAGCGCGGTTCCGCCCACGGTCAGCAAATCTGACGCCTGCGAAGCAGGCACGCGTCATGGAACCCCTCGTTGAACTCCGCCGTGAGGGGGCGGGACCCCTCTTTAAAATCCGTCGTGCGGGGACGGGACCCCGCTTTAAAGTGGTCTAAAAAAATAATCATATGTAGACAACTACATATGATAAATGACAATCAATCAAATGAACACGACAATAGACAGCTCTGTGCGTCCTGTTCCACGCGTCTCGCCCCTGATGCGCCTCCCTCCGACGACCATATCACCCTATGGCATTTCAACCCTTACGTCCACGACACCTATGCCGGCCTAAAAAGTGCCCTCACTGATTTTATCAATAATGCGTCGCCCATATCGCCAGCGTTTTACAACACCTATAACGAAGACGGGTACACCTACGCCCAATGGCAAATTTACTATTTGTCCCGAAACGTCTTTAAATTTCGCCAACACCATCGCCCCACCTTGTGGCTCTTTCAAATCCTCTCACGCCACCCATTCTTTCGCGACATGATACGCCAAGGCTCACGCGACGATCCCGCCTACCACACGCTTCTCCATTTCTCCAAATACACCGAAAAAGTCGGCCATCTTCAACGTCATATGATCGACTTGTTGGTGTCCAACGGGCTCAGTATGGACGACGAAGACGCCGAGGGTATCTCCGCGCGTCTGTACCTCTTGCAAAAACAAATGCATCCCGACGATATCAAGCGCGCCAATCAGCTGACACGGGCCTATAAAAAAATGGAAGACGCCTTGTTTGACCGCATTAAGGACCAATTAAGACTATGTGATATCTGTCAAGAACCGGTTGCCAAATACGAGGACTTAACAACGGTAGTGCAGTCACAAAAGGTTGAGATTAGCAACACAGAATTAGCCCAGATTATGCAGTACCGCGACGAGTGTAATATGATATACAGATTATATGGAGACCACCACAACGCATCGATCCAACGCCATCAGTATATTGTGGATATTTATCAGGGGCTCCTAAGCGCGGTTCCGCCCGCGCGCGACGGAGTTCAATGAGGGGTCCCGCCCCCTCACGGCGGAGTTTAATGCGCCTGCTTCGCAGGGGGGGTTCGCTTTGGGGGTACGGCCCTTTTCCAAAGGGCTGTTGAGCGGTCCCGCCCACAGTCAGCAAAGCTTCCGCCTGCGAAGCAGGCATTCACGGCAGAGTTTAAGAACAAAGAAACCTATGAAAGATACAAAAGACGATTTTTAAACTATTTTTGAGTTTATTTTTTAACACTAATTTAAAAATAAATATAACAATTTAGACAAAATATAAAATGCAATGTAAAAAGCAGAATTGTTCTAATTTATCTATTCCACGATCTAAATATTGCATTTTACATAAATCATCAAAAAAAATATGCATAGAGTCTGGATGTAAGAAATATGCTCAAGGTAAATCTAAAAAGTGTATAGAACATGGGGGAGGAAAAAGATGCACTGAAGTTGGGTGTAACAAAAGCTCACAGGGTAAATCTGACAAGTGTATAGAACATGGGGGAGGAAAAAGATGCATCGAGCCTGGATGTAACAAAAGCTCACAGGGTAAATCTGACAAGTGTAAAGGACATGGGGGAGGAAATAGATGTACTGAAATTGGATGTAAGAAAAGTGCAGTGGGAAAAACATACAAGTGTGTAGAACATGGGGGAGGAAAAAGATGCATTGAATCTGGGTGTAAGAAAAGTGCAGTAGGAAAAACAGATAAGTGCGTAGAACATGGGGGAGGAAAAAGATGTATTGAATCTGGGTGCAACAAGAGTACTATTGGAAAATCAGAAAAATGTATACAACACGGGGGAGGGCCTAGATGCATTGAATCTGGATGCAAAAAGGGTGCTCAAGATAAATCCGACAAATGTATACAACATGGAGGAGGTACAAGGTGTACCGAATCCGGATGCAAGAAGGGGGCTAAAGGTAAATCCGAGAAATGTATAGAACATGGGGGAGGTACAAGATGTACTGAAGTTGGTTGCAAGAAGAGTGTACAAGGTAAATCAGACAAATGTGTAGAACATGGGGGAGGAAAAAGATGCATTGAATATGGTTGCAAGAAGAGTGCAATTTGTAAATCAGAAAAATGTGTAGAACATGGGGGAGGAAAAAGATGCATGGAATATGATTGCAAGAAGAGTGCACTAGGGAAAACTGATAAGTGTGTAGAACACGGGGGAGGAAAAAGATGCATGGAATATGATTGTAAGAAAAGTGCAGTAGGAAAAACTGAAAAATGTATAGAACATGGTGGAGGAAAAAGGTGTCCTCATTGTATTGACTGGATTGATTCAAGAAGTGGATGTTCTAAATATGACGGATATTGTTCAACATGCTTTAAGAGACTTTTTCCAGAAGATCCGCGTTCTTTAATGATCTACCAACATACAAAAGAAATCCAAATTCGAAATGCGATAACAGAAGCTTCTAGTATAAACAAAAAATTTAAAGGATTTATACATGACATACCTCTTTATACGGGTAATTGTGACTGTACACATCGTCGTAGAGTTGATCATCGCAAATTAATAGGAAATACAATGTTGGCGATAGAGACAGATGAACATGCACACAGAGGATATGACAAAAAAGATGAAGAAATACGATATGATGATTTATATATGATTCATAGTGGAAAATGGATATTTATCCGTTTTAATCCAGATAGAACAATATTACAAAAGACTAATATAGAAGATCGTATTATAGTACTACTAGATACAATAGAAAAACAAATAGAAAGAATTGATTTAGAAGAAAATCAAGATTTAGTAGAAATTATAAAATTATTCTATTGAAATATCTATAAGTTATTTTCTAGTTTCTTGTAAAATATATGAAAATTTAAAAATCCAACACCCACATTTAATGAGTGTGTAGAAAATAAGTTTTGTTGGAAATATTTTCATGAAAATAAAATCTATTTTTTATTTTCAGTTTGATTTCAGGATCATCTAAAAATCTTAAAAAATGTTAAAAAAATTAAATCCATAAAAATAAATTTATTTGTTACTTTTTGTTGGTTTTTGTTACTTTTTGTTGGTTTGTTACCCTTTTTACAGGTCGATTTGTTACTTTTTGTTACTTTTTGTTGGTTTTTGTTACTTTTATTTAAAGATTTATTATAGTATAAAATATTCTAAAATATAAAATGGAAAAAGAAATGGAAATCGAAATCGAAAAAATAAACAACCAATGCGTTTTTTGCCTGTATATTTTTAAAGACAAATATACATTGAAAAATCATATATTGAAAAGTAAAATGTATAAAAAATCGAGGTTTTAGATGTAAATCATGTCATATTTTATTTACAAAAAATAGTGACCTTGATTCACATTTGTTAGAATGTAAAGATTATATTATACAAAACTTGAAAAATGAAATAGTTGAAAAATCCAGTTTGATCAATGAATTAAATGCAAAAGTAAGTATGATGGATAAAATCAAAGAAAGTTACGAGCGCATTGCCAAGGAAGCCGTCTCGCGTCCCACAACCACCAACCACACCATCAACCACATCCGCAACAACCTATCAATGACATACACGCTTGATACACTAAAAGAAGACGAACTGGTCGACCTGTTTCGTGAAAATCTCACTGAAAAGGTTTTTATGAGCGGCCAAAAAGGCCTTGCAAAGCTGTGCACCGACAAAATCATCAACACCAAAGACTCGAAAAAGCTGCTATGCTGTACCGATGCCACACGCAAAAAGTTTAAATATATGGACAAAAGCGGGAATATGATTGAGGATATTGAGGCCCGCACGTTTGTAAACAAAATGACCAAACCGATCCGCGAAGTCGGTCAACAAATTTACGATTCAATGCTATCGGCCATCGACGACGAACGCGACCATATCCAAGAGAGCGATTACGGCAAAAAGGACCGGTTAACAACCCAGACGTTTCAGGTGATGGACCGGTATCGCGACATTATCAATATTGATGACCCCAAATACAATACAGAGTTTACAAGCGAACTGGCGATACTAAACAAGTAGTTGAGGGAGGGGGCGGAACCCCTCACAACGGGTTAAAAGAGGGGCATCCTCCCAGAGGAAGCAAAGCTTCCGCCTGCGACGGGTTGAGTTTCTCATTAAAGGGCTCTTTTAATCTGACAGGCGCGACAAAATTAGGTTTGAGGAAACTATTTTCGCAAAAAGCAAAGTTTAAATACCAACAAAAATGAGCCGTGAAAAGACGCCTAAAAAGACGCCTAAAAAGACGCCTAAAAAGACGCCTAAAAAGACGCCTAAAAAGACGCCTAAAAAGTCTTCTAAAAAGACGCCTAAAAAGTCGTCTAAAAAGTCGTCTAAAAAGTCGTCTAAAAAGTCGTCTAAAAAGTCGTCTAAAAAGTCTTGTAATATTTATTAATATTATTTATTAATAAATAAATGGAAGAAGAAAAGACTCCTCCAGAACCTATAAAAATATTTGATTGCACTGATAGAGATTTTGATACATTTTATGAAAAGATTAAAGACTTAAAAACAACTCGTGTTGATATTGGTGAATATTTAGCAAATGGATCTTATGGCATCGTAACACAAACAAAAGATTCAGTTTTTAAAATTTTAATGAATTTTATAGGCAAATCAAAAGAAGAAGAAAAGGAAGACATTGAAAGTTTCATTAGAGAAATTTTTATAACAAATTTATTATTTTGTTTAGAAAATGAACGTCTAGGTCCAGGTCTACCAAATCCTTTTGTATCTGTAAAAAGTGTATATAAATTTACAGATACAGCCAAAATGGAAGAATTTAAAGGCAATTTACGTGAATATCAGCAAAAAACTTTTGATACAACATCACCTGTTATTGGATATGAAATGGATCATGCAGGCATATCTATGTTTGATTTTTTAAAATATAAACATGATGTCGAGTGTGGGTGTGGCGATAAGTTAAAATGTGATATATATACAGGTCTAGAAATTGCCTTTATTATAAAATTGGCAGAATTAATAGACTACTTGCAAGAAAAATATCAATTTGTACACGGAGATCTTTCATCTGGAAATGTAATGGTAAAAGATGGTAATATTATGTTTATTGATGTTGGTAACGCATTTGTAACAATAAAAATTAATAAAGAAGAAATAATAGAAATGAAATGTGATACGTGCTTACATCCTGCAACATGTTTTATTGATCGTCGTGATCTTTTCAGATTTTTATTAGACTTGGGATTTCCTAACTCTAAAATATCAATTAAATTAAATAAGTTTATAAGATATTTAATAACAGAAGAGGACGCAAAACAGTTTAAATTAAAATATAAGAAGGCAACACAAGATTTTGTGGATGTTTTGTATAATGATAAAAATTATGATGATGATGGCGATAAGCTTTGTTTGAATTTTAAACCTGAAAACATAATAAAATTATTTACAAATTTTAAAGATGAAAATTTACAAATGCCACCTGTATCCGTAGAGTCAAAGGCGGTAATACAGCCACCTGCGCTATCAGCATCCATAAAGCCAAAGGCAGTATTACTGCCACCGCCACCTGCGCTATCACCTGTAGATAAACAATATTGCTGTAGGTGTATGTTTAAGTCGTCTAAAAAGTCTTCTAAAAAGTCTTCTAAAAAGTCTTCTAAAAAGTCTTCTAAAAAGTCTTCTAAAAAGTCGTCTAAAAAGTCTTCTAAAAAGTCTTCTAAAAAGTCTTCTAAAAAGTCGTCTAAAAAGTCGCCTAAAAAGTCGCCTAAAAAGTCGCCTAAAAAGCCGTCTAAAATAAAGACACGCATATAGGTTGTCAGACCATTTTAATCCGTCGTGAGGGGACGGGACCCCTCTACAAAGAGGTTGTCAGGCCATTTTAATCCGTCGTGAGGGGACGGGACCCCTCTAAGAGGTTGTCAGGCCATTTTAATCCGTCGTGAGGGGACGGGACCCCTCTGCAAAAAGGTTGTCAGGCCATTTTAATCCGTCGTGAGGGGACGGGACCCCTCTAAGAGGTTGTCAGACCATTTTAATCCGTCGTGAGGGGACGGGACCCCTCTGCGTAACAATTTTTATATGGGCGACAGCTAGCTTTTTGAGAAAATCCCATCTTTCGACACGGAGTTTTTTTACAGTATGTTTTAGACATTTTTCGAGGGGACTTGAACTTTTTCACAGACTTTAAGGACTTTCGTAACGGGGACTTTCGTAACGGGGACTTTCGTATGAGTGACTTTCGTATAGATTTTGCCATCTTTTATTTTAGACTAAAAAATATATCTTCATCTAAATAAAAATGAATGACAAAACAGGATTATCACTTATTTTAGTAGTGATATTAGCGGCTGCTATAGTATACTTTGTTTTCTATTATAAAAAATGTCCAAACTGCACTAGTTGCCCACGCTGTCCTACACTTCCTACAAAATATTTGCCTACACCGCAGCAAACCTTTCCTATAGGTACACAAAGAGCTATTGTTCCAGATAATTGCATCAGTTCTTATTCTCAACTAGTTTTAGAGTCACTTCAACCTCCCCTTAAAAAAGGACAATACCTAGCAGCTGAAGACAAGTGTGAAGATGGAGATATTGGTCCTGTCAACAATTATTGCGAGAATAATGGAGGTTTAGTGGCACAGTTTGTGACTGGTACACAAGACCAAGATGGATTGTGTGCAAAAACTTTTGGTATAGGAAAAAGCGGGCAAATATATAATATGCAACAGTAATAGTTAACGTTTTTGGTACGGCTTTTTCATAAAAGCCGTTTTAAAATGAAAAACTTACTTTAAATTAAATAATGAAGCTTATCTTGGAATACGTTTGGCTGGACGGCCATCTCCATCTGCGCTCCAAATACAAAACCATCGACTGGCACCTTTCACGTGATTTTGCCCTAGAAGACGTCCCCACCTGGAATTATGATGGATCATCGACGTATCAAGCCAATACCGAGCAAAGCGAAATCATCTTATCACCTGTAGCCCTCTACAAAAACCCGTTTTTTCAAAACCGCCCCGAACCGTCCTTTCTTGTCCTATGCGACACCTACACGCAACTAAACAACGTCCTTGTCCCAACGCCCAGCAATCACCGTTTTTTGGCCAGGCAACGGTTTGAGAATGATGTAGACCATTTGGAGCCTTGGTTTGGCATTGAGCAAGAATACTTTATGATGGACCCCACCGGTCGCGTCCCGCTGGCGTTTCATAACGCGGCTGCATTGCCCGTGCAACAAGGCGAGTATTATTGCGCGGTGGGTGCCCAAAACGTCCAAGAACGTGCCTTGGCCGAGCAACATTACCAGTACTGTCTGTACACGGGCTTGGCCGTCAGCGGAATCAATGCAGAAGTCGCGCCAAGCCAGTGGGAGTACCAGATCGGCCCGTGCACGGGCATCGAGAGCGGGGACCAAGTGTGGATGTCGCGTTACATCTTGCAAAAAGTGGCCGAGACGTACCGTGTGGCCATCAGTTTTCAGCCCAAGCCGTTACCAAACCCGTGGAACGGGTCGGGGTTGCACACCAATTTTAGTACAGCGCCCACACGCGCCCCTGGCGGCGTAGCGGTTATCCACACTTACATTAACCGGCTTCAACCGGTCCATCAGGCGCATTTGGCGGTGTATGGGGACAACAGCCAGCGGTTGACGGGCGCGTGCGAGACAAGCGATCCAAACGTGTTTAGTTGCGGGTACGGCCATCGTGGGTGCAGTATCCGGATCCCCAATGAAACGCTGCAACGTGGGATGGGGTACTTTGAGGACCGCCGTCCGGCCTCGGACGCCGACCCCTATCAGGTAACGGGCGCGTTGTTTACTAGCACTTTTTAGAAAAAAGTGCCCAAAAAAGAACTAGCGGGGTCCTGTCTAGAGCTGACTAATTAGAACGTCTACTTTATTTTTATAAAGTAAAAATACAACAGCAGTGGTTGATTAAATACATATAATATAGAAAATTATATGTAGTAACGTTTTTGGTTTTTCTAAAGGCTATCGCCTTTGCTGACAACGGGAAGAACCACGCCGTCTTCCTGTAAAAAATTGATAAACTCTTGTTTATGTTTTGGGTTGTCCCACATCTCTTTTGGTCCCTTCATCACGCCCGTGTCTTTGTAATACTTTTTCCAGCGTGCCAACTCGGATGCCGTATAATCCCCTATTTTTCGAATTTGCAACTGTAACTGCCGCTCAAATTCTTCATCTGAATCCAAGCCACTGTCCAAATGCAATCGTTCCCGTTGACGGTCCTTAATAAGTCGATCTTTTATGGATGACGGCAAACACCTACTTAATTGTGAGATGTAATCTGCCCCATTTTTAAGTATATTGATTTGAGCATAAGCATCTTTCAATTCTTTAATGTCTTCGTGGCTGATGGCGATTAAAGCGGCATCGTCTTTTCTTAAAGAACGTGCCAGTTCACTATGGAGAAATGCCAGTTGTTCATTGTACAGTTCTTTAATAACAGGTTTTACGCCTCTGTAAATAAGTGTGCGCAGTATAAAGGCGTTGGGATCTTCCGTTTCATTGTTTTCTTCGTCTGTAAACACAAACTTGTTGCGCGACCGGTCTGTGCAGGCATAAACGGGATTTTCAGGACCGGTTAGAAAATTTTGAATGGTCATATCTGCCAGCTTTCTTTGGTTATCGGTGGCTTTTAGATCTTTTAAGGAATAATTTTTGAATGATTCTTGGACGGCTTGTTGGGTTAAACAGTTTAGTATACTACCGTAATTGTTATTTGTATTTGTATTTGTGGTTGACGAGTTAATGATTGTTGTTGTCGGCTTTTCCTTGAGACGTTCAACTTCTTTTTCCATTGTTTGCAATTTTTCTTTCATTTCTTTTATTTCTGGAAATTCTTTCTTCTCTTCCTTTTCTTTCTCTTGTTTTAATTTTGTTTTACAGATAATTAAATGACCTTTTAGTGTATGTGCTCTTGACAATTCTTTTTTACAGTAGTCACATGTAAAAATAGTTTTTTCAACTGCTTTGCCTGGATTCTGTTGTTCTTGTATTTTTATACATGTTTTAGATGTCCTTTGATGTCTGTTTAATGTTGATTTATCATTAAAATCCGAATGACAAAAATCACAGGATGGCATTTTTATTAAATGCCAGATTTTTAAATGGCATTTAATAAATTTTGATGGCATTTCATGATTTTTATAAATTACGTAAAATGCCACAAAAATGCCATATTTTATAATTAAATATAATATTTAATTCCCTTTATTTACAGGTAGGTCATAAAACGTGCCACGGTGGCATTTAAATGTGTGTGTGTAAAAAATATTTATTTTAGAAAAGTAAAGGTCCAAAAACTAATTTGAAAATTTTTCGTAAAGATCCAAAAACTAATTTTTAATTTTATAAAATTTCAAAATTATAAAATTAAATTTTAAATTCAATTTTTAATCCACGGCATGTTGACTACCCTCCTTTTTTATAAAAATGTTATTTTTAGTGGATGCTATCTAAAGCACGATTGTGGGATCCAAATAGTTAAATTAAACACGGCTTTTTGTGAAAAAGCCGTATTAATCTACCAACATTTTTTTTCGCACCTCATACACCGTTAGCTTTAATTCCTCCGCAATCGCCTTGTAACTTTTGCCTTGTTTTCGCAAACTTTGCGCAGCGTCTCTTACATCGATCTGTTTTTTCAGCATTGCTGTATCGTCAATAACGTGTGTGATCACCATCTTGCCGGCGCTTGTCTGCGCCAC
>Ga0136644_10003747_pt1 | contig 11340 bp, 4 predicted proteins | sample C_130820_EF_Meta_FD_94780 | JGI IMG/M metagenome (GOLD analysis project Ga0136644, IMG submission 94780) | Freshwater microbial communities from Lake Croche, Canada to study carbon cycling - C_130820_EF_MetaG (v2) (version 2) | ecosystem: Environmental > Aquatic > Freshwater > Lake | place: Lake...
AGGGTCTCTGGCGGTACGACCCCAGCGCACCTCCCGGCTCCAGCTTCCGACACTGGACGATCCATGACGGATTGATCAGCGACCTTGTCTGGTCCGTGGAATTTGGCCCGAATAAGACGGTCTGGGTGGCCACCGGGGATGGCGTCTCACGGTTTGACGGCACTAATTTTGTCAATTTCACCCGCGAGGACGGCCTTGCCGACAATCATGTATCTGTCATCCGGCGCGATTCGGATGGCCTCGTCTGGTTTGCCACCGAGGCGGGCCTGACCCGCTACGATCCCGAAAGCGCAGCGACGTTCACCAGCGCAGATGGACTGCCGACGACCAATGTCCGAAAAGCGGTCCGGGGAGTGGATGGCCGTCTCTGGACCGGAACCTCCGCGGGGTTGACCTGGTACGATGGTCACCGGTGGCAAACCGTTACCGCGCATGACGGGTTGCCATCCAATGACATCGAGGCAATGGCCCCCCACCCCGACGGACGCATCTGCCTGTCGACGCCTGTCGGAATCGGACTTTTCGGAGGCGGTCGGTATACTCCCCTTTCAGTGCCCGCAGAGCATTCCCGGGACATTTCCTGCATTTCCGTCGCCGACGACGGCACCATTGTCGCGGGCACGGTCGGTGGCGATTTGATTCGGTGGATGGATTCGACCTCCATGGCGAGCGTCACCCACCAGGCCCGGGTGTCGCAACAGAAGGTGCTGAGTGTGGTGTGCGTTTCCAGCAACCTGATATGGCTGGGTCTGGACGCCGGTGGGGGGGTTGTGCGGATCGAACGATGGGTCGATGGTTCGGGAGAGGTGATCGAAAAGCGAACCGTCTTTCGAGCCGATGACGGCCTCGCGGACGACTACGGAGCCGCCCTCGCGGTTGCTCCGGACAAAACGATTTGGATCGGAGGAACCCGCGGCTTGACCCGATCCACCCGCTCTGGTTTCACCCAGTTCAATCGCCGGGCCGAAGGGGGTGGCGAGCGTGTCAGTTCCATCCTGATCGACAGCCGGGGATTCCTCTGGTCCGGGAGTCGAACCGGCGTCCGGTTTCATGACGGAAACCTGTGGTCCCACCTCGATACCCAGGATGGTCTTCCATCCAACGACGTGCGGAGTATCGCCGAAGATTCCGAGGGTGGTATCTGGTTTTGTACCGACAAGGGCCTGACCCGCTACCGCCGAAGGACCCGGCCCCCGCCATCCCCGACGGTCGCCATTATCAACCCCCGAACCCGGGAGTCGGCAGACAGCCCTGCCGCCATTTCCACCGACGAGGTGGGAACCTTCGAACTGGGCCTGACCGAATTGCGAACGCTTCCGGAGAATCGGATGTTTCGGTGGTGCGTTCTCGATGGGAACATTCGGCCGGACTCGATTCCGTTGAATTGTGACTGGAGCCGTGTTCAACGCGGAAATCTGATTTCATGGTCAACCCATCACGCGGGCACCTACACCATGGCCGTTCAATTCATCGACCGTGACCTCAACTACTCGCGTCCGGCAGTGCTGGCGTTCGTCGCGGAGATTCCCTGGTTCCGGAACATCCTTTATCTGGGGCCCCTCGCCGCGTTCAACGGCTGCCTGATTGGCTGGGGCCTTTGGGCCCGGGTTCTGTATCTCCGAAAACGTCGTGAAGCCGCACGGCTCCGCGAAAGATTACTGGAGGAGGAACACAACGGACGTCTGGCTGCCGAGGCGTCCACCGCTCGTATTGAGATGCAAAATCGGGAACTGGAGGAGGCACGGATTGCCGCCGACGCCGCCAACCATGCCAAGTCCCAGTTCCTGGCCAATATCTCGCATGAATTGCGGACTCCCCTGAATGCCATCATCGGTTACAGCGAAATGGTCCAGGAAGAACTTCAGGACCGCGGTGAAACCAGTTTGGTCCCGGACCTGCAACGAATTCATTCGGCGGCCCGGCATCAATTGACACTGGTCAACGACATTCTTGATTTGTCGAAGATCGAGGCCGGGAAGATGACCCTGAATCTGGAGCAATTCGATCTCACACCGCTCATCGTCGACGTGCAATCCACGGTGCAACCCCTCGTTGCCCGGAAGAGAAATCTTCTCCGGATGGAAGGCCTCCCGGAGTCGTGCCGGATGCACTCCGATCCCACCCGGCTGAAGCAGGTCCTTTTCAATCTGATTTCCAACGCCGCCAAATTCACCGAAAACGGCACCGTGACTCTCCGGTTTGCGTCCAGCGCGGTGAACGGTGCCCCCAGTGTGACCATCAGTGTCATCGACACTGGTATCGGCATGACACCGGAACAACTCACACGTTTATTCCAGGCTTTTTCCCAGGCCGACACCGACATTGTGAAGCGATTTGGTGGTACCGGACTGGGATTGGCGATTTCCCGTCAATTCGCCACCTTGATGGGCGGTGAACTGACGGTGGAAAGCACTCCGGGAGTGGGTTCCCGGTTTCACCTCGTCCTCCCACTCGAAGCGCTTCCATAAATTCCCGTCGCTCCTGCCGGGCCGCAGCGGGAATCACGCCATCGCCTGAACCAATTGTCATGCCCCCCCATCCAGATTTCCCGTCCGCAGTTCAGCATCATCCGCGACCATCCGCTCGTTTCCTCTGGCAGGTGCCTTGGTTGGTACTCCTGATTTCCGGTCAATTGGCCGCCACAGAGCCGACGCCCAAGAAGCCGCTTCGGGCCGGAATGATCGGTCTTGATACGTCGCATGCGCCCGCGTTTGCGAAGATTTTCGGAAGCTCCACCGCCACGGGCGACCTCGCGACGGTCAAGGTGGTGGCTGGGTATCCCGGGGGAACAGAGCTACCGGCCAGTCGTGACCGGGTTGAAGGATTTACGCGACAGCTGCGCGAAATGGGGGTGGACATCGTCGAGTCCATTCCAGCCTTGTTGGAGCATGTCGACGTCGTGTTGCTGGAGAGCGTCGATGGCCGGATTCATTGGAAGGAAGCGGCACCAGTGATTCGGGCTCACAAGCCGTTGTTCATCGACAAACCGGCCGCAGGGTCGCTGGCCGACGTCCTTAACATCTATGCCCTGGCAGAGAAGGAGGGTGTTCCCTGCTTTTCCAGTTCCTCCCTTCGATTTGCCCCGGGCATCCAGGGACTGCTGAACAACCAAAAAGTGGGAACCGTTGCCGGCGCCTTCACCTGGGGTCCATGCACCTATCAGGAAGGAACACCCGACATGTTCTTTTATGGCGTCCACGGCATTGAACCACTCTACGCCCTGATGGGGATGGGTTGTGAGACGGTCGTCCGCAGCCAAACCGCCGATACCGACCTCATCACCGGCGTGTGGAAAGGCGGGAGGGTGGGGACTTATCGGGGGATTCGGAACAACAAGGCCGAATTCGGCGCCGTGGCTTTTGGGAGCCGCGCCATTGTCCCGACCGCAACCGAGGCGGGATACGAAGAGCTTTGTCAGGAAATCGGTCGCTTCTTCAGAACAGGCCAGGCTCCAGTCAGCGCGGCGGAGACCATCGAACTCTTCGCCTTCATGGAAGCGGCGGATGAAAGCCGTCGCCTGGGCGGCGTCCCCGTTTCCGTTCCCGAGCTGCTGGCTAAAGCCCGGGCTCACTAACCCCCAGACATGCCCCGCAACCGAACCCTCTGGAATCCGGCGGGTTACACAACCACTGACCTGTCCCTTAGTTATCAATGCCAACTAAGGGACAGGTCATTTGTTGGACAGGTCTCAAAAATAGTACGCACCCGTATCATTTGGGTTGCTACGGATGGCATCGAAGGTCATGGTATCGGGGTCAACTTGGATCGGATTTTGCCCATGAAACGTCTGGCGTTGCTTCTCACTTTGGCGACCTTTGCGGGCCGCCTCTCTTCCTTCGCAGCACCGGTCACCGGCTGGCTCAATTGGCGCGGGCCGGAGCAGTCCGGCGTATCGCGGGAGAAGGGACTTCCCACAAAGCTGGACGCACATCACCCGCTGTGGGAGGTGGATTTTCCCGGACAAAGTGCGCCGGTGATCACCGGTAATCGCCTCTATATCAACGGGTACCTGGGCGACGGCCCCGACCTGCGGGAGGTGACGGCCTGCTTTGACGCCGATACGGGCAAACCGATCTGGCAACACGCCGAGAACGATTTTCTTTCGGACACCATTTACCTCCGCTACGCCACCTCATCGCCCACCATCGACCCGGAAACCGGCAATGTGTATGCCCAACATACGCAGGGGCTCCTGATGGCCTTTTCCCCGGATGGAAAACTCCTCTGGAAGCACTCCATGATGGAGGAGTTTGGTCGGTTGACATTCCCCAACTCGCGGACCGCCTCTCCGGTGGTTGACCATGAATTGGTGATTACCCGGGGCATCACCAGTGCTTGGGGTGCCCACGGTGCGGCGGGCGACCGATTCTACGCATTCGATAAAAAGACCGGGGAATTGGTCTGGTCGAGTGCCCCCGGGGACCGCCCCCAGGACAATACGTTTTCCAATCCACTGATGGACATCTGGGAAGGCAAGCGGGTGCTTTACACCGCCGGGGGCGATTCAACGATTCTGGCGATCAATGCCCGCACGGGTGAACCGCTCTGGCGTTTCCCTTTTGCCAAGGCGGGGGCCAAAGGTGGTATCAATGCAGCGCTGATCCGGCATGCCAATGCCCTGATCGCCGTTCATGAATCCGAGAATCTCGATTCATCGGAAATCGGGCGCATGGCCGCATTCCGGATTCCGGCTTCGTCGGAAGTGAAGCCAACCAATGCCTTCATTCCGCACGTGTTCGGACCGACCAATTTTGAGGTTTGGCGTCAACCCGCCGTCGGATCGCTGGCCAGCTCGCCGGTTTTGGTGGGCAACACCGTGTATGAAGTGTCTGGAACCGGAGATTTGTGTTCCATCGATGCGACGACCGGACGCCTGCACTGGAAAAAGAAATTGGGTATCGAGCAGCGCCAAAGCTCACCGTTCTTTGCCGATGGGCTGTTGTATATTGGTGTCTATGTCACGTTGAAGGATTCCGAGGCCGGTGCCCAAAAGGACGCGGATGCGGTGGCCAATGGGGATTTGGTGGTCCTGCGTCCCGGGGCGGACGGAGCTGAGGAGGTCAGTCGGACCCAGGTCACCGGGCGCTGTTTTGGTTCACCCATTGGCTACAACGGCAAAGTCTATTTGCAGACCGACAAGAAACTGTACTGCTTTGGCAAGGCTGGGAACACCAAGGGAGCGGTTTCGGACCCCACGCCTGAGGGTTGGCCCAAGCCGGGTCCAGCGGCACAACTCCAGGTGATTCCTTATGAAATCTTCCTGCATCCGGGCGACACACAGTCGTTCCGAATCCGGGTTCTGGATGCCCAGGGATTTACCGTCCAGGAAAGTCTGGACCCCAAATTGGTTCATTGGGAGTCCTACATCCCTCCCACCGCCCTGGTCAAGGCGACGCTGAAGGCTTCCTTCAATGCCGATGGACAACTGGTGGCGGAACCGGCGAAGACCGCCAGTGCGGGTCAATTCAAAGTGACCTGGAAGACGGCATCTGGAACAGAACTGGCGGGCTACATCAAGGGCCGCATCCTTCCTGGTCTTCCGGTGAAGTATGATTTTGAAGCCTTCGAACTGGCCAATACCACGACCAATTCAGTCGAACCGGCCACCAAGTTCAACTATCCGCCCTTGCCGTGGAATTCGGCCCGATTCCGCTTTGAAGTCCGCGAAAAGGCCTCGGAATCATCCACCAACAAGGCGCTGGTCAAAACCATCGACAACAAGTTGTTCCAGCGCGGTCAGGTCTTCTTTGGATTCCCCAACATGAGCAATTACACGGTGGAAGCGGACGTTCTAAGCGAGGGAACCCGTCGTAAAATGAGCGAGGTGGGGGTCATCAATCAGCGCTACATGGTGGTGCTCAAGGGCAACGCTCAACAGCTCGAGGTCAATTCCAACCAAGAACGCCTCAAGGTCTCCGTCCCCTTCAAATGGACCCCGGAGACGTGGTATCACCTCAAAACCCGGGTGGATTCCGCCCCGGATGGTTCGGCAACGGTCCGGGCCAAGGCCTGGAAAAAGGGCGACGAAGAGCCGGCTGCATGGACGCTGGAGGTCCCGCATCATCACGGACACACGTCCGGATCGCCCGGACTCTTTGGTTTTGCCCCTCAGGATCAGCGGGTTTCCATTGATAATTTGACGGTCACTCCGAACTGAGGCTTTTTGCCATCGTCCGACGTCTCTGCGTCACCTGTCTCCCCCTTCATCTATGCATATCAAGACTCTTCCTCTACTTCTCTCCGTCTGCCTGATCGGCGACGCCACCGTCTTCGGTGAGGATTGGCCGGCCTGGGGGGGCAATGACCCGGGGCGGAATTTCTTCTCTTCCGCGAAAGGGCTGCCGTCCACCTTCAATCCGGGTAAGATGAAATCCGGAACTGAAGAAATCGACCTGGCCACCACCAAAGGAGTCAAGTGGGTGGCCAAGCTTGGCTCCCAGAGTTACGGAAATCCGGTGGTGTCGGGCGGGCGCATTTATGTCGGGACCAACAACGAAACCCCCCGGGATAAGCGGCATGTCGGCGACCGCAGTTGCCTTTACTCTTTTGATGAGAAGACCGGGGAATTCCTCTGGCAGCTGGTGGTCCCCAAGTTGAAGTCCGGCAAGGTCAACGACTGGGAAAACCTGGGATTGCTGGCATCACCGGCGGTGGTGGGAGATCGCGTCTATGTGGTGACGAGTCGGTGTGAAGTTCTTTGCCTGGATGCCAAGGGAATGGCGAATGGCAATGATGGGCCCTACATGGACGAAGCGAAGTACGTGGTTCAGGACACGGGAAAGCCGCCCATTGAACCCGGGAAGACGGACGCCGACATCCTGTGGCGCTACGACATGATCGACGAGCTCGGCGTCTTTCCTCACAACGCTTCCAACTGTTCCATCCTCGTGGTTGACGATGTCCTCTACGTGTGCACTTCCAACGGACAGGACTGGACGCACGTGAACGTTCCCTCACCCAATTCTCCCAGCTTTATCGCGCTGGATGCGAAGAGCGGCAAATTGGTGGGGGAGGACAATGCCGGAGTCGGTCCGCGCATCTTCCACGGCCAATGGACTTCGCCCTCCACCGGCGTTGTCAACGGCAAGCGTCTGGTGTTCTTCGGCGGTGGAGATGGGGTCTGCTACGCTTTGGATGCGGAACCCAAAAAGGGCGACGGTACCCCGATAGTTCCCGTCCTTCCCGGACCTGAATTCAAACGTGAGGAAGAGTCTGACAATTCCTACCTGAAGAAAATCTGGTGGGCGGATTTGAACCCACCTGAATACAAGGTCAAGGACGGCAAGCCGATCAAGTACCCGGCGGCCGAAGGGGTGAGCGAAATCAATGCCACCCCGGTCTTCTACAAGAATCGGGTGTATGTCGCCACCGGACAGGACCCGGAGCATGGTGAAGGAGTGGGCCATTTGGTCTGCCTGGATGCGACCAAGACCGGAGACATCACCAAGACCGGGGTGATTTGGTCTTATCAGGGGATTAAGCGATCCATTTCGACGGTCAGTATCGATCCCACCACCAGCCTTCTTTTTGTTGGAGATTTCAGCGGCTTCATCCATTGCCTCGACGCCGAAACGGGTAAACTCTATTGGGTCTATGACATGAAGGCGCACATGTGGGGGAGCACAATGGTTGCCGATGGGAAGGTCTTTGTCGGGGATGAAGACGGTGACTTCACCGTACTCGCTGCGGACAAGAAGTTGAAGCTTCTCAGCGAGGTCAACGTGGGGGCCCCCATTTACAGCACACCCGTCATGGCCAACGGGGTCATGTATATTGGCAGCCAAACGCATCTCTTCGCCGTGGGTGCTGAAGGCCAGCCGACCGGCTCCGACAAGCCCCGCAACGAAATCCAGATCAAGAACTAGACTGATCCACCATGCCTATTCTCACTGTTGCTCCTGAGGCGGTCACAGCCGCCCAAACCGAGTTGGACGCGCATCTTCGGACCATCATCCAATGGCATTTTTCGCCGGAAACCGGCAGTCCATTCTGGCTGGACTGGGCCTCGAAGAATTTCGATCCCCGCCCCATCGTCCAGACGGTGACTGACCTCCAGAAGTTCCCCCATTTTCAGGATGAATGGTTGCGGGATCTCCAACCGGAGGTTTGGGTGCCGAAGGCATTCGCCGGCAAGCCCTACAACGTTTTTGAGACGGGCGGCACGACGGGAATGCCCAAGCAACGGGTGGGCTGGAGTGACTACAAGGTCGACTACGAGGAATTCAGCGGCAAAATCACCGACGCGCACTTCCCCCGGGGCGGATCGTGGTTGATGGTTGGTCCCACCGGTCCCCGGCGCCTTCGCCTCGCCATTGAGCATCTGGCCAACTTCCGCGGCAGCTCCTGCTATTTCATTGATTTGGACCCCCGGTGGGTCAAGAAGGTGATCACCAACAAGCAGTTTGAGGTGGCGCGGGCCTACATGGACCATGTCGTCGATCAGGCAACCACCATTCTCAAACACCGCCGGATCACGGGCTTGTTCACCACCCCCAAGCTATTGGAAGCCCTGGCTGAGAAGGTCAATCTGTATGACGCGGGCATTCGTGGAGTGTTTTGCGGAGGCACTTCGATGTCGCCCCAGTATGTCCGGTTTTTGGTGGAGGAGGTCCTGGAGCAACGGATTGGGTTCTACCCCACTTACGGCAACACCCTGATGGGATTGGCGGCCAGTGTTCCGTTGGAACCGGAGGACCAATACTCGGTGACCTACTATGCTCCACAGCCGCGTGCCGTCCTCCGTGTCGTGGACCCAAAGAACACGTCGGAAGTGGTCCCTTACGGGCAGTTTGGCCGCGTGGAACTGACCACGCTGACCCGTGAATTTTTCATGCCCCGGTTCCTGGAGCGTGACGAGGCCGTCCGACGGGCACCGCGTCCGCCCTACGCATGGGACGGTGTGGGCGATGTCCGTCCGTTCGGCGCGATGGAGAAAACGATCGTCGAAGGAGTTTACTGAGACCCGACGGCCGGGTGAAGGTTCAGTGGCTCACCCGGCCTTCGACGGACACAGGCTTGGTTTGAGGTGGCACCCCGCCGGTGGTGGCCGGGGTTGCAGTGGCGGCGAGGGACCGGAGCTGAAGTTCAATGGCTTTCAGACTCTCAGGCTCCGTAATTTTCCCATTTCCACGCTCCACGACATAAAAAGTGTCCACCGCTGCGCCCCGCTCGGTGGCAATCTTCGCCAGGGCGATGTCGACTCCCAAATCGTAGAGGGAGGAGGACAAACGAAACAACAACCCCACACGGTCCTCTGCTTCCAGGTCAATGACCGTGTGCTGGTCGGAGGTGTGATTGTCGAATCGGATGGAGGGTTCGATTGCCTCGTCACCGACGGACCGGTATCGGGGCGGATAGGCGGGTGCCGATGCCAGAGCCTTGGCGGGGTCCAGATTTCCGGTCAGGATTTCCAGGGCGAGCCGTTCGAATCGGGACCGAATGGCTTCGTCGACCAGTTGCCCCGTTCGGGCGTCAGCGACAAAGAATTCGTCGAGAACAATTCCATCGGCCCGCGTATAAATCTGGGCTGCCAGAATGTTGAGCCCTGCCGAAGCGAGCGCTCCGGTCAACTTGGCAAAGAGGCCGGGCCGATCCCAGGTGCAGATATGCAGCGAGGTATAGCCACGGTCGGGCTGGTCGCGCCACAACATGACCGGTTCCAGGGCATTGATATCCTGTAGGTTGAGCTGAAGGTGCATGAAGCGATGCACCAGGGTGATGTCGCGGAGAATCTCGCGGGGACCGTGGACCCGGAAATAGCGTGGGGGCAGGGCGCCGAAATGGGCCTGGATTTCCTCTGCGGCAAAGGTTTTTGGGGATACTTCTGCCACATCGGACTGGAGACGGTCGCGGGCCAGTCGCTCAGCCCGGATGAAGTCCGAGTTTCCCTCCAGCACGGCCTGGGTGCGCTGGTGCAGCTGGCGAAGGAGGGAATCCTTGAACCCATTCCAAAGGGTGTCGCTGGTTCCCATGGAATCGGCGAAGGTATGAATGGTCAGAAGATCGAGCCGCTCGGTGTCGAGAATCTGGGCTGCAAATTGATGGATCACGCCGGGGTCCTCGAGATCCCGGCGCTGGCTCACCTGAACCATGGCCAGGTGCATTTCGATCAGCTGACGGAAAATGGCAATGGTGCCCGGATCCAGGTGCAGCCGGTTGCCCGCCCGCTGGGCAAGGTCTCCGCCCACAATTTCGTGCCGTTCCCCGGGCAGGGCCTTACCGGAATCATGAAGCAGCAGGGCGAGATAGAGCAGGTAGGGGCGTTCCAGCCGGTGCATCATCGGATTGTACCGGTGGAAGGGTTCTTCCGTGGAATTCCACACCAGGTCGGCCTTTTCGATGCAGACCAGCGTGTGTTCATCGACGGCGTACTGATGATAGAATTCGTGCTGAACGAGGTTGGTGAGGCGTCCAAACTCCGGCAGCAACTTCCCGAGAAAACCGACCTCGTGCATGGCCCGGGTGATGGGCGCGACATGCCCCCGCGCATTCAGGATTTCAAGGAGGGTGTTACGGACATGGGCACTCATCATAAAGGACCGGTTGACCAGTCCCGAGGCTACGGAATGGCGGAGAAGCTGGGCCAGGTCCGGATGCAGTTTTAATCCGCGTTGCTGGAGATGCAGGAACACGCGGATGAGACGCAGGGGATCATTCTTAAAGACGTCCCGGGATGCCGCCACCAATTCCGTATCTCGGATTTCAAAACCATCGAGTTGTTCCGCACGGGTGCGACGCCTGCCCAGTCCGGTGTTGAGTCGGTCAAGAACCGAGGCCCGCCGGGGAACCAGTGCCAGCCGCTGTTCGAGGGTGCGGGTGATCAAGTGAACATTGCGGGTATGCGTGTAGTAGTCCTTCATGAACTGCTCCACGCGAAGGCGGGGAGACCGTTCGGAATACCCAAGGCCGGAGGCGACGGCGGGTTTGACATTGGCAGCCAGGACTTCCAGGGGACGGTTGGCGGCGTAGTGAAGTTCCGTCCGGGTACGCAACAGGAAATCGTACGCCGCCTCCAACTGCTTGCGCTCGGCGGCATTGATTTGTTCCGCCTTCTCCAGTTCAGTAAGGGACTTCAAACCCAACTTGAAATAAACCACCCACTGAAGGTTTTGAACATCACGGAGTCCCCCGCAGCCTTGTTTGACATTCGGCTCCTGCATGGCCGCCGAATTGCCATGCTTGTTCCGTCGCGCCGCCTGATCGGCGAGGCGCTGTTGAATATACTCGGCCTGATGCCCCACGACACATTGGGCGTGAAACCGTCGTTGGAGTTCCTCAAACAACCGTTCATCGCCGGCCACCCGGCGGGCCTCCAGCAGGGCTGTCTTGGCCTGATTGTCA
>Ga0136644_10003752_pt1 | contig 11331 bp, 8 predicted proteins | sample C_130820_EF_Meta_FD_94780 | JGI IMG/M metagenome (GOLD analysis project Ga0136644, IMG submission 94780) | Freshwater microbial communities from Lake Croche, Canada to study carbon cycling - C_130820_EF_MetaG (v2) (version 2) | ecosystem: Environmental > Aquatic > Freshwater > Lake | place: Lake...
AAATCAAACCTCATTTGGCCAAACATTCACGTTCACAACACTTCGATATTTCAATGGATCAACCAACTACGTGCTTCTGAATGCCTTTAACGGCACTGCAGCCGCTGTCAATGTGAATGGCAATAATCCTGCCACGCAGACCTACTTCACTGCCTTCCTGATTCCTGCCGGGGGTCTTACGGGACCTACAGGTGCACAGGGGTTCCAGGGTTTCCAGGGGTTCCAGGGTTTCCAGGGGTTCCAGGGTCCTCAGGGCTTCCAGGGGTTCCAGGGCTTCCAGGGATTCCAGGGGTTCCAAGGTTTCCAGGGGTTCCAGGGTCCTCAAGGTTTCCAGGGGTTCCAAGGTTTCCAGGGTTTCCAGGGATTCCAGGGTTTCCAGGGTTTTCAGGGACCTCAGGGTTTCCAGGGCTTCCAGGGTTTCCAGGGATTCCAGGGTTTCCAGGGTTTCCAGGGTTTCCAAGGACCACAGGGTTTCCAGGGTTTCCAGGGTTTCCAGGGCTTCCAAGGATTCCAGGGATTCCAGGGCTTCCAGGGATTCCAGGGATTCCAAGGATTCCAGGGGTTCCAGGGTTTCCAGGGGTTCCAAGGCTTCCAAGGCTTCCAGGGCTTCCAGGGTTTCCAGGGCTTCCAGGGTTTCCAGGGGTTCCAGGGATTCCAAGGATTCCAGGGTTTCCAGGGATTCCAGGGTTTCCAGGGCTTCCAGGGTTTCCAGGGATTCCAGGGCTTCCAGGGATTCCAGGGTTTCCAGGGATTCCAGGGCTTCCAGGGATTCCAGGGCTTCCAGGGATTCCAGGGCTTCCAGGGATATACCGGATACCAGGGACCAACAGGAGCCCAGGGTGTGATGGGTCAGCAAGGCGTCATGGGTTTGCAAGGTACTGCTGGATTTACAGGAGCACAGGGTTTCCAGGGTCCGCAGGGTTTCCAGGGTCCTCAGGGGTTCCAGGGGTTCCAGGGATTCCAGGGATGGCAGGGTTTCCAGGGATTCCAAGGTTTCCAGGGCTTCCAGGGATTCCAAGGTCCTCAGGGGTTCCAAGGTTTCCAGGGCTGGCAGGGCTTCCAGGGATTCCAGGGACCCCAGGGCTTCCAAGGGTTCCAGGGATTCCAGGGGTTCCAAGGGTTCCAGGGGTTCCAGGGTTGGCAAGGATGGCAAGGGTTCCAGGGTGACAAGGGATTGCCAGGTACACAGGGATTCCAGGGGTTCCAGGGATTCCAGGGATGGCAGGGATTCCAAGGATTCCAGGGTCCTCAAGGATTCCAGGGATTCCAGGGATTCCAAGGTCCTCAAGGATTCCAGGGTTTCCAGGGTTTCCAGGGGTTCCAGGGTTTCCAAGGATGGCAAGGTTTCCAAGGGCCTCAAGGGTTCCAGGGCTTCCAAGGGTTCCAGGGATTCCAGGGTTTCCAAGGGTTCCAGGGTTTCCAAGGACCTCAGGGCTTCCAGGGTTTCCAGGGTTTCCAGGGTTTCCAGGGCTGGCAGGGCTTCCAGGGATTCCAGGGACCCCAGGGCTTCCAAGGATTCCAAGGTTTTCAAGGTTTCCAGGGTTTCCAGGGATTCCAGGGATTCCAAGGTTTCCAAGGTTTCCAGGGATTCCAGGGTCCTCAGGGCTTCCAAGGGTTCCAGGGGTTCCAGGGATTCCAGGGATTCCAGGGGTTTCAGGGATTCCAGGGATGGCAAGGGTTCCAAGGTGACAAGGGTGTTCAGGGCTTCCAGGGGTTCCAAGGATTCCAGGGCTTCCAGGGATTCCAAGGCTTCCAGGGTTTCCAAGGGTTTCAGGGATTCCAAGGGTTCCAGGGGTTCCAGGGCTTCCAGGGATGGCAGGGCTGGCAGGGTTTCCAGGGTCCTCAGGGATTCCAGGGATTCCAGGGTTTCCAGGGATTCCAAGGTTTCCAGGGCTTCCAGGGGTTCCAAGGCTTCCAGGGATTCCAGGGTTTCCAGGGTTTTCAGGGATTCCAGGGATTCCAGGGATTCCAGGGTGTCCAGGGTTTCCAGGGCTTCCAGGGATTCCAGGGATTCCAGGGCTTCCAGGGATTCCAGGGATTCCAGGGATTCCAGGGCTTCCAGGGATTCCAGGGCTTTCAGGGTTTCCAGGGGTTCCAGGGGTGGCAAGGATATACAGGAGTTCAGGGACCGACAGGAGCTCAGGGCGTGATGGGTCAACAGGGTGTGATAGGTCTGCAAGGTACTGCTGGATTCACAGGTGCACAGGGCTTCCAGGGTCCTCAAGGTTTCCAGGGTCCTCAGGGATTCCAAGGGTTCCAGGGATTCCAAGGGTGGCAGGGCTTCCAAGGTTTCCAAGGTTTCCAGGGTCCTCAAGGTTTCCAGGGTCCTCAGGGATTCCAAGGATTTCAAGGATTTCAGGGGTGGCAGGGCTTCCAGGGTTTCCAGGGTTTCCAAGGGTTCCAGGGATTCCAGGGGTTCCAAGGGTTCCAGGGGTTCCAGGGTTGGCAAGGATGGCAAGGGTTCCAGGGTGACAAGGGTACTCAGGGCTTCCAAGGGTTCCAAGGACCTCAGGGTTTCCAAGGATTCCAGGGTTTCCAGGGGTTCCAGGGTTTCCAGGGCTTCCAAGGTTTCCAGGGTCCTCAGGGATTCCAAGGGTTCCAGGGGTTCCAAGGCTTCCAGGGATTCCAGGGGGTCCAGGGTTTCCAGGGCTTCCAAGGTCCTCAGGGATTCCAGGGCTTCCAGGGGTTCCAGGGGTTCCAGGGATTCCAAGGATTCCAGGGATTCCAGGGATGGCAAGGATTCCAGGGTTTCCAGGGTCCTCAAGGATTCCAGGGATTCCAGGGATGGCAGGGTCCTACGGGGTTGCCAGGTTCGAATGGACCTATTGGATCGATTGGATCTGTTGGACCTACTGGTTCTATTGGATCTCAGGGTTCTCTTGGATTCCAAGGATTCCAGGGGTTCCAGGGATTCCAAGGATTCCAAGGATTCCAGGGTTTCCAAGGATTCCAGGGATTCCAGGGTTTCCAGGGATTCCAGGGTTTCCAGGGATTCCAGGGATCTATTGGACCCATTGGATCGATTGGATCGATTGGATCGATTGGATCGATTGGGTCGATTGGGTCGATTGGACCCGTTGGATCTATTGGATCTCAGGGATCACAGGGCTCGATTGGATCTATTGGTTCGCAGGGATTCCAAGGATTCCAGGGATTCCAAGGTTTCCAAGGTTTCCAAGGATTCCAGGGGTGGCAAGGATATACAGGAGTTCAGGGACCGACAGGAGCTCAGGGTGTGATAGGTCAGCAGGGTGTGATGGGTCTGCAAGGTACTGCTGGATTCACAGGTGCGCAGGGATTCCAAGGTCCTCAGGGATTCCAGGGTCCTCAGGGATTCCAGGGCTTCCAGGGATTCCAGGGCTTCCAGGGATGGCAGGGTTTCCAGGGCTTCCAGGGTTTCCAGGGCTTCCAGGGTTTCCAGGGATCTATTGGACCCATTGGATCGATTGGGTCGATTGGATCTATTGGATCGATTGGACCCGTTGGATCTATTGGATCTCAGGGATCACAGGGCTCGATTGGATCTATTGGTTCGCAGGGATTCCAAGGATTCCAGGGATTCCAGGGATTCCAGGGTTCGCAGGGTCCAGTAGGATCTATTGGTTCGATTGGGTCGATTGGATCTATTGGACCCGTTGGATCTATTGGGTCTCAGGGGTCGATTGGATCTATCGGACCCGTTGGATCTATTGGATCTCAGGGATCACAGGGCTCGATTGGATCTCAGGGATCTCAGGGTTTCCAAGGATTCCAAGGATTCCAGGGATTCCAGGGCTCGCAGGGTCCAGTAGGGTCGATTGGATCTATTGGATCGATTGGATCTATTGGATCGATTGGATCGATTGGACCCGTTGGATCTATTGGGTCTCAGGGGTCGATTGGATCTATCGGACCCGTTGGATCTATTGGATCTCAGGGATCACAGGGCTCGATTGGTTCGCAGGGATCTCAGGGTTTCCAAGGCTTTCAAGGATTCCAGGGATTCCAGGGCTCGCAGGGTCCAGTAGGGTCGATTGGATCTATTGGATCGATTGGATCGATTGGACCCGTTGGATCTATTGGGTCTCAGGGGTCGATTGGATCGATTGGACCTGTTGGATCTATTGGATCTATTGGATCTCAGGGATTCCAAGGATTCCAGGGCTTCCAAGGATTCCAGGGCTCGCAGGGTCCTGTAGGATCGCAAGGGTCGATTGGATCTATTGGATCGATTGGACCTGTCGGTTCGCAGGGGTCAGCAGGAGGTGCAGGATCTATTGGATCTATCGGTTCACAGGGGTCTATTGGACCCGTTGGATCTCAGGGGTCAATCGGATCTATTGGATCTATTGGATCTCAGGGATTCCAAGGATTCCAGGGCTTCCAAGGATTCCAGGGCTCGCAGGGTCCTGTAGGATCGATTGGTTCGATTGGGTCGATTGGATCTATTGGACCTGTTGGATCGCAGGGGTCAGCAGGAGGTGCAGGATCTATTGGATCTATTGGATCTCAGGGGTCAATTGGATCTATTGGATCTATTGGACCCCAAGGATTCCAGGGATTCCAGGGGTTCCAGGGATCTCAGGGTCCTGTAGGATCGCAAGGGTCGATTGGATCTATTGGATCTCAGGGTTCTCAGGGATCGGCAGGAGGTGCAGGATCTATTGGATCTATTGGATCTATTGGATCTATTGGACCCCAAGGTTTCCAAGGCTTTCAAGGCTTTCAAGGAAGAACTGGCTATACCGGGCCCCAGGGATTCCAGGGCTTCCAGGGATCTCAGGGTCCTGTAGGATCGCAAGGGTCGATTGGATCTATTGGATCTCAGGGTTCTCAGGGATCGGCAGGAGGTGCAGGATCTATTGGATCCCAGGGTTCTCAGGGTTCTCAGGGATCAGCAGGAACCAGTGCAACTTCACCGCTTACGGTGAGTAGCGCAACTACAAGCATTTCAGTTACACTTTATAACTATTACTATGTATCGGGTAGTACTACTAATGCTATAGTTACATCTCTTACCACCCAGGGCGGATACTTTGTGATCAACAACTATAACACAAATACTTTTTTGAGCATCACTCTTACGGGTGGAACGACTCAGTTAAACCCATACCTTCTACCACCGGGCAATTCAGCAACCTACGTCTATAACAGTGGAACATGGGTAATATTTTGATTCAAATACATAATGAGTAAAATTGTAGTACCAGTAAAAGATAAGGTATACTCGGGGTTTAGTCCCTTGACTATACCGGGTTGTGGTATTTGGCTAGACGGCGCCGACAATAACACAATCACTGGGTCCTCATCTATTTCGGGGTGGTCAAACAAGGGTCTTAACACTGACAATGCCTTTGTTAGAACTGGAACAGCATCAACAGGGTTTTCGGCGAGTCTTAGTGTAAACGGATTAAATTTTATACGAGTCCCGTCAGGAGGTAATACCCTGGGCTTGACAACCACTCTAAACACACAGCCTCGATCATGGTTTTTTGTATGTCGGGGTACTGGCGCAAGTACATATACATATATGATTCAAGCGACCGTGACCTATTCAGACTCAATATACTACGAAAATTTATCAGGAGGTCCTGCGATTCTTGAAGGAGTGAATGGTTATACGTTTAACGTGGGCGGATACGTATCAGCGGCAGAGCAAAGTGTTCCCTCAGTTTTCTCCTTTGTGAATGCTGTGAATTCGTCATGCAATGCATTCTCATACAACGGAACACCTCGAGCTACACCTTCCGGATTTGCCGCAGGAGCCGCTGGATATAATACAGGCAATATCACGTACAGTTTTGGTAATGGTGGTTTTGATTTCATGGAAATTATATTCTATTCAAATGATCTCCTACCCAGACATCGTGAGCAAGTAGAAGGATATCTAGGATGGAAGTGGGGTATAAGAACTTCTTTTCCTACAACCCATCCATATTATTCGTATCCACCGGCTATTCGCCTTTTTAAACCCTCTGACTTAGCGGGAAATGTACTCTGGGTGGACCCCAGTGATGTAAGTACTCTTACCTTTGCTTCGGGAACATCAAATGTAACTTCTATGTCTGACAAGGGCTCCAACGGCCCCTTATTCGCAACCAGCGGGACTGTTCCACTTTGTAACTCAGTGATCGGTGGACTTTCAGCCCTTTACTTCGCGAGCGTATATACCAACTATATGGGCGCGACTGTGAATCCAATAACATCGTCAAACTTATCTATATTTGCCGTCTCCGTTCAATCGAATGGTGGATCACAGAGCGCGGCCGGACGGCTTCTTTCTTTCGGTTCGAACGGTCAGTATGATTTTAATAACAATTTGTACGGATTTGTAGGTAATAATAGCAGTAATAACCTATCACCTTACCGAAATGGCTGGAAATCAGGTGTAACCCTCACCGGTGGTCAACCGTACGTATCATCTACAATCTATGATGGAACAAACGCTACAATAACTGCTTATGGAGTCTCTTATGCGGGATCAACTGCTACGAGTTCCGCGGGGGGTGGTAGTTTTTACATAAATACGTTTATAATCGGTGCAGAGCCTGCGCCTGATGGAAACGCTGCTTGGTACGGTTATATTGGTGAAATTATCGTATACGATCGAACACTCTTGACAGGCGAACGTCAGCTAGTCGAAGGTTATTTGGCATGGAAATGGGGAGTCAAAACATATCTTACGTCGAACCACGTGTCAGTTAAATTTAGACCCTATATCGTACCCCCCATATACTCGACCTCGGGCGTTACGAATCGTCTCTACATGTACTTTCCATTCAATGGTTCGGCTACTGATATGTGTGGAACACTAACAACCATACCAAATATAACGTTCACGGGCGCTGGTCCTTCTTATGTGTCTGGACTTTACTCAAGACAGGCTGTGTATTTGCCAAACGAAAGCCAGTCAGCCAGACACTTAGTTGCAAATACTTATTTTACTACCGCAACCATGCCTACGTCTAATTTCACCGTGTGTATGTGGTACAATCCTACAAACGTCCAGTACGGGTCTTTGTTTCATTCGGTTGGCAATGGGTCGTATGTAGCCTCGTCTGTTGTCTTAGTTATCATAGGAGGAGTAACGTATGCCGCGTACATGGCTCAGAGAGGCATGTCAGGTGCCTCTGTAAGTACAGGTACTTGGTATCACGCAACTATTACGTACGATGGATACAACTTGGCTTTCTACCACAACGCTATATTTTACAATAGTATAAATGCTTCAGGTATAGCAACACCTTATGTAAGCGGATTTGAGATAGGAAACGCACAGGACTCTAGCAGCACATACTATCCATTCTCGGGTTATATTCAAGATTATCGTATATACAATCGGATTATCGCCCCGGCTGAGATATCTAATATCTATTCCAATAGCTGATAATCACGCCTTACCCACGTGAAGATTGAGAACGTTAAAGTCCACTATAGAATAGGTAAATGTCATACCTACAGCCTTTGTTTGGAGCGTAACCATCAGATCACCCAGATCGACACCTAAGCAGTAGTTAATGTAGTGATACGTATCTCTCGTTACACCATCCGAACACGTCGGGGGCGGAACGATAGTAAACGACTTGACAATGTAAGAAAGGGGGAATCCTGCCGCCGCCCATTGAAAAAGCGCTCCGCGTAGAGTTTCGCGAGGCGCTTTGATGAGAACGGATAGAGTCACCTTATCTTGATTTTCCTTAGCCACAACAGCCTCAAGACTTGCCATCAGCTCATCTATCGTTGCGATACGAGGCGCTTCCACAACTACTGATTCAGGGGAGGGGGCTAAATGAAGGGGTCCCAAGACAGCAAAGTCTATAGATCCAGTAGGTCCAGTATCGCCCATTTGGTTTTTAGACGAGTAAACTTATCCGGTCAAAAGACAAGATGAGTTACTTGTCCAGGTACATTCCAGGACAGGGAGTGATTACCTGTGCTCCCAATGTCTGTGTAGGCCCTCAAGGTCCTCAGGGTCCTCCGGGTCCCGTAGGTATCACTGGAAACACCGGACCTCGTGGATTTCAGGGAATAGCAGGTACTGCCTCGAATACAGGACCTCAGGGTTCGACAGGACCCACGGGCCCTCAGGGTCTTCAGGGTCCCCAGGGATTCCAGGGTCTTCAGGGATTTACGGGAAAAACAGGTCCGACCGGGCCCACTGGATTTACGGGATACCAAGGCTTGCCGGGAACAGCAACAACACCCGGGCCGCAGGGGTACACGGGCCCGACGGGTGTGACAGGTCCGACGGGTCCAGCTGGGGCGGTGACGAATACGGGTCCCACCGGCAGCCCCGGTGTTACAGGTCCGACTGGATTTCAAGGATTCACGGGAGCCACAGGAGCCACTGGTGCCACAGGACTCCGAGGACCTCAGGGGTTGATGGGACCTACAGGAAAGACAGGTCCCACAGGACCTACTGGATTTCAGGGTCCTCCTGGAGCGCCTGGACCTGTAGGAGCCATCGGTGTTCGTGGTGCCACGGGACCCCAGGGTGGTGGAGCGGGACCCCAGGGTGTGCCCGGGCCCACAGGACCCTCCGGAGGAACCTTCACAGGCAAGACAGGTCCAACAGGTCCCGGATTCGCAACAGGATGGATAGGAAACACCGGTCCGACTGGAAAAACAGGCCCGACAGGTGTTACAGGACCTACAGGATATACGGGATACACAGGAGTAACTGGACCGACCGGTCTTACAGGATTCACAGGCTTCACAGGCCCTACGGGATTCACGGGGTACACTGGAAATACCGGTCCGGTGGGTACGGCAACAGTTCTGTCATCGTATGTTGGTTTGACTGGATCAGGTGGCCAGGTTGGGGCAGACATCATTGCAAATACCCCGATTGTTCTTACAGCGGATACTGGGCTGTCTACCTCAACCTACCCCTACTTATTCGTACAAGGGGTCACGGACGTACAAACACCCGGATATGTCAGTCTCTTAGGCGTATATCCCTACACCTCTGGAGGAACCTGGAACATCGGACTGAACCTGTTGACAACGCAGACGACTCAGGATGGCTTTGTTCCCGGAGGAACAGTCAATTTTTACACCCTGTCATGATAATAAGATGTATGGTGGGTTTTCCCCACGGTCGACCATTCTGTGTACACCTCCAACCAATTATATCGCAGGAGCACAGACGGGACCTACCGGACCGCAGGGTGCCGACAACATTCCTGGTTACACAGGAGCACGAGGTCTTACCGGCCGTCAGGGTATACTTGTCAACGACGGTGCTACAGGAGTCATAGGCCCCGTTGGACCCGTCTTGAGAGGTCCCCTAGGAGTCACAGGAGTTACGGGGGTGACGGGTCTAGACGGAAATACCGGAAGGCGGGGTACACGCGGACCTCAGGGCCCTACAGGAGTCCTGTCGGCTGTTGGTGCTCAGGGTCGAACAGGACACCGTGGATTTCCTGGAGTTACGGGCGTTGTTGGACCTCCCTCGAATACGGGTGCAACGGGACCTCAGGGTGGCGTGGGTTCGACAGGGTTTCGAGGTGCAAGAGGGTTTACCGGACGTCCTAGCATCTTCCGAGGCGTACAGGGTCCAACTGGATTTAAAGGAATGACGGGAGGAGGTCCAACGGGACCCATAGGAGATCGAGGACCTGCAGGTATTCAGTCTCCAACAGGAGGACCTACAGGAGTTAGAGGACCAACGGGTCCGACAGGCTTATTGGGAGAAGACCCCTTAGTGGGTCCTCAAGGGCGTAGTGGACCTACTGGGTATGTTCCGCCTATCCATACAGGTCCTACAGGCCCAACCGGGCAACTCTACAATATCTCAGGTGACGTGATTTCGTATTCGGGAACTGGAATCAACTATTATACAGCGAATGGAACCCTCATTAATGTTGATTACTACCGAGGCCCCACCGGTGCTACGGGACCGACTGGAATCATAGGAATTACGCCTGGAATAGGATCCACGGGTAAGACAGGTCCGACAGGCCCGACGGGTCCAACGGGTCCCACTGGTGCACAGCATACGGGTTATACAGGATACACGGGAGTCACAGGAACAACGGGAATACAACAGTACACCTTGACGGCTATTGATGTGAGTATTAATGCTGGATCTTCAGGTGCGTCGACAACTGTTGACCTAACGGACTTACCATACTCGTCAAGCTCTTTCGTTTCCTTGGCCGGATACGTATTCAAGCAATATCGACCTCTGACCAAGGGAATTCAAGATATCTATGTTCACCCTCCCGTGGGGGATAGTACCTACTGGCAGGTGACAATTGACTTGGTGAACTACCCGTATAACCCCGGCGTCATCCTGACCATTTTCGTATTTGCTTTCTTGAATAACTCGAACCTGGCCAATCCAGGCCTTGGAGCGGGTGTTCCAACGGGTCCTGTCACAACTACGGTGTTTAGCTCATAAGACATTCTTCTCTTACAACAATGGACTACCTGCTGGACAAGGATCACTGGGCCTCGCTGGTCCGTGATTTTAAGGACTCCGAGCGGGAATACAACATCTCTGCCTACAACTCTGAACAACTCGCAAGGGACATCCTTGCGATCGTTCGTGGTCGCATTCGCCAGATGCAGCTCTTCAAGGAGCATCGGGGCGAAGAATATGAGATGATGGTCAAGAAGCTGAACAGCATGTACGATGAGGGAGCTGTCCGTCGCCTTCTGGATGACGACGAGTTCTGGGAAGCCACCTTTCGTCTTCGCTAAGACTATGGAGGCCCTTGCCACAGAGTGGACAGAGTGGGCAGTTGACAAGATTCTCTTTTGGGAGACGGACAAGGAACGCAAGGGAAAGCTCTTGCGATGGGTTCACCATTTTATGTCCTATGCCTTACTCATCATGATTGTCGTATCGCATACCATCTACCCGGCCTTCTGGCTACAGACTATGATCCTAGGGTTCTGTATTCTGGTTTGGCTTCAGCATATCACCTGCAACGGTTGTGTCTTGAGCAAGGTCGAGCAGAAACTCATTGGTGATTCCAAGAGTTTTATCGATCCCTTTGTGGAGATCTTTCATATCGAACCCACTCAACAGATCACGATTGCGATACTTATTCTGGGAAGCAGTATAGGAGTGGCCCTCCTCAGTCTGGAGTGGATTGCCCGGGTTCATCACAAGCTGATTCCTCTTGTGAATTCAGCTAGGAACTACGGCTTAGCGATCTTATCCAAAACGGAATAATCTACACGGAAAGATAAGTAGTCTTAAACATGGGTGACACTATTGTAGGCGTCCAGTTTGGCATTGCAAACCCCGACAACCTTGCCAAGCGCTCGGTTGTAGAGGTCACCACAGACAAGACCTACCAAAGCAATCAACCCGTTCCCAATGGCGTCTTCGATGCTCGG
>Ga0136644_10003753_pt1 | contig 11330 bp, 10 predicted proteins | sample C_130820_EF_Meta_FD_94780 | JGI IMG/M metagenome (GOLD analysis project Ga0136644, IMG submission 94780) | Freshwater microbial communities from Lake Croche, Canada to study carbon cycling - C_130820_EF_MetaG (v2) (version 2) | ecosystem: Environmental > Aquatic > Freshwater > Lake | place...
CAAGATAATCCGGCCGGCAAAATTCCCAAGCCACTCTCTAGAAAATTGACAGCCGCGCGAATACTGAGTGGCCGAACATGTTTATCCGCTAAGCGGCAATTGGTGAAATAAGACTCAGGCAATAACAATTCAAACTCACAGCCTGGCAATAGCGAAGCAATAGGTTCTTGCATGGCGTTTTGCCAACCAATTAAGCTCACACCCCGCTCTTGGCGAGCTGGTGGTTCAGCTTGCCAACGAAAGATAGGGGAACCACTTGGGGCACTCAGGGCGGCAATAATAAACCGGGGGTCAGCCAAGACTGCAATGGTCTCCGACATATTGCGCAACTCCAGCTTCACGTCTTTATTGCAGATCGCTGCATTGGCCAGTGCTTCAGTCAACACGCGGGTTTGACAATGCGAATGTGGCATTTGATCAATGCTATAGAGCCAAGGCACAATCGCCAGGCGGGTATCTGGTGCCGCAATTGCAGTATTCAGAGCTTGCGCTGTAGCCTCGATGATGCTGGATGGCAATGGGCCAGAAGGAATTTGATAACGGGTATGCGCAACAATCGGTAGCGCCAACAGCAGAACGTCCCACTCCTGCCCTTCGTGCTCCATCTTGAGTGACTCAGCAAGTGTTTCGGCAGTATCTGCCAACACTTCAAAAGCAACGGTGTTGATCCGAAAGGTTTGATCTAGGGCGGCATCAATCACGTTTTGATTTTGGCTTTTAAGCAAACGCATCAAGCGAACATTAAGACGCTCCTCCCAAAATCGATCCTCAACCTGACTACCGGAGGCTGCTAAGGAAATCGCATCTGAAACCAGTTTCTCAACTTCAGGAGAGTTACGCTGCGAGGATTTGGTGCGGTGTAATGCCATTATTTTCTCTCTGCCCTTCTGAATATCGGCTTATCTAACTTGGATTCTGCGGCAAAGTACTTATAGCCATCCAAGTTAAAACCTTTTAAGTCTGCTGGATCTGTAATGCGATTCTCCACGACATAGCGGGCCATGAGGCCACGAGCCCGTTTGGCATAAAACGAAATAATCTTGTACTTGCCATCCTTACAATCCTGAAACACCGGAGAGATGACTGGACAACCCAACTCTTTAGCTTGCAAGACCTTGAAATATTCTTCTGAAGCCAAGTTGAGCAATACGGGTTTCTTTTGCTTTTCTAATATCTGCTTCAAGGAATTCGTGACGCGGTTGCCCCAAAAAGCGTAGAGATCTTTTCCGCGAGCATTCTGAAACGCAGTTCCCATTTCTAGGCGATAAGGCTGCATCAAGTCTAGAGGTCGCAGAGCGCCATAGAGTCCAGACAAAATCCGAATGTGGTCTTGCGCAAAATCGACTGCTTTGGCATTTAAAGTGTTGACGTCAAAGCCGTCATAAACATCGCCATCAAATGCGTAGATTGCAGGTTTACTGTTTTCTTCAGTAAATTTTTTAGACCAATCACGATAACGGCCAACGTTTAAGGCGGCTAATTGATCAGACAAACCCATTAAATTGGCAATCTCTTGCGGCGAGAGTTTTTTTAACTCTGTAATTAATTTGGCCGATTCTGAGACAAATTCTGGCAAGGTAGCGCCCTTCAGCTTGATGGGCGTCTTGTAATCGAGGGATTTTGCGGGTGAGAGTACGATCAGCATGGCACAATTTGTATATGAGTTTTTACCATTCTAGCGACTCCTTGTTTCCTCTGCCTTAAATAAACCCGAAGGACAAATCCATGCCGCAAAAGCAATCTAAAAGTGTGATCGATGTCTATAGCTGGCCCACCCCAAATGGTCATAAGGTACACATCATGCTGGAAGAATGCGGTTACCGCCTAGATCGAGATTGGATAGCCCACCCAATTGACATCAGCGCGGGTGATCAATTCAAGCCTGAATTTTTAAAAATTAGCCCCAACAATAAGATTCCAGCGATTACTGACCCCAATGGTCCCGATGGCAAACCCATTCATCTGTTTGAGTCGGGTGCGATTTTGCTATACCTAGCAGGCAAGACTGGCAAATTTTTACCAAAGACAGTGCGCGGCAAGTATGAGGTTTTGGAGTGGCTGATGTTTCAGATGGGCGGCTTAGGCCCCATGCTTGGGCAAAACCACCATTTCAGACTCTACGCTCCTGAGAAAATTGACTATGCCATCAATCGCTACACCAATGAGGCTAAGCGTTTATATGGTGTTCTAGACACACAACTGAAAGATAATCCTTATATCGTCGGAAATAGCTACTCGATCGCTGATATGGCAATTTATCCGTGGACACGCAATTGGAAAAATCAGGGCATGGATATCAATGACTATCCGCATTTCAAGCGTTGGTTTGAAATGATTGGCGAACGTCCCGCTGTAAAACGTGGCTGCGCAGTATTAACTGCTCTTCGTAAGCCTTTGACGGATGACAAGGCTAGAGAGCAATTATTTGGTTCAACACAGTATCAAAAAAGGAAATGATATGAAGATTCAATCAGTCGGTGTAATCGGTGCAGGAACTATGGGCAATGGCATTGCGCAGGTTTGCGCAGCTGCAGGCTTAGACGTCGTCATGGTTGATATCAATGAAGCAGCAGTCCAACGTGGCCTAGAGCAAATCAGCAAGAGCTTGGATCGCATGGTCAAAAAAGAAACCTTAACTTCTGCTGCGAAAGATGCCGCACTCAAACACATTAAAGCTAGCACCTCTTATGAGGACTTTAAAAACCTCGATCTCGTAATTGAGGCTGCTACTGAAAACCAAGCTATTAAAGAAAAGATTCTGAAGCAAGTTGACGAGATCGTCAGTAAAGACACCATCATTGCTACCAATACCTCTTCTTTATCAATCACCAAGCTTGCAGCCCTCGATTCCAATCCAGCGCGCTTCATTGGTATGCACTTCTTTAACCCGCCTCCCCTGATGGCGCTGGTTGAGGTGATCCGAGGCTTGCAAACAAGTGATGCCACTCATGCTGCCATTATTGAAATGTCGAAGCACATTGGTAAAGAGCCCATCACGGTAAAGAACTCACCTGGCTTTGTTGTGAACCGCATCTTATTACCAATGATTAATGAAGCGTTCTTTGTTCTATCTGAGGGTCTTGCTAGCCCAGAAGATATTGATGCTGGCATGAAGTTAGGCTGCAATCAACCGATTGGCCCCTTAGCTTTAGCCGACCTCATTGGCTTGGATACCTGCTTAGCAATCATGGAAGTTTATTTTGAAAACTTCAGTGACTCTAAATACCGCCCGTGCCCGCTTTTGCGCGAGATGGTAGCCGCCGGTTATCTCGGACGCAAAACAGGTCGGGGTGTTTATAGTTATGATAAATAACTAAAGCGCTAAAAATTTCCTAATGTCCGTGAACCCAATTCCATCCCTCGTTCGTAAACTGGCTTATGCGGGTCTCATTCCCTTTATTGGGCTTGCCCTACTGGTGCAACTTGCGCCAACACCATTAAATTATCTCAGCGCAGAGTCTCTTGCAGGTTACGGAGCTGTGATAACAGCCTTCATGGGTGCAATGCACTGGGGCGCCAACTTACACACTCTTGGTAAAGCACCTAGCGGAGATCGCTGGATAGATCGCAATGCCTGGATTTGGGGAGTCATTCCTGCACTGGTTGCATGGCTTGCTTTGCATATTTACATTCCAGTTGGTCTTTTAATCTTGGCGTCCACCTTAATCATCCAACGCAATATTGATCAAAATACCTATCGCTACTACTTTTCTGATGAAGCAGCATGTGCAGCCTTTATGGTCATTCGCAATCGACTCACTTATATTGCTGCAGCCTGTTTAACTTGGGCAGCTATCGTGATTCTCTTTATTCAAGCATGATGAGTTAATGAGCAGTTTGTTTGACAGTACTCCGCCGCCGCCTTTAGCGGAAGCACTGCGTCCAAAAACAATCGATGAAGTCATTGGGCAAACCCATTTACTAGCCGCTGGCAAACCCCTCAATCTAGCATTTGCCTCTGGCAAGCCCCACTCCATGATCTTATGGGGCCCGCCCGGCGTTGGGAAGACCACCCTAGCGCGCTTATCTGCCAAAGCATTCGATCGTGAATTCATTGCTATCTCTGCAGTCTTAGCAGGCGTCAAAGAAATCCGGGAAGCAATTGAGTTAGCCCAGCAAAACATGGCGCAGTATGGCAAACAAACCATCCTCTTTGTTGATGAAATTCATCGCTTTAATAAGAGTCAACAAGATGCCCTACTGCCGCATGTTGAGTCAGGCTTATTTACTTTTATTGGCGCCACGACTGAAAATCCTTCTTTTGAAGTGAACTCCGCGCTCTTATCTCGGGCTCAGGTTTATGTTCTGAAATCACTCAGTCCTATTGAGCTGAAGCAATTATTTTTGCGGGCACAGCAACATGCGATGCCACAAGTTCAGTTTGAAGATAGCGCGATCGACACCCTGATCACGCATGCAGATGGTGATGCACGACGTCTACTTAATCTCGTGGAGCAAATTCGGAATGCTGCCTTTACCCCGAATGCTGAAGTGACTGAGATCGATCAACGCTTTATTGAAAATGCTCTCACCGTTCAAGCGCGCCGCTTTGATAAAGGTGGCGACCAGTTTTACGACCAGATTTCTGCGCTGCATAAATCCGTGCGCGGCTCCAATCCTGATGCAGCGCTCTATTGGTTCTGCCGCATGTTAGATGGCGGTGCTGATCCCCGTTATTTAGCCCGCCGCGTTATTCGTATGGCCTGGGAAGATATTGGCCTAGCTGACCCACGAGCAATGCAGTTGGCAAATGATGCTGCGCAAACCTTTGAGCGACTGGGCTCCCCAGAAGGTGAGCTTGCTTTGGGTCAAGCTGTGGTGTATTTAGCAGTCGCCTCAAAAAGTAATGCAAGCTACAAAGCTTATAACGCTGCACGCGCTTATGTGGCGCAAGACCAATCTAAACCAGTCCCCAACCACCTGCGCAATGCTCCCACCAAACTCATGAAAGAACTTGGTCATGGCAAAGAGTATCGCTATGCGCATGATGAGCCCCACGCTTATGCAGCTGGTGAATCCTATTTACCTGAAGGCATGCCGGATCCGAACTGGTATGAGCCTGTTGAGCGCGGCCTAGAAAGTCAAATCAAGGAAAAGATGGCCTTCTTACGCAAGCTCGATGAAGAGTCCAAAAAAAGATCGGGAGATTGAGTCACATGAGTGAAAAAATAGTCGCCACTTTGTATTACGACATCATTTCCCCGTTTGCTTATTTGTACATCAAACAAAGAGCTCGCTTAGAACACAAACTCAATATCACTCCTGTACCTATTCTTTTGGGCGGGCTCTTCAGGGCTACTGACAACAAGGGTCCAGGTGAGATTGCTGCCAAGCGCCCACACACCTATCAATTCTGTGTATGGCAAGCTGAAAAACTGGGTATTCCATTTCGCTTTCCGGAGCATCATCCATTCATGACAGTGGCTGCTCAGCGCCTACTAGTGGAGCAACAAGCAGATTGGCCAATGGTTGAAAAAGCATTTGATTATGTTTGGGTAGAAGGCAAAGATCCAAATCTATCTTGGTCAGATTTCTGTGCTTATTTAGGCTTACCTAGTGATACCGCAAAACCTGAGAGTCCTGAAGTCAAAGCACAACTGCTTGCCAATACCAATCAAGCAAAGGCAGATGGCGCCTTTGGTGTGCCTGCATTGATACTCAATAATCACTGTTTTTGGGGTATCGACACCATTGATTGGGCTCTAGACTATTTGGCACGACCAGGAATGTTTGATGAGGCCTCCTATGTCTATGCCGGCAATGTTCCGAATGGGCTAGCTTGATCAGACTCTTGAATACAATCACTTTCACTCACTTCTATTAATTATTGGAGCTCCTATGCGTAAGCTTTTTGCCAGCCTTGTTCTTATCGTGACTTGTTTTGCCAGCCAAGCAGCTTTTGCCGGACCCAAAGTCGAATTTAAAACCACGATGGGTAATTTCATAGTGGAATTAGATGCTGATAAAGCGCCGAAGACCACTGCCAATTTTCTGAACTATGTCAAAAGCGGTTTTTATAACGGTACGATCTTTCATCGCGTCATTGATGGCTTCATGATTCAGGGCGGTGGCTTCACCCCTGACCTCGTTCAGAAACCAACTGATGCGCCGGTTGTATCTGAAGCAAATAATGGTTTGAAGAATAATCAGTACACTATCGCGATGGCACGTACTTCAGATCCTGATTCTGCTACTGCCCAATTCTTTATTAATGTCAAAGACAATCCTGCTCTGGACTATCCCAATGCAAATGGCAGTGGCTACACCGTGTTTGGTAAGGTGATTTCAGGTACCCAAACAATTGATGCGATTCGTAAAGTACCAACCATGGTTGCGCCTGCACCGCGGATGGGCAGAATGTCTGATGTTCCAAGCAAGACCGTCATCATTGAGTCTGCCACGATTCTGAAGTAAGCGGTTTTCTTACAAGCAAGAGGTTAGCCGCTATGATTTTGCTCGATGATGCGCAAAGTACAGCGGCTGAACCATCAAGTCGTCTTTATGAGAATCCACTGCACTACTGGTGTATTCTGCCGAGCGGTGATCAAACTAAAGACCTCGCTGCTACTGAGCAGTGTCTATTAGAAATATCTGCATCTCTATCCAGAAATGAGTCTGTTGTGGCGGCATTTGCCTATGAACTTGGTAGATGCCTCCAGCGATTGCCTGAGCGCCATGATCATTCCTCAACAGTGCACCCACTCATTGAAGCTTGGTCATTTACAAAGTTTGACAAACTCTCGAAGCAAGCTGTCGATACCATAATTGCCAATCGTTTAGAGCAGCTTAAGTCTAAAGAGCGGGCTGCAGGCGTTCTAGATTTGCAGGAGTCTTCGGATGAACAGCAATTTGCAAAAGATATTGCCAGCATTCAAGAATATATTCGCAGTGGTGATACCTATCAGATCAATCACACCTATCGTATTACAGGTAAAAGCTATGGCTCTCCCTTGGCTTTATATAGCCTCTTACGACATCGGCAACCTGGTAGGTTCGGTGCTTACCTGGCTCATAACCATCGCTACCTCTTATCACAGTCACCAGAGCTCTTCATTGCCCGTGAAGGCGATACCTTAAAAGCAATGCCGATGAAAGGTACCGCCAGCGCCTTATCCGAAGTTGCCAGCGCACTATCAGAAGACCCCAAGAACCAGGCAGAGAACGTGATGATTGTTGACCTCTTGCGCAACGATCTCAGTCGCATCTCATTACCTGGCACCGTTACGGTTCCAAAACTTTTTGAAGTTGCCCGCCATGGCGATGTGCTGCAGATGACATCGACTGTTGAGGGCAAAATCAAACCAAGTACTACGCTTCTGGATATTCTGAAGGCAGTCTTTCCCTGTGGATCAGTCACGGGCGCACCTAAGAAGCGCAGCATGGAAATTATTCAATTACTAGAACCCACTGATCGCGGCTACTATTGTGGTGCCCTAGGCTGGCTTGATCCCAATGGCGACTTTGCGTTTAGCGTGCCGATACGCACAATTGAGGTTAAAGAGGATGCAAACACTCATGCGGCCAGCTTCACACTCGGTGTGGGCGCTGGAATCACCATTGACTCGGATCCACAACAAGAGTGGCAAGAATGTCGCATTAAGTGTGCCTTCTTGATGCAGTTACCAAGTGCATGCGGCGTGTTTGAAACGATTGCTGTCGTAGAAGGCTTACCGCAAAGAATCGGTGCCCATTTAGATCGCATGCAATCTTCGGCAGCAGCTTTAGGCATTGCGTTTAATCGATCAGATGCACAACAGCTTATTGAATCCACATGCACTTCACTTGAAGCTCAGTTGCATTACCGATTGAGATTAGACCTTGCTCCAAATGGGGAGTTCTCAGTAACTGCTGCACTGCTTGATGCTATTGACGAACCAGTTAAGATTTTTTGGGCAAAAGATATCTTGGCAAATAGCATAGAGATGTTTTCTGGAGATGCTTTATTGGCTCACAAGATTAGTCAGCGCAGTCTTTATGATCAGGCATGGCAAAAAGCACTTACGTTAGGCGGCTTTGATGCCATCTTTACGAATGAGCAGGGCTTCGTCACTGAGGGCGGGAGAACTAGCATTTTTGTTAAACCTCAGGGGTCTGCGGAATGGCTCACCCCACCCCTTTCAGCAGGTCTATTGCCAGGTGTCATGCGTGCTGCCCTGCTTGCCGACCCCCATCAGAATGCCCGTGAAGCTAACCTGACTATTAATGATGTTTCAATGGCAGATGAGATTATTCTTACGAATGCTCTTCGCGGTGTTATCAAAGCCCATTTTTAGAAAGTCAATATGAAGTATTGCCCAAACTGCGCTGCTGTATTGACGATCAAAATCCCGCCAGATGATTCTCGTGAACGCTATGTATGTGAAGCCTGTCAGAGCATTCACTATCAAAATCCACGCAATGTGGTGGGCAGTATTCCAGTTTATGGAGAGCAGGTTTTACTGTGCCGCCGTGCAATCGAACCCCGTCTCGGCTACTGGACTCTGCCAGCAGGCTTTATGGAGCTCGGTGAGAGTACTAGCTTTGGTGCCGCTAGAGAAACCCTTGAGGAAGCTGGTGCCCATGTTGATATTGGCCCACTGTATTCTTTGTTAAACGTCCCGCATGCCGAGCAAGTCCATCTTTTTTACTTGGCTACGATGCCTACCCCAGAATTTTCAGCGGGAGAGGAAAGCCTTGAGGTGGCCCTTTTTCATGAACATGAAATTCCCTGGGCTGACTTGGCATTCCCAACAGTGAAACAAACGCTGGAGTGGTTTTTTGCCGATCGGGCCGCTGGCTTGCTGGAATCTGGCAAAGAATTTCATGTGCGCAGTCGGGATGTCTTACCCTCCGAGAGAGTCTAGTGAGTGAGGTATGAGCCAGATTGTTTGGCTGGGTCCTCATGACCCCTTTCCTAATCCACTGATCACCGCTGATCCTGACCCCGGGGTTCCTGGACTCATTGCAGTTAGCGAGCGCATTTATCCTGGACAACTCGCGAATGCTTATCAACTCGGGATTTTTCCTTGGTACTCTGATAATCAACCTGTCTTATGGTGGTCGCCCGATCCGCGCATGGTGCTAAAGCCAAGCGCTTTTAAATGTAGTGACTCTCTACGAAAATGTATTCGTTTATTTTGCCAAGATGCCCATACCCAAATTTTAGTGGATGAGGATTTTGGCGAAGTAATCCGCGCTTGCGCAACGAGTGAGCGCAAAGATCAAGATGGCACCTGGATCACCCATGAAATTATGGATGCCTATACTGCACTGCACGAAAAAGGACATGCTCACAGTATTGCGGTCATGGAGCAAGATCAATTGGTTGGTGGCCTGTATTGCGTTTCCTTTGGTGGCATGGTGTTTGGAGAGTCTATGTTTAGTCGTAAACCAGGAGCCTCAAAAATCGCCTTGGCGGCCTTAAGTGCCTGGTGCTTACAAAATGGCATTGCGATGATCGATTGCCAGCAAGAGACCTCGCACCTCCTCTCCTTAGGGGCTGCGCCGCTACCCAGAAAGGAATTTCTGGAAGAGCTGCAAATATCGTTAAATCAAACTAAGATTGAACAATCCTGGACTTTTGATAAAACTATCTTGACCCACTGGCTATGACCCAGCTTAAAGAACTTCCGCTGACCGCAATTCAGTTTTATGCCACTGCGCCCTACCCTTGTAGCTATTTGCCAAACAAAATGGCACGCTCACAAGTTGCAACACCATCACACTTAATTCATGCTGACGTCTACAACGAACTTCTCAATGCAGGCTTTCGTCGGAGTGGACTCTATACCTATCGCCCCTATTGTGATGAATGTAGAGCCTGTATTGCGACCCGAATTTTGGTGAACGAATTTATTCCCGCTCGCAACCAACGTCGTGCTTGGAAAAAACATTCTGGACTAGAAGTCTTTGTACTAAACCTAGGCTATCAAGAAGAACACTACCAGCTCTATCAGCGTTACCAAAATGAGCGTCATGCTGGCGGAGAAATGGACAACGATGATCAAGATCAGTACATGCAGTTTTTACTGCAAAGCCGGGTGAACTCACGCATAGTGGAGTTCCGTGATGGGCCCCATGACACCCACCCTGGCCGCCTGCGCATGGTCAGCATGATAGATATCCTAGAGCAAGGCATTTCCTCGGTATATACCTTCTTTGACACCTCAGATCACTCAGCGAGCTATGGGACGTTTAGCATCCTATGGCAAATCGCTCAGGCTAAAGAGCTCAATCTGCCCTACCTTTATCTCGGCTATTACATTAACGAGAGTGAAAAGATGTCTTATAAGATCAACTATCAGCCGATGGAAGGTTTGATCGATGACCGCTGGCAAGCCCTGACTGGGTCATAATATCTACCCATGATCGATCGCTATTCTCTTTTACGCCCTTGGCTTTTTTGTCTAGACCCCGAACAAGCACATAACCTCACGCTCAGCAATTTAGATCGTGCACAACGCTGGGGTTTGCTTGAGCGTTTCATGACTAAGCCCGTTGCAGATCCACAAACACTTTGCGGCATTACATTTCCGAACCCAGTTGGCTTAGCCGCTGGTCTTGATAAAGATGGCAAACACATTGATGCACTGGCAGCGCTGGGTTTTGGATTCTTAGAGATTGGCACAGTCACGCCACGCCCCCAACCAGGCAATCCCAAACCTCGCATGTTCCGCTTAACTGAAGCACAGGCTCTCATCAACCGCATGGGCTTTAACAATGATGGTGTTGATGCCTGTGTGGCGCGAGTTCGCCGTTCAAGCTTTTGGCAATCCGGTGGTGTGTTAGGCCTCAATATTGGTAAGAATGCAGATACGCCGATTGAGAATGCGGCAAGCGATTACATCCTAGCTATGGAAGCGGTTTATGAACTTGCCTCCTATATCACTGTCAATATTTCTTCCCCAAATACGCAGAACCTAAGAGCACTTCAAGGCGAAGAGATGTTGCGTGGACTATTGAGCAGTTTAGATGACGCGAGGAAGCGCTTAAGTGATCGCTACGGTGTACGCAAACCACTCTTCTTAAAAATTGCGCCAGATTTAAATACCAATGACATCCATTTAATTGCAGACTTGTTAGTCGAGTTTGGGATCGATGCCGTGATTGCCACTAACACCACTATTGCACGTGATGCAGTCCAAGGTATGCTGCACGGTACAGAAACTGGTGGCTTGTCAGGTGCACCAGTACGAACCGCTTCAAACCATGTCATTCAGGCGCTCAAAGCAAGATTGGGAGACACGCTACCCATCATCGGTGTCGGCGGCATTATGTCGGGAGCAGATGCCAGGGAAAAAATCCTGCTTGGTGCATCCTTAGTCCAACTCTATAGCGGACTGATCTATAAG
>Ga0136644_10003755_pt1 | contig 11327 bp, 10 predicted proteins | sample C_130820_EF_Meta_FD_94780 | JGI IMG/M metagenome (GOLD analysis project Ga0136644, IMG submission 94780) | Freshwater microbial communities from Lake Croche, Canada to study carbon cycling - C_130820_EF_MetaG (v2) (version 2) | ecosystem: Environmental > Aquatic > Freshwater > Lake | place...
ATTATTTATTTTACTTATTAAATTATTATTAAAATTATTCATATTATTTGAATAATAATTTAATTGACTATTCTTTTCTTTTAAATCTAATATTTCTCGGTTCTTTTTATTTAAAAGTTCATTTGATATTCTATTTAATTCTATTATATTTTCTTTTAATATTTTATTATTTTTATAATAATCATTCTGTTTTTGTAATAAACGATCATATAAATATAATTTTAATTCTAGTAATTCTAACTTTCTTTTATATACTGAACTACCATCTTTATAATTTCTTAATTTTAAAATTTTAGATATCTCGTTTAAACTAACTTTATATTGAAGATTTTCTTTTCTCAATTTTGAAATAATATCTACTAATATCTTTTTATCATCTATCTTATCTATTTCAATATCATCAATATTGTTATTCATCTTTTTAAATAATTTGATACTACATATTATATTAAATTTCAATTTTTATTTTTATTATTATGATTGATACATTAAAAATACTTAAAATTTTAATATCTATAAATAATTATATGGAAAATATTGAAAATATGTTTATACCAACTTATACTAAATCTAATTTGGAATATTTTAAAGAAATTAACATTGATAGTATAGATAATATAGATAATTTACCAAAATTAAATGATATAGAAAAATCTGATAAAAATAAATCTACTAAATCTAATAAAAATGATAAATCTAATAAATTAAAAAAAAGTGATGAAAATATTTATAAAAATAATACAGATATAATACCGCTTATTACTAATACTAATATTAATACTAAGACTGATATTAATATTAATACTAAGACTGATATTAATATTAATACTAAGACTGATATTAATACTAATATTAATAAAAACAATAAATCTAATATAGATGTTAATATATTAGATCCACTTTCTGTTATAATAAAACTAGCAATAATTAGTAATAAACCAATTGGAACAAAATTATTTATTAAAAATAATGTAATTCATTTACAAGAACCTGGTATTTTTCAAGCATTTTGTAGATATATATATAAAACAAATAAAGAAGATTTACAATATTTATATAATCCTATACAATTTGCTTGTAAAAATTTTCTTAATAATGATTATCGCAAAAAAAATCCTAAAATAGTTGATTTATTTATTTGCGCTCAAAGAGGAATTTTGCAACTAATTGAAACTTATAAAAATAATTCTGTTATTAAATTATGTCTTAATTATTATCATACTCTTATCGAAAATTATGTAAAAGAAAGATATATTTCTATTTTTCGTGATGACGAATATACAATTTTATATAAATTAAGTCTTCTTATTAAATTAAATGAAATGTGGACAAGTGAAAAAATTAAAATTGTTCTAGATATGATTTGTTTCCTTAATGATGATGTTATGGCTAACGATAATGTTAAATCTCTGGATATATTTATACAAAATATTGATAAAAATTTACAAAATATTTTATATTCATTTGATAACTAATTTTACACCCTTGAATTTAATTTTTAATTTTATATTTTTATAAAAAATTAAAAATATATTAAGTAAATAAAAATAACATAAATCGAATAATCATAATAATTAAAATAAATAGCATAAAGCATTTGAAAATAATAGTTATAATAATTGTTAATATAATATTAATACTACTTACAAATTGTATTATTAAATTAAGTAAATTTTTATAAAATTTTAAAAATAAACTTCTATTTTCTTCTTTTAATATATTTATTAATTTTTTATTATCTATTATTAATTTATCAAATAAAATATGTGTCGTACCTCTTTTTATTATTTTATGTTCATCGTTACAATATATTTTTCCATTAATTGATGTATAATAATATTCATCATTTACATTTCGTAATAAATACATTTTATCTAATAGTTTAGTATCTTTTGTAATATTATTAATTAATAATATTTCTATTTTATGAACGCATTCATTTATTTCATATAAATCACTGTCATCAACTAATATTTTTATATTATAATAACCAATATTTACTAACTCTCTAAACATATTAAAATTATTATTTTCAAGTTCTTTTATACATTTTTTATATAATATTTTATATAAATCAGTCATACCTAATTTTCCATTTATTTCATGCTGATGTAATATTTTTATCATATTTATATTATAAATAATTTAATATGTAATTTTTATATATTATTTCAATATTTTATATTTTATATAAAATTATTTATTATATTTCTTTTTTACTAATTCTATATATTTATTTTTATTGTTTATATCCAGACTTGACCAAAAATTTGCAAAATTATTTCGCATCATTTCTAATCTAGATATAGTATAATAACTATATTCTTCATTGTAAAAATCTTTTATAAATTCATCTTCTTCTACATTTAATGCATAATTTATAAAATTATTATAACATAATAGTTCTTCGTTCATTTTTAGTGAAATATTAATATTTAATTCTTTTAATTATAATTATTTCAATTTTTTATTTTAATTTTTAATTTCATTTAATATTTACTAATAAATCAATTAAAATTGAAATTTATATTAGCTATTTACTTATATATATCATATCTATATAATATTTAATTAAATTATTATAATTTACTAAATCATGAATTATGAATTATTAACTATTAAAAATAATTTGACTTTACATGATCTAATAAATTTTTGGTTTACTAATCCTAAAATTTGGTTTAATTCTACTTCAGATGATGATATATTTATTAAAAATATGTTTGCTCATTTATTAACATCTTCTAAAATTATTAATAATAATCCATCTAATAAAATTATTTTAGCAAAAATTATTTTATATGATCAAATTTCTAGGCATATTTATAGAAATAATAAAGAAAATATTAAAGAGTATGATATTTTAGCTTATAAATATTCATTAATGATATTACCTGTAATTGATAATTTTACACCTGAAGAAAGATGTTTTATTTTGATGCCTCTTAGACATACTTTTGAACAAACAAATCTTGAAATTTGTTTAGATTATATTACAAATTGGATGAATAATGAAAATAATAATATTTCTATTTATAAACGTTTTTATCAAGCAACTATTGCTGCTTTAGTAAATGTTAAAAATAATAACTCGACATTATATCAAGATAATATTCAAATTATTCAAGATCACATTTATGATATTAATTCATCTAAATTAAATATAAGTTATATTCCAGATATTATAAATATTAAAATTCATAAATTATATAAAGAATTTTGTAAACATGTTGAACATATTAAAGATAATATTATTATTTCATTATCTGGTGGAGTTGATTCAATGGTTTGTTCCTTATTACTATATATATATTGTATTAATAAGAAGATTAAAATCTATGCAGTTTGTATCAATTATACAAATAGATATGATCAATATTATGAAATTGAAATGATTTATAAATGGACAAAAATATTAGGAATTGAATTTCATGTAAGAGAAATTAATGAAATACAAAGAGAAACATGTCCTGATAGAGAATTTTATGAAAAAATAACAAAAAATATTAGATTTTCAATTTATAAAAAATTTAAAGCACCAGTAATTCTAGGTCATAATAAAGATGATTGTATTGAAAATATTTTTTCAAATATTACTAAAAAGAAAAATTATAATAATTTATTTGGAATGTCTTATCAAATGATTGAACTAGATGTTGAAATTATTAGACCATTGTTAGATATTTCTAAATCTGAAATTTTTCAATTTGCTAAACAATTTAATATACCTTATACATACGATTCTACACCTAAATGGTCAGATAGAGCTAAAATGAGAGATATATTATTACCACAAATTAATAATTTCAATCCACTAATATTAGATGGATTAATTGAATTAAGCAATAATTTTAAACAAATTTATTCTGTTTATAATAATTGTATTCCAAATATTATTTATGAAAACAATAAATGTATTATAGAAAATAAAAATATTTTCTTCTTTGATTATTGGAAAAATATTTTTAATAAAATTTCTACTCATTATAATTTACCTTTTATTAAAAATAAATCAGTTAAATATTTTATTGATAATATAAATTTAGGTAATAAATTAACTCTTAGTAAATATAATATTGCTCATATTTATTATGATAATATTATTATTCATATAAGTAATACAAATAATAAATAAATTTTTATATTTATTCTACTACATATGGGACTGGCTTTCCATTTTGATCAACTTCTATTCCAAATCTTATACATACCACTTCATTATTTTTTTCACCAAGTGTGTTATTATTTATTGAAATTATTTCAACTAATGGTATCCAAAATGAAAAAAATTGCATTGTTATTGTTATTTCATCAAATAATGTTACTGTTCGTTGCATTAAACTCCATCTAATTTGTGTTGACCTTAAAACTTCTGGAAAATTTGCAATAGTTAATGCTAAATCAATTGGTGCATTATTTTGATCACTGGTGTATAATAATGAATCATAAAATAATTGACCTGTTGAAAAAAATAAACTCATTCTAATTTTATATTGTTTGTGTTTATGTTTGAATAAATTAAATTCAGAAAAAACTTGATCTATAGCATATGCTCTATCTAAAACTTCATTATTTAATTTTGGAGGTGCTTCAATTATTTTTTTTAAATTATTATATCCTATTAAATTAAAATAACTTTTAATTAATTCTGGTATTTCTACACAACCTGAAAATACAAGTGTATCGTCGGCTAATTCATACTTGTATATTTCTTTTTTTAATAACTTTAATAATTTTCGATTTTCTAAACATTTGTTTTCTTCACATTTTTTTTTATCTCTACTGTGTTTTGATGTATTAGATGACGTCATGTTATTATATAATTACATATATAATTTATTATTATTAACATATAAAAATTGAATATTATTTCTAATATATTAAATTATTATTTAATATATTTATATTATTATAAAAAATGGAACTATTATACGCAGATAATGAAATGATTATGTATTACAGTAGCAATAGTATAGATAATTCAGAAACATTTGATTATCATAATACTAATTATCCTGTTAAAGATATTTATAACCTATTTAAATATAATATGGTCGAAGAACTAAATAAAGTTAAAGAAACTAATGGACAAACTAGTGAACAAGCTGATGAACAAACTAATGAAAAAAATATTAAACAAACAGATGAACAAGTAAATGATGAAACTATTAAACAATCTGATGAACAAACTAGTGAACAAGTAATTAAACAAATTAATGAGCAAAACATTGATAGTTATAGTGAACGTGATAATGAAACTCAAGAATATAATGAAAAAAATGATGAAGAATATAATGATGAAAATGATGAAGAATATAATGATGAAAATGATGAAGAATACAATGAAGAAATTGATATATATAGTGACGAAAATTATGAAAATAATAATTTACATGTAATAGAAACAATTAATATCGATTATATCGAGAATGATATTAAAGTTAATTATAATTTTAAAAACATAACTGATTATCATATAATATCTGAAACAAATATTAAGATGAATTTTAATGATTTTTTAGAAGGATATAATAAATCAGATATTAATAATATAATTTCAGAAAATACTATTAATTTAAAAAAAAAAATATTAGATGATAATTTTTTAAATGATAATTTAACATTTAATAATTTCATTCATAAAAATTTATTAGATATTAATTTTGATAAGAATAAATTATTATATACATCTTTTTATTTTAACGCTTTGTTTCATCTAATTGTAACATTTGCATCATTTATTATTATATTTAAATTTTTTACTGAAAAACAAATTAGTAAACAAGCTAATAAAAATAAATAATAAATAATAAAAAACAGATAATAAATTATTAATATATTTTTATATAAAACTATAATATGAAGAAATGAAATTAAATATTAAAAATAAAAAAATTCTATTTCTTGGTTATGGTGCTGTTGCAAAATGTGTTTTAAACTATTTAGATACTTATTTTACTTATGATATTAATAAAATTTTTGTAGTTGATAAATGTAAATTAGCATTTTATGGACCACTTATTGATAAAATTAATAAAAATAATAAAATTGTATTAAAAGTAGATATATTGACATTTGAAAATTTAATTAAACAAATTAATTTACAAGAAGGTGATATTATAATTGATTTGACATTTTTTTCAAATACATATTATTTTGTACAACAATCTTTACTAAAAGGTTTTAATTATATAAATACCAGTATAGAAGATGATACTGATCAATTATTTGGTAGTTCAATAGATTTACAGCAAAAAACTATTGCTAATATATATGCAAACTTTACTAAATATAATAAAATAAAATCAAATGTTTTAACAGAATTTGGTCAAAATCCAGGTTTGATTCAGCATTATATTTTATATGCTCTTAATCATCTCAATAAACTTAAAAATAATACTACTAAAGATGATTACAGTATTTCTACACTTAATAAAGTTATTGATAATTATAAAATTGGTACCATTTTTGTATCTGAAATTGATAATATTTTGAAAAAAAATGATTCTAAGATTCATGCTAAAGATAATACTGTTTATAATACTTGGAGTGTTGCTGGATTATTAGGAGAAGGTTATGATAAAACAGAATTTGCTTCTGGTAAAAATAATAAATATATTAAACCATTTATTCCAAATAATATAATAGATATTAATAAAATGAAAATTATTGCTAATAATGATTATGATGTTTATTTTTTAAATGAAATTGGTATGAATACATATATTAATTCAGTGTGTCCTATTATAAATGATGATAATAAAATTATTTTTAAAAAATATAAAGGCATGATGATTCATCATGGAGAAGTTTTTGAATTAGCTAAATTATTTGGTAAAAATGCTCCATTTATGTCATATGTTTATCATATTAATAAATATGCAAATTTATCTATTCGAAAATTTATGAAAAATAATAAATCTGTAGATGAAACAGATATTCAGCAATGGATTATCAATAATTGTAAAAGTTTTCATGTTTTTGATAATATTAATAAAAAAAATAGTGATAAACTTATTGGCCATGACACAATTGGGTGCACTATTTATTGTGGTAATAAAACTATTGAAAATATTTATTGGTGTGGAACTATTTTAAGTGATACTGATAAAATTGTAAATCCAGCATTTACACCTACAATTGTACAAGTTGCTGCTGGTGTTTTAAGTGGTTTATCTTATATATTAGAACCCAAAAATAAAAAGAAAGGATTGCTTAACCCTTGCGATCTTGATACTAAATATATACTTGAAAAATCTATACCATTATTGGGTAAATTCTTCTTTACTGAAATACCTATTTCTAAATTTGATAAAAAATTTGATATTAATATCAAAAATAATGATTTTTAATTTTACACTCTTTAGAATTTTTTTGTAATATATAATATATAAATTATAATATATAATAAAAATTATATGAGTCATATTGGATTTATTATATTAAGACATGTAAATAATGAATTAACTAATAAATATTGGATTAATTGTTATAATTGTATTAGAAAATTTTATCCTGAAAATAATATACTTATTATAGATGATAATAGCAATTATAATTTTATAACAGATGAATATCTATATAAAACTACTATTATTAATAGTGAATATCCTAAAAGAGGAGAATTATTGCCATATTATTATTATCTACATAATAAATTATTTGATGTTGCTGTAATTATTCATGATTCAGTATTTATTAATAAATATATAGATTTTAATGTAAATAAATATAAATTTATATGGGAATTTGAACATGTTTGCGATCAAATAGAAGATGAATTACCTATGATAAAATTATTTAAAGATGAAAAATTAACTAATTTTTATAATAATAAAAATTTATGGAAAGGCTGTTTCGGTGGTATGAGTGTTATTAAACATAATTATTTAAAAGAAATAAATGATAAATATGATATTAGTATCTTGTTAAATCATATATTAACAAGATATAATAGAATGTCTTTTGAAAGAGTAGTTGCTTGTTTGTTACAAATAAATGAAAAAAATGAATCATTATTAGGAAATATACATGCATATTGTAAATGGGGTATTTTATATAATGAAAAAGATAATTATAAACATTTAAAATTAATTAAAGTTTGGACTGGTAGATAAAATTTTTAATTATTCTTAATTTTTTTTGTTTCTTTTATTATTTCTATACATATAAGATATCCCCAATAAAATTGTAAATATGATAATATTATATCAGCTAATAATATTGTTGTTGTATATATAAAATATTTTGAAAATAATATTTTATTTTCTTCTATAATTATTTTAATCACATTATAATTATAATATTGAAATATTAATATTCTTGTTATAAAAAACGATATTGCAAATAATATATTAATTATCATATTAAATTTTTTGTTTTCTATTATTGATTTTTCATATTTTCCATAATCAATTATAGATAAAAATATATTTGATATCTCTATGATTCCAAAATATATTATTATAAAATATTGTAAATATCTATCTAATGCAATTAAACCTGATATTATTACAAATATATGATGTATTATGTAATTTATTGAATACAAATCCTTGTTAATCATCATTATTATTATATTATAACATTGATATACCATCATTGGTACTATTAAATGATTTATTATATTCTCATTCTCCTTAAATATATAATCCTTATTTGCTATTAATTCACCGTTTCCTATATATAATATAATACCATTTACACTTAAATATGTAACACATAATAATGATGATAATATGTGTGATACTATCGTTGTTTCTTTGTTATTATTTATACTTATCTTTTGATACAAATTATATCTATTAAAAATATTTATTAATGTATAATATATTAATGGTATTATACTTAACCATATAATACATACATTTGTTGTAATATTATTTAAAAACATTCTAATTAATATTATTTTATCTTCTATTTATTTTTATGTTATTTAATTTTATTTTTAATTTTAATTTTTTAATGAGTTTTTATTATAAAATTATAATAAAATAAGATAATATAAATGAAATATATTATTTTATGCGGAGGTACTGGTAAAAGATTTAATAATTATTCTTTACCCAAGCCATTAAATTATGTATTTGGAAAACATATGATTGAATATATTATTGAAAGTATTCCATCTAATGATATTTATATTATTTATAATATGTTTTTAGAACAATATAACTTTGAAGAAATTATTTTAAATTTGTTTAAAAATAAAAAAATTTACTTTTCAAAAATAGATTATTTAACAAGAGGTGCTGTTGAATCTGCATATATTGGTATTCAAAATTTTAATTTAAATTTTAAAAATGATCCAATTGTCTTTTTAGATAATGATAACTTACATATATTACCTAATTTAAATAATATTACAACTAACTTTATCGGATATGGTAAAGATTTCGAAAAAACAAATTACTCATTTATTACAATTAAAAATAATAATGTCGTTAATATTGAAGAAAAAGTTAAAATTTCTAATGATTATTGTTGCGGAATTTATGGATTTTCTAATGTTAATACATTTAATAAATATGCAAGACAACTATTTGAATTAAATTTTAAAACTAAAAATGAATTCTATTTTTCACAACTTTATAAAATTTTAATTAATAGTTCTGAACGTGAAATAATTTTACCAGTATTAATTGAAGAAACTAAACATATCGGATCTTATAATGAAATTATTAATAATAACTCTAATTATACTAAAAAAAAATTAAGAATTTGTTTTGATCTTGATAATACTCTCGTAACTTTTCCTTCTATACCAGATGATTATACTTCAGTTAAACCTATTTTTAGAAATATTAATTTATTACATAAACTAAAAAATTTAGGACATGAGATTATTATTTATACTGCTAGAAGAATGAAAACACATAATAATAATATTGGTAAAGTTATAAAAGATATTGCTGTAACAACTATTAATACATTAGAAGAATTTGATATTTGTTATGATGAACTAATTTTTGGAAAACCACTTGCTGATATTTACATTGATGATAAAGCATTAAATCCATATATTAATGAAATATCATTATTTGGTATTTTTAATGATAATGACGAATATATTTATAATAAAGTTTCAAATAATAAATATAATTCTATAAAAAAAAATAAAGAATTAATTATTAAAGAAGGACCATATATTTTTATGAAAGGAGAACTTTATTTTTATCAAAATATACCAGATGAATTACAATTATATTTTCCTAAATTACATAACTTTAATAAAATAGACAATAATTTAACAATTTCTATAGATCATATTGATGGTATTCCATTGTTTTATTTATATAAAAATAAATTAATAACTAATAAAATGATAAATCAATTATTCGATATTCTAGATAAAATTCATACTACTAATTATAATATAACAATTACTAGTGATAATATATATAATAATTATTTTGAAAAAATTAAAAATAGATTTAATAAAAATGATTATTATTTTGAAGACGCTGATCAAATTTATGAAATTATTATTAACAAGTTGCAGAAAAATTATTCTCCACAAATTGTCGGTATCATTCATGGTGATTTCTGGTTTTCTAACATTATTATCGAATATAATGATAATTATAAATTTATTGATATGAAGGGACAAGTTGATAATATACTCACTCTAAATGGAGATATATATTATGATTATGGAAAATTATATCAAAGCATTCTCGGATATGATCTTATATTAAATAATTGTCCTATTGACTCTGAATATATTTCTTTAACCGAAAAATATTTTATTGATAAATGTATTCAAAAAAATTTAAATATTGAATATCTTAAAAGTGTTACACTAGCTTTGATATTTGGAACATTCCATTTTATAGAAGATTATGATTCTAAAAATAGAATATGGAATTTCTTGAAAAATATTTTATAATCTTGTTGAAAATATTATAATTAAAATATACTTAAACAATTATTGAATATCATTATCTAATAATTAATAAATATACAATAAAAATTTTTATTAATTATTCCATTATTTTATTATTTTATTATTTGATTATTTTATTATTTTATTATTTGATTATTTAATTTTATTTTGTTATAAATATTAGAAAGTTATGGTTAATTCTATCACTTATTATATTTATATAAATAGATTTTTAAAATCTATTTTGTCTGAAATATATAAATATATATATTTTATTAATAAATTTGAATTATAATTTATTTATAATTTTTTGTTATTATTTTTAATAACAAATTTTATTTAAGATTGTATATATATAAATATCAGAATATAATCATGTATCAACTACCTATAGAAATTCAACAACTTATTTATAGTTTTGATATAACTTACTATGAAAAAT
>Ga0136644_10003757_pt1 | contig 11325 bp, 3 predicted proteins | sample C_130820_EF_Meta_FD_94780 | JGI IMG/M metagenome (GOLD analysis project Ga0136644, IMG submission 94780) | Freshwater microbial communities from Lake Croche, Canada to study carbon cycling - C_130820_EF_MetaG (v2) (version 2) | ecosystem: Environmental > Aquatic > Freshwater > Lake | place: Lake...
CGTTATCACCAAATAGTTTAAAATTTTGATTTGCAGTGTATCCAGTAATACCATCTATTGAATTAACTGTTAGAGTTCCTTGTGTTGTTATATTCCCTGAATTATTAATTGTAACAGTATTTACACTACGTGCAAGATTCTGAAAATTATGGGTACCATCTCCTGAATTATAATAGGTTGTTCCATTCGAATCATAATAAAACCTCTGTTTACCATCAGCAGAATTATACGACTCATTATTTTTAAAGGTAAAATTCGCGGTTCCATTCACATTAAGTGTATAAGTTCCTGGATCTACTCCAATTCCAACATTACAATCAACTCGCAAATTATTATTCCACACTTGAACGGTTCCACCTGAAACAGTTCCACCAATTAATAAATAACTTGCTGAACCATTTGTCTGTATAACACCATAAGCACCAACTGAACCTATTAATACATTTCCTAAAGAGGCACTCGCACCAGCAGTTTGATTCGAAAACCCTTGACCAAAAGCATAATTAGACATTGTTGAAATTCCTGTTACTGAAATAGCATTTGGAAATAACGCAGGGCGAGCAGAAGCTGGAGTTCCACCAGCAAAGCCAGTAGCAGAACAAAGTAAGCCACCATTTTGTTCAACTGGACCATTTATATATGCAGCATTTGCCGCAGTTCCTTTATATATTCCTACACCAGCGAAAAAATTAGCATTTCCACTCACACTCATCTCTCCATTTGCATTAACACTAAACTTTGAAGCACCTTTTGTTGCTCCAGAATAAGGAGCAACTTCTAAACCATAAGACATATTGATTGACACTACAGCACCACCATTATATCCAAACAATTCTCCACCAGGTTTCGTACTATTACCAATTAGAATAGCGTTTGCTACATTTATATAATCTCTAACATTTACAGGACCATTCACATCCAACTTAAATTGTGTTGATGGATTCCTTAGATTGATTCCTACAACTCCATCCACAATTGCCATATGAGAAGCACCAGGACCCCATCCTGCTTGCCCACCAACAAAATTAATACCATGATAATTAGCAATCTGTAAGGGCAATTGACTTGATGCAACAAGATAAGGTCCTAACCCTATCAAGCCACTTGTTACACGTCCTATTCCATAAGAAGGAGCACCATTTATCAAATCATTATAAGTGCTATGAAATGCTAAAGAGCTAACAAACGTGGGTGTTGGAGAATACAATCCAAAATCTGTTGTTATAGGTGCAATAGAAACACGAGTTGCAGTAATATCCATCATTCGAGTTAAATTAGCAGAATTTCCAACATTCAATGTAATATAACCATACCCCATTGTTATACGAGAACAACCCAAATCATATCCATTTGGGGAATAAGCAATACCATTTGATGCATAATAATTATATCCCATATGCATTGCGTCGTCGAATTTTTGGTAATCTCCATAGATATACCCTTTAGAATTTCCACCTCTTAATTGCATAATTGTATATCCATTTGCAGTTTGAGGAAAAATTGTAAATTGTCCTCCTGATTGAAAGGTACCTGTTACAGTAAGATTATTCATTTGTGTATCATTTGATATCAAATTTGTTGTAGGTCCAGCTCCTTGAGGCGCTGCAGCAATTCGTAAAACATTTGATAATTGTAATATACCTGTATTTATAGTAAGATTCCCTTTGATATATGCCGAGCCATAATTAGAAAAACTCACAAGACTATCTCCATTTATAGGAATTCCAAGAACAACATTGCTTGTAAATAAAGCATCTGCTAAATATGCCGGCGATTGTGTAAAAAGGGATCCTCTCATAATTGTAGACATTCCAATAATTACACTGCTTCTAGCATAAATATCTTGTGCGAATCCAGCATCTGAGAAAACTGACATTCCTGAACGAACAGCTAAAAACTGTGTATTCATTGTTGAACCAACAATAAGAGCATTTGTTGTACTTATTAGACCTCCAATATTCATTGCTCCACTTGTGGAAAAAAGACCATGATGGAGTGTTGATGAACTAATATTTAATCCAAATCCAATTGTATTTGTAACCGCCAATGTACTAATAAACGTTGAACCAGTTAAACTCATATTTCTCGTAGTCATTGAATTACCAACATCTAAATTCCATGATATGGCAATAGAAGACATTACAGAAAGAGAGCCTTGAATTTGCATACTGGAATAAAACGCAGATTGGCCAAATGTAGATAAAAAGCCTTGTAGATTCGTTGGACCACCAACATTCAAACGATTCCCAACACCAATTGACGATGGTGTTGATATATTCGACCCAAACAATCCAGTATTAAATACATTCAAGGAATCTCCCACAATTATACTAGAAGCTGTTGATAAAAGACCTCTTACATTAAAATTACTCAATGTACATACAGTCCCTCGTAATAGTGTTGATCCATTCACATGCAAAAATCCTCCAGCAATTAGCGAAGACATTGTAGAAATATTATATTGTGTATAAATGGAACTTGCTACAATATCTTGTAAATCTACCTGAAGATCATCAAATACAATATCACCCCTCACATATAAGTTGCCAAGAATAGATACATTACTTCTTACATTTATATCATGTAATGTGCTTATTGCACCAGTAATTAACATACTTGATCTGGTAAAAACCTCTCTGCCAATAAACACATTGCCCAGTGTTGATAAATTACGTCGTATATTAACATCTTCTAATGTACTGAATGAACCTGATGCTAGAATACTAGATTCATGGTATGAATTCCAACGCGTATAGAGAGTTGACATGACCGATAAAGAACCACAAACGGTCATGTTTGATAATGTTGAAACACTTCCAACAGTAAGAGAACTATTTAGAATTGTTTCAAAGCCGACATTTAATGCTCCTTTTGTGCTTATGGAAGAATTGAAAAACGCGGCTTGTAAAACAGTGAGCTGTCCTTGAATAAAGGTGGAAGCACCAACCGCAAGATTTCCTGTTGTTGATATAGAACTTCCCACAAACATCGGCCCACTTGTAGAAATAGAAGAAGTTGTTCGTAATCCACCATATACAAACACATTCTGTGTACTGATGTAAGGGACTGTAAGAGTTGATGTAATATTCGCAAACATAGAACTTAATGTGCTACCAGCATAAATATCAGAAGCACCAATAATATCTTGTAAAGAACGTATAGAACATGTGTAAAAACCAGCATGGGCGATTGTTGATTCACCCACAGAAAGATTCTTTTGTATGAATACATTTACAGTGCAAAGAGTAGAAATTAGTGCGGTTGATATATTTGCACGTTGAATATATCCTATTGTTGAAATATTCATAGAACTTACATTTATTAAATTCAAATTTGCTGACGCAGAAGCATCTGGAAAAGCGAATGTATTGGTAACACCCCAAATATTGGATGTTTTAGGAGTTACTGTAAGAAATCCATAGGGTTGATTGATTGTATATATATTTGAATTTATGCCACCACCATCTAAATATTTTACACCAACGGTTGTACTTATAATAATATTATTTGTTAGGGAAGCATTTCCAGTAGAATCTCGGATAGTAAGAAGAGATCCTGGTGAGTTCAAATTCGATAATAATACAATATAAGGTGCCAATAAGACTGAAGTATCTACTTGAACTAAAGTAGTACTTTGATTTACTATAATTGGTGTGGTCATTCTGATGGTATATAGATTTATGAAATGGAAATTATCATTCAACCCAACAGGTCTAAAGATTTTAATCTAGAAACCGTAAGAATGCAGGATATGTCTGAATATGTAGTAAATATTGTGCCATTGCAGAATATAAATGCGAATATATCTGGAACAAACAATACTACCGTCTTATCAAATGCGGTCGTTAGTTTACAACAAATGATTAATACTGATACAAAGACTGTTCAAGCAGATTTTATTAAAAGTTATACAACAAATTCTAATATAAATATTCTCAGTCCTCTGAATTTATCAAATGTAGGATTGACTAGAAACAATGTAGATATTCTTTCTAATGCAACAGTCGGTACATTTACAGTGGATGGTGCTTTAACTGTATCAGGTTCGGGAACATTCACAGGAATCTGTTATGCTCAACAATTTGTCACACTTTCTGATGTGTTGGCGAAAAGTTCAATAACGAAATGGACTGGCTCGGCCTTAGATGGAATCAATAAAATTCATCCATACACGTTTTCTTATACTGATTCTGCAACGTTAGGTTCAACCGTTGGATTACTAGCACAAGAAGTTATTTCGGTGTGGCCAGAATTAGTACAAATTGGTGTAAAAGAAAAGTATGTGAATTATGATGGAATTGTTAGTATATTAGTAAAAGCAGTTCAAGAGTTAGTTGGGCGTGTAAGCACTCTTGAGAGTGCTTGTCGGCACACTTGAGAGCGTGCGAACAAGGATAAGTGTAATTTTTTTAAAAAAATTTCACTTATACCCTATATTTCCGATGAATTCCGAAGTTTATGTACGTGCGATAGGCAAGCTACTTATCGTAACTCCATTAATTCCAGTAATAAATGGTTGCACTGATGCATAATAATAAGTATAGGTGGCTGGATTGTAGGTGACAGGTTTTGATGACGTGGTAATTGTGGTAAGTAATACACCACCAGTATTCGTCACTGTAGAAACACCGTAAAAACTGACAGAATAACTTGTATTTGCATCAGCTCCCCAAGAGAAGGTTAAGGTAGGATTTGAATAGCTTAATGATGGAAGTCCAATACCAGGAATATATAATCTCCACCAACCGCCGTAACCGTTTGCTGTTGTTGTACCAGCACCTGCTGATCCTGGAGCAAATCCTGTCAAAGCACCCATATTTGGAGGAACACGAATATAATATTTATTATCAAGTATTCCGCCACCTGCTGTTGATTGAGCAGCATCATTATTTAGTATAAGGTCATTTACTACATATCCTGTACTATTGTTATAAGAACCTCTGTAATTAATTCCTAAATCTAATACGCGGAGAGCCGAGGTAGTAGCCATAGTTCCAGAATCTCCAGAATTCATTGGTGTTACTGTAGCATAATAATAAGAATAACTCATTATATTTGATGGTGTGTATTCTTGATTTGTTACGCTAGGGTTAAATGTGGCAAGAAGAGTACCACCAGAATTCGAATTTGTAGTATTACCATAGAAATTCACATTATAGGAGGTGGTATTTGCTCCAGCAGTCCAAGATAAATATAACTTAGGGTCTATAAAGCTTAATACCAGGGAAGTCGGTTGGGCTGGGATTGGGCGCGCGACTTGAGAGCTAGTAGCAATCGTTCCAAGAAATCCAGAATTGGTTGGTATAACTGTGGCGTAATAATAAGTAAAAGTGCCTGGATTATAGGTCGCACTTGTTGACGTCGTGGTTACTGTGGTAAGCAATAAACCACCAACATTCGTGTTTGCTGAAACACCATAGAAATTGACAACATAAGATGTCGTGTTTAAACCAGCTGTCCAAGACAAGGACAAGGTTGAATTTGCAAAACTTAATGAAAGGGAAGTGGGTTGGGATGCCCTAGCTAAATCTATTGCTGTCTGATTATAAATTGCATTGATCTGAGCACCTGTTAGAATTGTGTTAAAATACATGAAATTCTGTAAATACCCTTGATAAGACCTATTTCCTCCTGATGGAAAGACAGTTCCATCGCCAGATTTTCCAAGGACCATTAAACTTGGAGAGTTGGGAAAGGCTCCCGTGCCTGTCGCAGTAGAAGCAAAAACCCCATTCATATACACATTTTCCACATATGTACTCTGATTTACAGTTACCGCAATAAAATTCCATGTATTAACGCCAAGATTCGATGAACTAGGGGCAATCGTCCATTGATTTGGTAAAGCAGTATATACTGTATTTGAGCCGGCACTCACTAAATCAAATTGCATTGCTAAAGCACCAGCGGGAGTTGTGTAAGAAGCAACCGTGAAATATTGTGTATTCGTATAATTGAACCAGAAGGCAAAGGTGAAGACTGGAGGGTTTGCGATAGGCAGAGAAATGTAATTTGAGGTGGAACCATTTATAAAGATACAGTTCTTACCCAGAACATTAGAAAAGCTTAGTGTCCCGTTAGAGCCAACGATTTGTTCAGTTTTGGCGTAATCAATTGTGTTTGACTGGAGAGGAAGAAATGCGTCGGCATTCGCGATAATAGCTAATGTATTTTTGTTAGAAGGTTGTATATTTTTATACGGATGTGCGAGTGGCAGTGATACTTGTGTTCCCCATTTCCACGCGAGATATCCTTCCACTTGCTGTCTCTCAGAAGTTGTGAGAACTTTGTCGTATATTAGGATTTCAGAAATAGTTCCACCTAAAAACTGTCCTGAACCTGAATATCCAACAAAAATGGTTGATTCAGATGGAAGGTTATTAAAGCCAGTTCCTGTTGGTCCTGCAGTTCCGTTAAAATATAAAAACGAGTTTGAGGAATTCAAACTATATCCAAGAACAGTATTGGAGTTTGCGGTAAGCGTACTTGTCGTCGTTGCATTCGTTCCTATAAAATACTGTCCAAGGACAAGTTGAGTATTATAATCATAAAATTGTCTTCCGGAACTTATAGGGCTATTTATAAAAACTGCGTAACTATTCGGCGTTGTCATATTTACAACGAAAAATCCCGTTTCAGTAGGATGGACGCCAGGATATGTAAAAGAAAACCCTTGAGAACTTCCATTTAACACAATTGCATTCGAAGAAGTATTAAACACGGGTGAGCCGACCGAAGTGGCGTTTCTTGAATTCCCAGATTTATCGGCCCATGTTGAAATAATCGTGCCATTTGCAGGAGCTACTGATGTGTTCAAGGGATCCGCCCCGTCTAGCCAGAGATTCAGACCACTTATTTGAGTTGGTTGAAAATTCACGGCACTTGTTGATGTATTTATGAAAGAAGGAGCAAATGTAAGAAGAGACGGTTGGAAGTTTTTATACGGATGTTGTGGTTGCAGTGATGCTTGTATTCCCCATTTCCACGCGAGATATCCTTCCACTACCTGTCTTTCTGTGATTGTTAGTACTGTGTTAAAGAGGATTACTTCAGCGAAAGAGGATGCCAATGAATTACCAATAAATGATCCAGTGTCGCTCGTAGGTTCTTGAGTCCATGCTTCAGAATATGAACCAACAACACCATTTAAATAAGCATATCCTGCATTAGAATTATAAGTATAGCCATATAAGCCAAAAGAACCTGCTGGAACATTGTTTGTTGTCGTATAACCAAGATTTTGTGAATTATATCTTTGTATTTGTATATTATTGGCGTACACTATAAAATCTCTAGCGCCATTTCCAGAATTACCTAACAGAAAAAATTGTATTGGATACGTTTGAGATGGAGTTGTAACATTTACAACAAAGAAACCAGTTTCAATAGGGTGTGAGCCACCATAAGGAACTGTAAAATATTGAGATGAGCCATTGAGAGTAATAGTTCTTGTTGTTAAATTATACGTTGGAGAAGCAATTGAAGTAGCTAAAAAGGCATTTGGAGATTTATCAAACCATGTTGAAATAGTTGTGCCGTTTGCAGGAAGTATTCCAGTATTCAGAGGGTCGGCCCCATCTAGCCAGAGATTCAGACCGAAGATTTGGCTGGGTTGAAAAAAGAGGCTCGTAATACTGGGAGCTGCCGCATAATACGGATGTGTGGTTGGAAGAGAGTTCTGGAGACCCCATTTCCATGCCAAATATCCTTCCACGTATTGACGACCACTTGGAGTCAGAGGATAATTGAATACCATCGCTTCATAAAAGATACCGTTGAAGCCTGTATACTTATCACCGCGAGTTCCTAAATACAAATGTGTTCCAGTATCTGAAGGAATCCATAAATTTGAACCCCCTGTCAATGTCAAGGTTGCCCCCGTTCCGTTTCTATACGCGGTAAATCTAGAGGATGCCTGTGTAGATTGAGTGAGAGTGACGTTCAAAATAGAAGTTGTTGTGTTATAGAGATCAAATGAGCTGTTTAATTCGGCATATGAACCAGGATAAACACCAGCATAAAACCTGCTATTATACATATCCAAGGGGGCATTATACTGGGCAGCAGTACTTGAACGTGTTATAACAGTATTATAGTCCACACGACTTGTATTCTTATACACAACGAAGGCATTCAATTCTGACAAGAAGGTGCCAGAGGGAACATATGCCTGAAAATAATTAGTCATATTAAATCCAGAATTGCCTGAAATTGTTATACCAGGAAGCCCATTTTGCGAGCCAGTGGTATAAGTAGGAGATCCAGTGGCGATCATGGGATTTAATGATTCACTCGTTTTGTCAACCCAAGTAGAAATAACTGTTCCATTGGCGGGTTGAAAGCCTGTTCCAAGAGGGTCTGCCGCATCATACCAAGCGGTGAGACCAGGGAGATACGATGGGGAATAGCTGTAGTTCGTCATACCGCTAATAGAAAGACTGTTGGGAGCCGAATAACGGAAAGGGTGATTCGATAGTAAGGATGTCTGAATATTCCATTTCCACGCGAGATATCCTTCCACCACCTGTCTCTCAGAAGTTGTGAGAACTTTGTCGTATATTAGGATTTCAGAAATGCTTCCAGAAAGATGATATGCTCCATCACTTTCATATCCAATACGAATGTTCGATTCAGATGGAAGACTACCAAAGCCAGTTCCAGTTGGTCCTGCAGTTCCGTTAAAATATACAAACGATTCTGAGGAATTCAAACTATATCCAAGAACAGTATTTGAGCTTGCGGTAAGCGTACTAGGCGTCGTTGCATTCGTTCCTATATTTGTCTGTCTAAGGTTAATTTGACCCATATTAGTATTAAATTGTCTGGCATAAGTTATTTGTGAAGTCATAAACGTCTGGACACTAATTGGCGATGACATATTTAGTACCATAAAAGCAGTTTCAGTGGGATGGACTCCAGAATATGTAAAAGAAAATCCTTGATCACTCCCATTTAACAAAATTGCATTAGAAGAAGTATTAAACACGGGTGAGCGGAGCGAAGTGGCATTTCTCGCATTTCCAGATTTATCGGCCCATGTTGAAATAATAGTGCCGTTCGCAGGAGCTACTGATGTGTTCAAGGGATCAGCTCCGTCTAACCATAATTGAATACCAGAAATATAGGTGGGAAAGAAGTTCGTTGATATGACAGATGGCGATGCGGCAGAATTACGATAGGGATGGTTGGCAGGTAGAGAAGATATTATATTCCATTTCCATGCCAGATAGCCTTCTATAGCCTGTCTTTGGTAAGTAGAAAGAAACTGATTATAGATGAGGACTTCTGAGATTGTGCCTGTGAAAAATGTTCCAACTGATAAAGAGCATCCCAAGTAAAGAAATGATTCATAACCAGGATTCATACCATCCCCTCTTGATCCAGGAGTTCCATTCAAATATGCAAATGTATCAGAGGAATTAAAAGTAAATTCAAGCATAGAAAGAGTATTTATTGATGGATTTCCACAGGAAGCATTATTTGAAACACCTGTTACACCAATTTGTGGAGCAAGCTGAACAATCTGACGGGTTCCTGATACGTTACCAACAAGAAGAATCTGAGCACTTGAAACATTCGTACATGTTAGTACGAAGAAAATACTCTCGGTGGAGTGCGTGCCAGCATACGGAATTGTGTAATACTGAGAGCCATTCATCGAAACACTTCTGTTAGCGGAAACATATGGCGGTGATCCAAAGCCAGTTGCATTACGCCCATTACCAGATTTATCAGCCCATGTTGATAGAGTTGTATTCGCTGGAGCTATTCCTGATCCAAGAGGGTCAGCACCGTCTAACCAGAGTTGTAAACCAGGTAATTGTAAAGGGTTGAGAAGTCCTGATTGTATTTGTTTCGCGCCGGCAGAAGCTACAATACCTGCCATTCTATTTTCTATAAAATCTAAATCTTGTGTCAAAAGACGCAATGTTTAGATATTAGAGGGGAGGACGTGTAACATGGATATTAATATAATAAGGATCGGCATTCACGGAAAAAGAAAGAGTAATGCCGCTTACCTTTGCCTGATATGCTGAAAGCCATTCTTTAATCGACGTTTTCAAACAGTAGGTTATATAATCCCAGATGTTTTTAGGATTGCCATCAGTACAAGGATAGAGGCCGGCCGAGTTAGGAGGCGTCCTTACCGGAAATGAATAAGCCAGATAAGAATCTGGATAGTTGAGTGCAGCCCACTTATAGAGAGTTGTCTTAAAAACAGAAAAGTCTAGGGAGTTTAGAGTTATCTTATTTTGTTCTTCAATTTCAACAAAGATATTGTGAGAATTCATAATCTGATTTATATCTATTTCGATTGCAGCAATGCTGGAAAGACCTTGAACTGTAGAGATTCCTTCAAGAGTAGAAATCCCTTTAGTTGTGGAAAGACTCTGAAGATTGGAAAGGCCGACTATGCTAGAATGATTTTGAGCTCCAGAAATATCTACAGTATAAAGGGTTGAAATACCAGAAATATCGTATGTAGTTAAGGTGGAATAACTTAAGAAAGAATTCTCTACAATTCTTCTGCTAAAAGGATTGTTGAGATCATAAACCATTTCCACGCCGCCGTAATTGGTTGTTAGAAGGGATGAAAAATTTGTCATGGTGACAAACTCAATTGTTGAAATCGACGTCATCTATTCTTAGAAGTGATTTGTATAGTTTTAGAATAACGCGTAATTTGATGTACTTGCCACGACGAAGGTTGCACTCTGTGCATTAGACAGTGTTACAGGAGAAGCTATGCCACTTACACCGGTTAGAGTTAAAGATAAATTAGAGCCGCAATTATTTCTTACACAAATATATTTACCAATATTGGAGGATGCTTGAGAGGAAGAAAATGCTAATGTATATGTTCCAGATGTCGCTATATTGTAGAATATGCCAAAATTATTGGGTGTTATTGTTGTTGTTCCACCAACTGTTACAGAAGAGTAATAAATAGCTGCTTGTGCTGGACCGTTCACATCAAGAGTATATGCTGGATTATCGTTGTTAATACCGATACGACTATTAAGAATCACGCGACTGTTATCAGCATAGAGCATTGTGCTTAAATTACTTGTGACTCCAACATTTAATGAAATAGCACCATACCCCATAGATATACGAGAAGAACCAGCACCAAATCCAGCTGGAGCATAAGGAACACCATTCGATGCATAATAATTATATCCCATATGGATTGCATCGCCAAATAATTGGTAATCTCCATAGAAATATCCATTCGTATTTCCACCTCTTAATTGCATAATTGTATATCCATTTGCAGTTTGAGGAAAAATTGTAAATTGTCCTCCTGCTTGAAAGATGCCTGAA
>Ga0136644_10003759_pt1 | contig 11324 bp, 14 predicted proteins | sample C_130820_EF_Meta_FD_94780 | JGI IMG/M metagenome (GOLD analysis project Ga0136644, IMG submission 94780) | Freshwater microbial communities from Lake Croche, Canada to study carbon cycling - C_130820_EF_MetaG (v2) (version 2) | ecosystem: Environmental > Aquatic > Freshwater > Lake | place...
ATCCAGACGTTGAAATTCAAATTGAAATTAAAGACGAAGACTTTGGGGATAATCTTGCAGAAGGAATGAGCGAGAGTGAGTTGGCTAACATTGCCGACGATCTTCTTGGGGACTTTCAATCTGACATAGATTCTAGAAAAGACTGGATGCAGACCTACGTTGACGGGATTCAACTATTAGGTTTGAAGATTGAAGAAAGGACAGAGCCTTGGCCGGGGGCTTGTGGGGTGTATCACCCTATCCTCTCTGAGGCTTTAGTCAAGTTTCAATCAGAAACAATCATGGAGACTTTTCCGGCTCAGGGTCCGGTAAAGACTCAGATCATAGGAAAGGAAACCCCAGAAAAAAAAGAAGCCGCCCAAAGGGTTCAGGCGGACATGAACTTTCAGTTGATGGAGAACATGCCTGAATACAGACCAGAACACGAAAGAATGCTGTGGGGTCTGGGCATGGCAGGTAATGCCTTTAAAAAAGTTTACTTTGATCCGAATCTTCAAAGACAAGTTTCTTTGTTTGTTCCTGCCGAAGATATTGTTGTTCCTTATGGGGCTTCAAGTCTTTTGACTTCGGAACGAGTCACTCATGTAATGAGAAAGACTAAGAACGAGCTAAAGAAGTTACAAGTTGGCGGGTTTTATCTAGATGAAGATCTGGGTGAACCTGCTGAAACTTTTGACGATGTAGAAAAAAAGATTGCAGAAAAAATGGGTTTTAGGGCCGATTCAGATGATCGGTATAAACTTCTTGAAATGCATGTGAACTATGATCTTCCGGGTTATGAGGATGAGGAAGATGGGGAGCAAACAGGCATTGGCCTTCCTTATGTGATTACGATTGAAAAGAACACTCAAACTGTTTTGTCTATTAGACGGAACTGGAATGAGAATGATCCTCTAAAACAAAAGAGAAATCACTTTGTTCACTATGGATATATCCCCGGATTTGGGTTTTATTGTTTTGGAATGATTCATCTGATTGGGGCGTTTGCCAAATCAGGTACATCATTGTTAAGACAGTTAGTTGACGCTGGGACGTTGGCTAATCTTCCGGGAGGGTTTAAGACTAAGGGTCTCAGGATTAAAGGAGACGACACGCCTATTGCTCCAGCCGAGTTTAGGGATGTAGACGTTTCCTCAGGATCAATCAAAGATAACATCATGACGCTTCCATACAAGGAGCCAAGTCAGGTGTTGGCTGCTTTGATGGATAAGATCATTGATGAAGGTAGGAGGTTTGCCAGTGCGGCGGATCTGAAGATTGCCGACATGTCCGCTCAAAGTCCTGTTGGGACGACTCTGGCTATTCTAGAGCGGACGTTAAAGATTATGACGGCGGTTCAGGCTCGAGTTCATTATTCAATGAGACAAGAGTTTAAACTTTTAAAGGAGATTATTAGGGATTACACGCCAGAAGACTATGATTATGAGCCGGAAGATGGGTCGCCTATGGCCAAAAAATCCGACTACGACATGGTCGAGGTTATCCCTGTATCTGATCCTAATGCTGCAACCATGTCCCAAAAGGTTGTTCAGTATCAGGCCGTTCTTCAATTGGCCCAACAAGCTCCACAACTTTATGATCTGGCTCAATTACATAGACAGATGCTTGAGGTTTTGGGAATTAGGAATGCAAGTAAGTTAGTTAAGATTGAAGACGATCAAAAGCCAAAGGACCCTATATCAGAGAATATGGATGTGGTTCGTATGAAACCATTGAAAGCTTTTGCATATCAGGATCATAAAGCTCACATTACTGCTCATATGTCGTTTATGCAGGATCCAATGACTGCACAGATGGTTGGGCAGAATCCTCAAGCACAACAAATTGGTGCTGCGATTCAGGCGCATATTGCAGAGCATTATGCGTTTGACTATAGGAACATGATTGAACAACAAGTTGGAGGTCCGTTGCCTCCTGCGGACTCTGAAGAGCCAATGTCTGAAGAGTTTGAATCTGCTTTGTCTAGGATGGTTGCACAAGCTGCACAACAGTTGACTCAACAACATCAAGCAGAACAGGCTCAACAACAAGCTCAACAACAGCAACAGGATCCAATTATTCAAATGCAGCAACAAGAGTTGCAGTTGAAGGGGCAGGATCTACAAAGAAAATCTCAGAAAGATCAGACTGATGCTCAACTCAAGATGCAACAACAGCAGATTGAGAAAGAAAGAATTGCCTCTCAAGAGAGGGTTGCAATGGAGCAGATTCAATCCAAAGAGGAACAGGCCGGAGTCAAGATGGGAATTGACGCATCAAGGGGGTAAAAATGGCTAATGATGTTTTAACATATCTTGAAAACAAGATACGACAAGAGATACAGATAGCAACAGATGATGTAGGGATGGGTTCATCCAAGTCATATGATGAGTATCGGTATTACTGCGGAGTAATCCGTGGGCTTTTAATTGCTGCTAACTATGTTAGCGAAACCAAAGATAGATTGGAGGAATTGGATGAGTGAAATCCTAATCGGCTCAAACCCCGATTGTCCGGATGCGTTTACGGTTCAAGCTGAAGATAAGGCATCACAATTGCCTGAGCCTTCGGGTTACCGCATTTTGTGTGCAATCCCTGAAATGGACGAGACATTTGACAACGGGATTGTTAAGGCAGACATCACTAGGCAACACGAAGAGTTGCTTACCACGGTGTTGTTTGTAGTCAAACTTGGTCCAGATTGTTACGCCGACAAGCAGCGTTTTCCAAGTGGCCCTTGGTGCAAGGTAGGTGATTTTGTGTTGGTGCGCCCTCACGCGGGAACCCGACTAAAAATTCACAATCGCGAGTTCAGGATCATCAACGATGACAGTGTTGAGGGGACGGTTGACGATCCTCGCGGCATTTCACGCAAATAGGAGTGGGTATGGAAGATAAATTGGATATCTCGGATGAGATTGAAATTGAGATTCAAGACGACACTCCTGTAGAGGATCGTGGACGAGAGAAGCTGCCTGAAGAGATCGTCAAAGAGCTAGAAGCTGACGAACTTGAGGACTACTCGGACAAAGTTAAGACTCGCATGAAACAGATGAAAAAGGTCTGGCATGACGAGCGGCGGGAGAAAGAGCAAGCTGAGAGGGAGCGTCAGGAAGCTCTTATTTTGGCTCAAAAAGTTCTTGAAGAGAACAAGCAACTAAAGGCTAAGGTTTCTGGAACTGAGACTGCTTTGGTATCAAAGTACAAAGAGTCGGCACAACGACAATTTGCTGATGCCAAGCAGGAGTACAAGGAAGCTTTTGAATCTGGTGATTCAGAAAGACTGGTAGAAGCACAACAAAAGATGTCTTCTGCCAAAGATATTTTGGATAAAACAGAAAGATATAAGCCTACCCCTGTACAAGCAGAAGAAATTGTAGTAAATAGTAGTCCAAGCAAGTTGGAATCCAAAACGGCTGCGTGGCAAGAGCGCAATCCTTGGTTTGGAACTGATAAGCTAATGACTGCTTTGGCATTGGGACTGCATGAAGAATTGATCGAAAAACACGGTCAATCTTTTAACAGTACTGATGAATACTGGCGCGAAGTTGACAAAACAATGCGTGACCGGTTTCCAGAACGGTTCAAACGGGATAACCGTACAGAAACACGGCAGACCACAGTGGTCGCCCCAGCAACTCGTAGCATGGCCCCCAAAAAAGTCACGCTAACGAAAACTCAACTTAACATTGTTAAGCGGCTTGGGGTAACGCCTGAACAGTATGCTCGTGAATTTTTGAAACTGGAGTCTTGAAATGAACCGTACACCTCGTGAAATTGAAGATCGTGAACTTTCATCCCGCCCCAAGGCATGGGCACCTCCGGAAGTTTTGCCGGAGCCGGACAAGCAACCGGGATATGCGTACCGTTGGATTCGGGTTTCGACCTTGGGCCAATCGGATCCGCGTAATGTGTCGGCCAAGTTGAGGGAAGGTTGGGAGCCGGTCATGCTTGAAGAGCAGCCCAAGTTTCGACTGTTGTCAGATCCAGCAAGTCGATTTAAGGACAACATTGAGATTGGTGGATTGTTGTTATGTAAGACGCCTCAGGAATTCGTAGATCAGCGTGATGCTTTTTACGCTAAGAAAGCGAAAGATGAGGCAGAAGCAGTTGACAGCACTTTGATGCGCCAGAGTGATCCGAGGATGCCGATGTTTAAAGAGCGGAAATCCACGACTAGCTTTGGCAAAGGTACCTAAATTTTTTATGGAGCTTTAAATGGCTTATCCTACGATTGACGCGCCCTATGGGCTAAAGCCAATCAATTTGATTGGTGGTCAGGTTTTTGCGGGATCTACCCGTGAAGTCCCGATCCAGTACGGCGAAGCTACGAGCATTTTCTATGGCGATATCGTCAAGATTGCTCAAGGTTTTGCACAACGTTTGTCGGTTTCGACTGGCGGCGGTTCTTCGTGCATGATTGGGGTCTTCCTCGGCTGTTCGTTTACCAACCCTCAGACCAAACAGAAGCAGTTTGCTCAATACTGGCCGGGCGGTACGCTGGCTGGTGATGGGGTTGCAATTGTGTGTGACGATCCTGACACCGTTTTCAAAGCGGTTGTTTGTTCGTCGGGCACGACTGTAGCTTCGGGCAGCTACGCGATGGTTGGTCAGAACTACCAGATGATTAACAACACTGGTAGCGTTAACACTGGAAACTCGGCTAACGCCCTGTTGTACTCAGCAACTCTGACTACTTCAACCTTTCCAATTCGCGTTGTTGGTGTTGTTCCTGATACGGCTTCCGCTGTTTCGGCAACGGGTAGTTCGTCTTCGACGACTATCACGCTGACAGGCTCTGGCCTGCCAAGCGCGATTGTTCAGGGTGCTGACGTATCGTATCTTGCATCGAACGGCCAAATTATTCGCACCGGTTCGTTTGTTACCTCGGGCTATGCTGCTGGTACAACGTCAATTGCGATTAACGTTGCTACCACATCGCTTGGTTTGAGTGCAACTACCATTCCTTCGAGTTCAACCATTGTGTTTACTCAGATTCCAGAAATGTTGGTGAAAATCAACTTTGGTATCCATGAGTATTACAACGCTACTGCTATTTAAGGAGTAACTTAAAATGGCTATCTCACGCGCACAGCTATTGAAAGAGCTGCTCCCCGGTTTGAACGCTCTGTTTGGTCTTGAGTACTCCCGCTACGGCGAAGAGCACAAAGAGATCTACGAAACGGAAAGCTCTGAGCGTTCCTTTGAAGAAGAGACCAAGCTGTCTGGTTTCTCTGCTGCACCTGTTAAAAACGAAGGCGCTGCCATCGCTTATGACAATGCACAGGAAGCATGGACTGCTCGCTACAACCACGAAACCATTGCACTTGGTTTTTCGCTGACGGAAGAAGCCATTGAGGACAACCTCTATGACTCTCTTTCGGCTCGTTACACCAAAGCTTTGGCTCGGGGTATGTCGTACACGAAGCAAGTTAAAGGAGCCGGTGTTCTGAACAACGGTTTTAACTCTGCTTTCACTGGCGGCGATGGAGTGGCTCTGTTTAGCACAGCCCATCCACTAGTGTCTGGTGGTACTAACAGCAACCGTCCTTCGACGGGTGTTGATCTGAATGAAACCGCTCTTGAAGCGGCAGTGATTCAGATTGCTGCTTGGACGGATGAGCGGGGTCTGCTGATCGCAGCTAAACCAAAGAAACTGGTTGTTCCACCAGCATTGATGTTCGTTGCAACTCGTCTGCTCGAGACGGAATTGCGTGTCGGTACTACCGATAACGACATCAACGCGATCAAGAACAATGGTTCGATTCCGGGTGGTTACACTATTAACCACTTCCTAACGGACACGAACGCATGGTTCCTGACGACGGATGTGCCCAACGGCATGAAGCACTTTGTTCGTACCCCAATGACTACGGGTATGGATGGAGACTTTGATACTGGCAACGTCCGGTATAAGGCCCGCGAGCGTTATTCGTTTGGTTTTTCTGACCCATTGGGTATTTTCGGTTCGCCCGGATCGACCTGATGTAAAGAAGAGGGGGCCACAAACCCCCTTTTCTTTTTTGTTTGACTGTGTTATAAAGGCACATACCTAGACCACCCGACTTGCTGACTGACTAGGCAGACTTCCCTCAAGAGACAGCAAGTTTTGATTTGAGGACTTTATTATGGGTTTCGCTACTCACCTAGGCCCATGGCTGCTTGGAACGGTTAAAGAAACCACCGGCACCACGGCAGGTACCATTCGCAATCTTGGCGCAACCATTGTTGCCCAGACTGCCACCGTCACAATGTCTGGTAATGCGCTGACTTCCAGTCCGGTTGCTCAGTCTTTGTTTACGCTTCCTGCTGGCGCTAAGATTCTTAGCTTTCAGATTGAGAAGACCGCTACTATTTCTGGTAACTCGGTATCGGCTGTCAATACCACTATTGGTACTTCTGGCACTGCAAATGCGTACATGACCACAATTGACATTGGTCTAACGACGGCGCAGACGGCCCCAACAACGATTGCCGCTGCTCTGGTTTCGTCGGCTACCAATAACATTGGTACGGTTGATATTCCGGTATACGCTACTTTCACAGCAGCCACGGGCAACCCAACGGCTGGCTCTGTGGTTATTACTTGTCAGTACCTTGTTCGTGGTACAGACGGCGTAATGTTCCCAGCATCTGCGTAAATTTGACGGGGGCTTCGGCCCCCAGTAAGGAGTCACCATGTCTGGTGGATGGACCGTTGTAGATAGCGTCAGCAACAAATCAATTCCCATTCAGGGAACCAACGTATCCGGCGCTGCTGCACCGTATACATCTCCTTCTCCGGGTAACCAAGACGCAGTTGGTAAAATGCGCGTCTCAACGCCACAAGCGTTGATTGATACCGACTTTGAATACGGCACCCAACCAACTAAATGGGAGTCTGTTGCTCTTCAGGCAAATCGTCAAAGTGTTTACTACATTCCCCAATCGCCGTTTCCTGTAACTTCGTTAGTAGGTTCTGGAAATGCTGATGGTCGAATGACGCTTACAATTCCAATTGTTTCGGTCACCAACCCAATGGCGGTTGATGACCCAATTTTTGTTCAAAATTCAAACAGCAACGGTTCCAATGGGTGGGGTTATATTGTTTCCGTTGGCGGGAGTTCTGGGTCTTGGACGGCTGTAATACAGGCTGGCGGTGGCATTAGTCCGGGTAATGCGGTAAGTACGTTTAACACTATTCCCAATTCAAACCAATACAACTCTGCGCTTACCTCAATATATAAAGGGTACTATTTTTCTGGCTGTGGAATTAAACTGACTGGTACATCTGCGTTTACAAACGCATCTAATATTATTAGTGTAACCACAACCGCTGAACATGGGTTAAATTCTGGTTCGTTGATTTATGTTAAGGGATTAACGGCTAGTACAAACCCGCCAAACGGTGCGTGGCAAGTCTATGATGTGCAAACTCCTACGACGTTTAGGTTTTACGTTCCATCCACGCAAGTTCCAACCGGCACAATTGCTAACACTGCTGGGCAGACAAACCTTTTTGCTAGACCGGCTGGTTATGTTGAGCCTCGCACGTTTGATGGTGGTGTGGCTTTTACTGCTGGTGGTGGCGTACCAAATCAACAATTGATTCGTCAGACTCGTCGGTATTTTCGATATCAATCTGGCAAAAGCATTCAGTTTTCTACAGGTACTTCATTAAAACCTGCGTTATTTGTAACGTCGATGACTGCTTCTGGTACGACAATTACGGTAACAACTAGATTTCAGCACAATCTATCTGCGACATCTCGGATTCAGGTTGCCGGGGCTGACCAAGGTCAGTACAACGGTGTTTATACCGTTGCATCTGTTACGTCTCCTACGGTGTTTACATACACTGTTGTTTCTGCTCCAGTTGTTACTACAGCGACTGGAAACTATAGAGTTTCTCCGTTTTCTTGGTATGGAGCCTCAAATAGGGTCGGACTATATGACAGTCAGAACGGTTTCTTTTTTGAGTTTGACGGGCAAACGCTATACGCGGTACTTCGTAACAGCATCAACCAAATCAACGGTACTGTTGAAGTAACAAACGGAAGTGCTTCTGTAACTGGGACAGGGACCCAGTTTTCTAATCAGCTTGCTCCAAACGACAACATTGTTATCCGAGGTCAAACATACCGCGTTGTATTCATTGCATCTGATACTTCGTTGACAATTTCTCCAGAATATCGGGGATCTACAATTGCTAATCCCGCCAGTTGTATTGTTTCAAAAATTGTTGAAACTCGCATTCCGCAGTCTGTTTGGTCTGATCCGTTAAACGGAAGCGGTGCATCAGGGTATAACCTTGATCTGACCCGGATGCAGATGTGGTTTATTGACTACTCTTGGTATGGTGCTGGGGTTGTTCGTTATGGCATTCGCACCACTAACGGGATTATTAGCTATGTTACGCAGATTGTAAATAATAACCGTCAGTTTGAAGCGTACATGCGTTCTGGAAACATGTGCGCTCGGTATGAGTCTAGTTCTGATGGTCCGTTTACGACGTTAACAGCTAACCTACTGTCTGTAAATGTAACGTCAATGTCTGTTTTGAGTTCAATTTTATTTCCCACAACGGGCACGGTAAAGATTCAAAACGCAAGTGCTGTTGAATATGTTTCTTACACCGGAAACACTAACAACGTATTGACTGGATTGACCAGAGGTGTGGCTGGTGGTGCAGCAGCGACTACATTTAATTTAACCGCAGGTGCTCCAACGGCTGTTGAGCTTGTGACGCCTGATACGACTCCTTCTTTGTCGCACTGGGGTTCGTCGGTCATCATGGATGGGCAGTTCAACGACGACAAGTCGCTGATCTTTAACTATGGTTCTCCAATCCAGATGACGACTACAACGTCGATCTCGCAAGTTACGCCAATTCTTGCAATTAGGATTGCGCCATCTGTGTCAAACGGTCAGATTGGACTTCTTGGGGCACAAGAAATCATCAACCGTATGCAGCTTCAATTGTTTGAACTGGGCATTTACGCAAATGGTCCGTTGTTGGTAAACCTTGTATTGAACGGTTATCCATCTGCGGCATTCAGCATTGCAAACTGGGTTTCTCCAACTACTCAGGGTTCTGGCGCATACACTTCATCTTTGGCACAAGTAGCATCTAATACTACTAACACAGTAACATTGTTTGGTGGCGAATCGGTTGCTGCTGCGTTTACAAACTCTAACGGTCAAACCACTTTGGATTTGACTCAAGTGCGTGACTTGGGTAACTCTATCCTTGGTGGTGGTACTGTTGCTACTGTTCCAACGTCATACGCGCAAACGTACCCGGATGGTCCAGATATTTTGTATGTGTGCGTGACGCCACTGACCTCGACTGCGATCACATTGTCTGCTCGGTTGTCTTGGAAAGAAGCACAGGCATAATCATGGCTACGACTCCAGCTTGGCAACGTAAAGAAGGCAAAAACCCTAACGGTGGTTTAAACGCCAAAGGCAGGGCTTCTGCCAAAAAGGAAGGGATGAATTTGAAGCCACCGCAGCCGGAAGGTGGATCGCGTAAGAAATCATTTTGTGCAAGAATGAGCGGTATGAAAGCCAAACTCACTTCATCCAAAACGGCTAACGACCCAGATTCGCGAATTAACAAATCTTTGCGTAAGTGGAAGTGTTAAATGGGACGCTTAAATAGGCCAGCAAAACCGGGGTATGAGTACAGATCCCCAAGCCAAACAAACGCTGAAGATTACACTCCTCATCCTTTGGAACACGGGATTCCAAGTCAACGAGCAGATCTTGGCCGTCTTGGTCGAGCCATAAATAGTAACGAAACTCCTGCTCAAGCAGTAGCTAGGCGCAATTCAGCGTTAGGAAATGTTTCACAACGAGATATGGGCATACGCGCAGGATCTCGAACAGGGGTTCGAGGTGGCGCGGCAGCATTGGCATTTGACGCTGGCAAACGCATGGGCGAATCTTTAGATGAGGCGCATCCTGAGATTGGGGATCGTTATATCAATCCAGTGATTGACAAAGTTATTGAGAAGTCGCGTAACAAAGTTGAGCTTTCTAAAGATGCTAAACGTCGCGTTAAGGAAGAAAGTGACGAGTTAGAGAAAATCCATAAGTCTGTTGATACTCGCGGTGATTTTGATTACGAGCCTACTGCTCGAGCAATGGGGATGAAAAAAGGCGGTAAAGTCACTGCTTCATCTCGCGCTGATGGATGTGCCCAACGCGGTAAAACCAGAGGTAGGTATTTGTGATGGAAGGGCAGATCTGGAACATTATTTTGACGATTGCGATTAGCGCAGTTGGGTTTATTGTGAAGAATTCGTTTGACGAGATAAAACGCATTCAAATTCTTCTTAACAGAACCCGCGAAGAGCTTCCTAAAGAGTATGTGACTAGGGCGCAGTTAGATTCGGATATCAACCGTATTTTTGATCGACTAGACAGGCTTGAAGGAAAGCTTGATAAGTTGATGGACAAACATGCCTAGTCACTCAAAGAAGCAGCATAATTTTATGGAGGCTGTAGCCCACAGCCCTGCCTTTGCTAAAAAGGTTGGCGTTCCTCAGTCCGTGGGCAAGGACTTTTCTGCGGCTGATAAAGGTCGTAACTTTGTTAAAGGTGGTGAGATGGAATCGAAAGGAATGGTTGGTAAAGAAGTGGCTTTCATGAAAAAGAAAGGCGCTCCTGCGTCCATGGTGAAGCATGAAAAAGCTGAAATGATGGGCATGAAAAAAGGTGGTATGGTCAAACAATCATCTGGCTCGGCATCTAAACGGGCTGATGGAGTTGCTTCTAAAGGCAAAACCAAAGGTACGTTTGTTAAGATGGCTGGCGGCGGGAAGTGCTGAGATGATGTCAAGCCGTGGGATGGGTGATATTAATCCATCCAAAATGCCCAAGGCAAAAGTCAAAAAACGTCGGGATGATACCGACTTTGAGGCTTTTGCTAAGGGCGGGAGTGTAAACGAAGCTGGTAATTATACAAAACCCAGTCTTCGTAAGCGGATTGTGTCTCAAGTAAAGGCTGCGGCGACTCAAGGTACGGGTGCAGGACAGTGGTCTGCTCGTAAAGCACAGCTTGTTGCCAAGAAATACAAAGCGGCTGGTGGAGGTTATCGTGATTAAAGGTCATTCTGAAGATTGTGCTCTAAATGAAGATGGGCCATGCACTTGTGGCACATATGAAGAGTTAGAGGATTTGGCCCGTGAAGAAGCGGGAGAAGACGGCAAAGACTTTGAATGAAAGATCCCCAGCAGTCTCTTAAAGATTGGGGCGACCAGAAATGGCGTACCAAATCTGGAAAACCGTCAAGCAAGACGGGTGAAAGGTACTTGCCTAGTGCGGCGATTGATAGTCTTAGCTCCGCAGAATATGCGGC
>Ga0136644_10003761_pt1 | contig 11317 bp, 7 predicted proteins | sample C_130820_EF_Meta_FD_94780 | JGI IMG/M metagenome (GOLD analysis project Ga0136644, IMG submission 94780) | Freshwater microbial communities from Lake Croche, Canada to study carbon cycling - C_130820_EF_MetaG (v2) (version 2) | ecosystem: Environmental > Aquatic > Freshwater > Lake | place: Lake...
GCAGGTGGCCAGCAACGCGGTCGACCCGACCTACAAGCCCGCTCCGGCCGCATCGCGAGTCCGGCCGCGGGCGGTCGCGACCACCGTCGCCGCGAAGCCGCCGGCGGCGCTCGCCGTGCTCCCACCGTCGGGGGCTCCCGCGCCGCGCACGCCCCGGTTCGAGCGGCTGCGGTCCAAGATCGCCCAGACGCTCGCCGCCTACCAGAAGCGACCGCTCAACACCGCCCACCACACGCCCTGGGAGGTGATGCACGGCTTCATCGCCTTCGGCATCCCCACGCGGGTCCGCGTCGGCGGCCCGGCCGGCGACCCTGTCAACGCCATCGGCTGGATGAACACGGGCGGACGGTGCCACGGGCAGGTGATGCTCGCCGCGTCGGGCGACCGGCTCACGGCCCTGCGGGGCATCGGCGTGCAGGGGCATTCGGCCCAATACCTCGCCATCCTCGCGCAGTGCCGCGTGGCCCTCAACTCGCCGATCACGGTGCAGTCGAAGTCGTTCACGGTGGCCGACCTCGTCAAGGAGGAGCAGCTCGCCTGCAAGTCGGGCACGGAACTCACCTTCGCGCTGATCGGCCTGGCGCACTACCTGCCCACCGACACGACGTGGGAGGCCCGGGACGGCAAGGCATGGTCGCTGGAGAAGCTCGTGGCGGAGGAGCTCGAGCAGCCGATCCGGGGCGCCCCCTGCGGCGGCACGCACCGGCTCTTCGGGCTCGCCTACGCCTGCCAGCGGCGGCTGCGGGCGACCGGCACGCTCGACGGCGTCTACCTGCGGGCCGACCGGTTCGTCCGCGACTACCAGCAGTTCGCCCTGACGAAGCTGCAGAACCGCGACGGCTCCTTCAGCACCGAGTGGTTCAAGTATCCGGCGGACCGCGACGACGACATCGACCGCAAGATCCAGACGACGGGCCACATCCTCGAGTGGCTGGTGGCGTCGCTCGACCAGGAGGAGCTCTTCCAGCCCCGGGTGACCGCGGCGGTGGAGTTCCTCTCCACGGCGCTCGCCCGCGAGCCGGGCCGGGAGTGGAAGATCGGGCCGATGGGCCACGCCCTCCACGCGCTCACGATCTACCAGGAGCGGGCCTGGGGCACCGTGCTGCCCGGCGGGATCGCGGCCTTCCACGGCGGCATGAAGCCGCCTCCCGCGGCGCAGCTCGCCGAGGTGCCCGCCGAGGGGGACGAGCCGGGCAGAGACCGCTCGTCGCGGCGGTAGCGGCCGCGGGTCGGCAGAAAACCCCGTCGTCGCGGGCGTTCATTCTTGAACCGCACCGCCTCACGCCGTAGGCTTCCCTCGCGGTTGCGTGTGGTGCGGCAGGACGTGCGACGTGAGCGGTGCGGCATGCTGCGTGCCGCGGCCCGATGACTGGTGCGGCCCGATGACTGGTGCGGCCCGGTGACTGGTGCGGCCCGATGACCTCCATCAACGTCTCACCACAGCTCGAGCAGCTCCTCGAGATCGCCTCGCGGCTGCATGAATCCTCCAGCTCGGAGGCGCTGCTCCTGCTCGTCGAGCAGCGGCTCGACTGGGAGCGGGTGCGGGCGCTCGCCGGCACCGTGCCCGTGCTCGTGGCGGCCGACGACGAGACGCACCTCGCGGGCGCCGACGACCACGGCCTCAAGGGCGTTCCGCTCGACGTCGCGGGGCTGCCGGTGCACGAGCGGATCACCCAGGCTCTGCTCGAGTGCGTGGCCGCCGAGCTGATCGCACCGGAGGCCCAGGTGGTGGCCGTCTACTCGGGATTCGAGGCGGGCACGATCGACTCCGTCAGCGTGCTGCGGCTGGAGGAACACCTCGGCCAGCTCACCAGCCGCGACCTGCGCAACCTCGAGACGAAGGTGCCGCTCGAGACGCTGAAGATGGTCGTCGACCTGGCCGTCGAGATCGGCCGCGAGGGCCGCGAGGGCAAGCCGGTGGGCACGCTCTTCGTGGTGGGCGACACCCGCAAGGTGATGCAGTCGAGCCACGCCACCGGCTTCGATCCCGTCCGCGGCTACAGCCGGTCGGAGCGCAAGCTCACCGACCCCCGCGTGCGGGAGGGCATCAAGGAGATCGCCCAACTCGACGGCGCCTTCGTGGTGGGCGCCGACGGCACGGTCGAGGGCGCCGCCCGCTACATCGACGCCTCGGCAGAGAACGTCTCCGTGGCCAAAGGGCTCGGCGCGCGGCACTGGGCCGCCGCGGCCATCACGCGGCGCACGCGGAGCGTCGCGGTGGCGGTGAGCGAGACCAGCGGCACGGTGCGCATCTTCCAGAACGGCGAGGTGGTGCTCCGCATCGAGCCGTTCCGCCGCGCGATGAAGTGGAAGGATTTCGAGTACGAGCCGCCGAGCGCCGACTGACCCGGGCGACCTCCCGCCCCCGCCGCGAGGCGGCCCGCCCGCGTCGCCCGAGGTGCCCGGCAGCATGACGACCACCCCCGCGCAGCCCGCCGCAGCGCCGGCGCCCGCCGCACCGCCGCCGGCATCCGCCGACCCCGACCTCGCCGGCCGCACCGTCTGGGCGATCGACACGCTCTCGCGGGTCTACCAGCTCTTCCACGCGCTGCCGGAGATGTCGGCCCCCGACGGCACCCCCGTGTCGGCGGTGTTCGGCCTCACCCGCGACCTGCTCGACATCACGGAGAAGCGCCGGCCCGACTACCTCTTCTGCGCGATGGACGCTCCCGGGCCGACGTTCCGCCACGAGCGGTTCGCGGCCTACAAGGCCAACCGGGCGGAGATGCCCGCCGACCTCGTCCCGCAGATCCCCCTCGTCCGCCGCCTGCTGGCCACCTGCGGCATTCCGCTGCTCGAGCGTCCCGGATTCGAGGCCGACGACCTGCTGGCGACGCTCGCGGTGCGCACCGGCGCCGCGGGCGGGGCCTGCGTCATCGCCACCTCCGACAAGGACGCGCGGCAGCTGATCTGCGACCGCGTGCAGCTGCTCAACCTGCGGACCAACGCGGCGTTCGGCGCCCCCGAACTGCTCGCGGAGTGGGGCATCCGTCCCGACCAGGTCGTCGACTTCCTGTCGCTGGTCGGGGACGCGGTGGACAATGTCCCCGGCGTGCCCGGCATCGGGCCGAAGATCGCGGCAGAACTGCTCACCGCGCACGACACGCTCGACGGGGTCCTCGCCCACATCGACGACGTGTCGGGGGTGAAGCGCCGGGAAAACCTCCGCAGCCACGGCGACACCGCCCGCGCCGGCCGCGAGCTGATCCGGCTGGCCACGGCGGTGCCGGTGGAGATTCCCTGGGAGGAGGGCCGCTGCCATCCGCCCGATCATGCGGCGCTCGCGGACTTTCTCCGGGAGATGGGGTTCAAGAGCCTGCTGGCGAAGGTGGTGCAGGACGCGCCGCGGGACGCCGGCGGCACCGCGTCCGGCGCGGCAGGCGGTACCGCGTCCCGCGCGGCAGGCCGCGCCGCGGCGGCCCGTGCCGCGTCCCGCGCCGCCGCGCCGACGCTCTTCGCGCTCGATGACGACGGGGATCATGCCGGCAGCGGTGACACCGCCGGCGCCGGCGCTCCCTCCGCCGCCCCCGCGTCCGCCGCGCCGCTCCCGCCGCTGGCGCTCGTGGCGCCGGCGGACGAAGCCGCGCTCGCCATGGTCGTGGCCCGGCTGCGGTCCGCGGCGCCCGTGGCGGTGTCGTGCGTGCGGCCGGCGGCCACCGCCGCCGGCGGCCGGAGCATGACTCCGCCGACGGGGCTCGTCGCCGCGGCCGGCGACACGGCGGTGTGGGTGGAGGCGGGCAGGCTCATGGCGGGCCCCGCCGGGAGCCCCGCGATGCGCGGCCTGCTCGCCGACGCCGCCGTGCCGAAGACGGGCCACGACCTCAAGCGGCAGGCGGTGGCGCTCGCGACCCTCGGCGTCGAGCTGGCGGGAGGCTCGTTCGACACCATGCTGGCCGCCTACCTGCTCGAGGCGGGGGAGCGCAATCTCGGTCTCGCCGAGGTGGCGACGCGGCACGGCGTGGCGCCGTCGTGGCCGCCGGACGGCGTGCCGGAGGCGACGGCCGCGGCGGCCGCGGACCTCGCCGGCCTGGTCGACGACCCCGCCGACGAGGCCGGCGCGGCGACGGCGTGCCGGATCGTGCGGGCGTTGGCCGAGCGGCTGCCGGCGCAGCTCGAAGAAGCCGGCCTCGCCCGCCTCTTCCACGACGTGGAGATGCCTTTGGCCGTGGTCCTCGCCGGCATGGAGCGGCGCGGCGTGCGGATCGACCGGGGCGTGCTCGAGGCGCTGTCGGAGGAGTATGCGGGACGCCTCGCCGCGCTCGAGGCGGAGATCCACGCGCTCGCCGGCCACCCCTTCGCGATCGCGTCGCCCGTGCAGGTGCGGGCCGTGCTCTTCGACGAGCTGGGGCTGCCGGTGATGAAGCGCACGAAAACCGGCGCGAGCACCGACGCCGAGGTGCTCGAGCAGCTGGCCCCGCAGCACCCGCTCCCGGCGCGGCTCCTCGAGCACAGGCGCTACGCCAAGCTCAAGAGCACCTACGTCGACGCGTTGCCGGCGCTCGTGCATCCGGCCACGGGGCGGATCCACACGTCGTTCAACCAGACGGCGACGGCCACCGGGCGGCTGAGCTCGAGCGACCCGAACCTGCAGAACATCCCGGTCCGCAGCGTCGAGGGGCAGCAGATCCGCGCGGCCTTCCTGCCGCGGGAGCCGGGCTGGCGGTTCATCGCCGCCGACTATTCGCAGATCGAGCTGCGAATCCTCGCCCACCTCTCGGGCGACGCCGCGATGCGGCGGGCCTTCGCCGCGGGCGAGGACATCCACACGAGCACGGCCGCGGCGGTGTTCGGCGTCGCCCCCGTGGCGGTCACGCCGACGCTGCGGCGGACGGCGAAGGCGGTGAACTTCGGCATCCTCTACGGGCAGAGCGGCTTCGGTCTGGCCAAGGCGCTCGGCATCCCGCAGGCGGAGGCGGCGGCCTTCATCGCCGCCTACTTCCGCTCCTTCGCCGGCGCCGCCGCCTTCATCGACGACGTGCTCGACGCCTGCCGGCGCGACGGCCGGGTGACGACGATGCTCGGCCGCCGCCGGGCGATCGTCGGGGTGCGCGACCGCGCGGGCCGACGGTCGAGCGCCGGCGGCTTCGCCCTCTCGCTGCCCGAGCGCACGGCGATCAACACCGTCGTGCAGGGCTCCGCGGCCGACCTGATCAAGCTGGCGATGCTCGGGGTGTCGCGGCGGCTCGCGGAGGCGGAGGCCCACGGGGCGATCGTGCTGCAGATCCACGACGAGCTGCTCCTCGAGGCTCCGGCCGACGAGGCCGACGCCGTCGCGCGGATCGTCGTCGACGAGATGCTCCGGGCCATGCGGCTCGAGGTGCCCCTCGAGGTGTCCGTGCACCGGGGCTCGACCTGGGCGGAGTGCGACAAGTGACGAGCCCGCGGGACACGACAACACCCCTGACCGTCGTCGGCCTGGTGGGGGGCATCGGCGCCGGCAAGTCGACGGTCGCGCGGCTGTTCGCGGGGCACGGCGCCCACGTGATCGACGCCGACCGGATCGCCCACGACGTCCTCCGCGACGACGCCGTGAAGGCCGAGATCATGGCCCGATTCGGCCCGGGCGTGGTCGGCGCCGACGGGGCGATCGACCGGCGCGCCCTGGCGGCGCTGGTGTTCGGCGCGACGCCCGGGCACGCCGCGGCGCTGGCCGGCCTCGAGTCGATCGTGCATCCCCGCGTGCGCCGGCGGATCGCCGCGGAACTCGAGCGGCTGCGGCACGCGGCGGCCGGCGGCGTCGCCGTGCTCGACGTACCGCTGCTCGTGCAGGCCGGCTGGGCCGACGCGTGCGACCGGTTGGTGGTGGTCGAATGCGCCGCGGAGGTCCGCCGCCGACGGCTCGCCGCCCGCGGCTGGACCGAGGCGGAGCAGGAGGCCCGCGAGGCGGCCTGGAGCCGCCGCTACGCACCGGCGCAGCTCCCCCCGGAAAAAATCCGCACCGTGGATGCCTCGCGCGATTTGGCATATACTGCCGCCCAGGTGGACGAGATCTGGGCCGGGCTCACCGGCTGACCGGCTCGCCGCCACGGTCGCTTTGCCGGGTTCCTGGCTGCGGCGTCCGCCGGCGGCGCGACCAGGCTCGCTCCGGTGCGGGGGATGACGCGACACGGGCCGGATCGGCCTCCCACCCGCACTCCGTCCCCGCCCGTCCGCCCCCATCCCGCCTTCCGATCCCGCCCCCGCTTTCCCACGGTCCGCACGGCCGTGCCCGAAAGGTCTCCCATGGCCCCGCCCGACGCCGACGCCCCGCTCGACGACCCGGAAGGGGAGCCGATGTCATTGGCGGAGGAGATCGCCGCCGAGGTCAAGGAAGGCGTCGACATCAGCGACCACTACGAGTCGCTCAAGAAGGGCGATTCGCACATCGCGGCGCTCCAGAAACTGTCGATGCAGGAACTCGTCGACCTGGCCCGGCAGGAGCACCTCGGCGACGTCACGGGGGTGAAGAAGAACGACCTCGTCTTCCGCATCCTCAAGGAACGGGTCAAGCTCAACGGCCTGATGTTCGGCGAGGGCACGCTCGAGATCCTGCCCGACGGGTTCGGCTTCCTCCGCAGCCCCGACTACCACTACCTCTCCTGTCCCGACGACATCTACGTGTCGCCGAGCCAGGTCCGCCGCTTCGGGCTGCGCAACGGCATGAGCATCGCGGGCCAGATCCGCCCCCCCAAGGAAAGCGAGCGCTACTTCGCGCTTTTGCGGGTCGAGGCGATCAACGGCGAGGATCCCGCCAAGCTCTCCACCCGCGTCTTCTTCGACGACCTCACCCCGCTGCATCCCGACGAACGGATCGTGCTCGAGACCACGCCCGAGGAGATCTCGACGCGGGTGCTCGACCTGATCGTGCCGATCGGCTTCGGACAGCGCGGGCTGATCGTCAGCCCTCCGCGCGCGGGCAAGACGGTGCTCCTGCAGAAGATGGCCAAGGCGGTGCTGGCGAACTACCCCGAGACCTACGTCTTCATGCTCCTCATCGACGAGCGGCCGGAGGAGGTCACCGACATGGAGCGGCAGGTGAAGGGGCCGTCGTGCGAGGTGATCAGCTCGACGTTCGACGAAAACGCCAGCCGCCACGTGCAGGTGGCCGACATGGTGCAGGAGAAGGCGAAGCGGCTCGTCGAATATGGCCGCGACGTCGTCATCTTCCTCGATTCCATCACCCGGCTCGCGCGGGCGTGGAACTCCGAGGTGCCCAACTCCGGCAAGATCCTCTCCGGCGGCGTCGATTCCGGCGCATTGCAGCGGCCGAAGCGGTTCTTCGGCAGCGCCCGCAAGGTGGAGGAGGGGGGGTCGCTGACGATCATCGCCACGGCGCTCGTGGACACCGGCAGCCGGATGGACGACGTGATCTTCGAGGAGTTCAAGGGCACCGGCAACAACGAGATCGTGCTCGACCGGCGGCTGGTGGACAAGCGGATCTATCCCGCCATCGACATCGCCCGCTCCGGCACCCGCCGCGAGGAAATGCTGCTGGAGCCCGACGAATACCGACGCATCTGCGTGCTCCGCCGGGTGCTCTGCGAGATGAACCCGACCGACGCGATGGAGCTCCTCGTCAACCGTCTGGCGAAGACCAAGTCCAACGCCGAGTTCCTCGCGAGCCTGAAGTCGTGATCCCGGAAGCAGGGCCCGCCGGCCAGCCGATGACGACCGCACGGGCTGCCGCCGCCGCCGGCACCGCCGCGGTGCCGCTCCCGGGGGGCCTCGGCGTGGCCGTCGTGGTCTCCCGCTACAACGAGCAGATCACCGGCCGCCTGCTCGACGGCGCCGTCGCCACGCTCGTCGCCGCCGGCGTGCCCCGCGACCGCATCGACGTGGCCTGGGTGCCGGGCGCCTTCGAACTGCCCTTCATCGCCGACGTGATGGCCGCCACCGGCCGTCATGCGGCGGTGCTCTGCCTCGGCGCGATCATCCGCGGCGAGACGACGCACGACCAGCACATCGCCCGCGCCGTGGCCGCCGGGATCGAGACGGTCGCCCGCCAGCGCGGGCTGCCCGTCTTGTTCGGGGTGCTCACCTGCGATACCCTCGCGCAGGCCGAGGCGCGGTCCGGTCTGGTGACGGCGGCCGGTCGCGGATTCGAGGCCGCCCGCCGGGCCGCATCCGCTGGTGTGACGCCGACGGCGGACGCGACCGCGGTCGGGGCGAAGGCGGTGGTGGAGAACAAGGGCGTCGAGTGCGCCGCCGCCGCGCTCGAGATGATCGCCCTCGTCACCCGGCTCCGCGGCGGCCCCGCGGGTCCGTCGCGGCCGTGAGGCCGGCGGCCGTCGTGCCGTCCCCACGCCGCTCCCGTTTTCCCCGGCATCCCTTCCGGTATCCCTGATGTCCAGTCGCACACGAGCCCGCGAGATCGCCCTGCAGGCGCTCTACGAGGCGGAGGTCAACTCCGCCGTCGACGAGGCTCGGCTCGAGCGCTTCCTCCATGGCCGGCTCGGGGCCGCGGCGCTCGTCGACTTCGCCAAGTCGCTCGTGGAGGGGGTGCGGAGGGAGCAGGGAGCGATCGACGCCCTGCTCGACGCCAGCGCCGTCAACTGGCGGGTGTCCCGCATGGCGGCCACCGACCGGGCCGTGCTGCGGATCGCCGTCTACGAACTCCTGCACACCGACGTGCCCGGCCCCGTGGCGGTGGACGAGGCCATCGGGCTGGCCCGCCGCTACGGCACCGAGCAGTCGCCGCGGTTCGTGGCCGGCCTCCTCGGCCGCGTGCTCGCGGACCGCGACGGGGGGACGGACACCGGCGGCGCGGGCCGTGATCCCGCCCCCTCCCGCACCCGAGCCTCCTGACGGCCCCCGTCTCCCGAAGGCAGTTCCGCGATGGCATTCTTCCGCTTCGGCCGCAAGGACTCCCCCGACGAACCCCCGTCCCCGGGCGACGCCGGCACCCCCGAGCAGCCGGCGAGGCCGCCGGGCCTCCTCGACAGGCTGCGGGCCGGCCTGGCAAAGACCGCCCGGGTGCTGAGCACCGACGTCCGCGACCTCTTCAAGCGGGAGGGGCGGCTGGTCGACGAGGCGTTCCTCGAGGAATTGCGGGCGGCGCTCGTGCGCACCGACATGGGGCCCGCGGCGGCCGAGGCGATCGTCGTCGACGTGCGGGAGCGGCTGCGGGCCCGCGTCGTCGATCCCGAGGTGGTGATCGATTCGATCCGCACCCAGCTCCTCGCCCGGCTCGAGCGGACGGGGGCCGAGATCGCGACCGCGGCCTCCGGCCCGACGGTGATCCTCGTCACGGGGGTGAACGGCTCGGGCAAGACGACGTCGATCGCCAAGCTCACGCGGTTCTTCACGCGGCAGGGGAAGCGGGTGGTGCTCGGAGCCGGCGACACCTTCCGGGCGGCGGCGGTGGAGCAGCTCGCCATGTGGGCGGGCCGGCTCGGCGCCGAGATCGTCCGCGGCGAGCAGGGGAGCGATCCGGCGAGCGTGGCCCACCGCGCGGTGGCGCGGGCGCTCGATGGGGGCTTCGACGTCTGCATCATCGACACCGCCGGCCGGCTGCAGACGCAGTCGAACCTCATGCAGGAGCTGGCGAAGATCCGCCGCGTGATCGCCAAGCAGATTCCGGAGGCGCCGCACGAGGTGCTCCTCGTCATCGACGCCACCGCCGGGCAGAACGCGCTCTCGCAGGCGAAGGGCTTCCGGGAGGCCGCCGGCTGCACCGGGATCGTGCTGGCGAAGCTCGACGGCTCGGCCCGCGGGGGCGTGATCGTGCCGGTCACGGAGCAGTTCGGGCTGCCGGTGAAGTTCGTCGGGCTCGGCGAGACCGCCGACGACCTCGAGGCCTTCGTGCCGGAGCGGTTCGTGGCGGCGCTCCTCGAAGGGGCCCTCGCCCCGACCGATCCGGGCGGATCGGCCTGACGGCGTGACGAGCTGACGGCGTGACGAGCTGACGGCTTGACAGTGTGCCGCGCGGCGGCCGCAGCACCCGCCGGAGGCGGAGGGATTCCGCAGGGGAACCCTGTCCGGCGGACTTTTCCCGCGGACCGGCTTGCCCAGCCCGCAGGGTCGCGCGGTGCGGCGTGACGGTCGCACAAGCCTTGCGGATGCGTGAGCGACGCCGGAAGAACCCGGCGGCGGCTGTCCGATGACAACGTTGGGTTGGGGGGGAAGGATCGCGCTTGTTTCGGCGGAAGGAGCGCGGGCCACAGCCACCGACCCGCGTCGACCCCGCGTCCCGGTCGGCCCGGCGCTTCAATCACACCTGATTTTCGGAGCCTTTGCGTCCATGAAAACTTCCGCCTTCAAACTGCCGCTCTGGGTGGCCGCCGGTCTGCTGACCGTCGGAACCGCTTTCGGGCAGGCGCCCGTCGTGCAGAACGTGCCCCAGGAAGATGCCTACCAGCTGCGGGCCCTGCCGCCGCAGGAGGCACAGCAGGAGGGCGAGACGGCCACTCCGAACCGCTACCTTGAGAGCGAGTACCTCAAGGAGCGCGGGATCGCCACCTACGGCTGGGTCGACACGGGCATCGGGGCCAACAACTGGGGCTCGCCCTGGAACGGACCGATCACGTTCAACGACCGCAACTGGCAGGGCCAGATGAACCAGCTCTACCTGGTGAACGAGAAGGTGCTCGACACGGCCGACGGCGGCATGGACTGGGGCGGTCGCGTCGACCTGCTCTACGGCACCGACTACATCTACACCACGGCCCGCGGCCTCGACGGCAAGCTCCTCAATCAGGTCTATCCCGGCCAGCCCGCGTGGGGCGGTCGGTACTACGGCCTGGCCATGCCGCAGTTGTACGGCGAGGTGGGCTACAACGAGCACGCCGTCAAGTTCGGCCACTTCTACACGATCATCGGCTACGAGGTGGTGCCGGCGATCGGTAACTTCTTCTACACGCACGCCTACACGATGCAATACGGCGAGCCGTTCACCCACACCGGCATCCTCGACACCTGGAAGGCCAACGACCAGATGACGGTGTACGCCGGTATCACCAACGGCTGGGACAACTACAGCGATCCCATCAACAGCATCCCGATCGCGAACGGCGGCTACCCGGGGGCCAACAGCAACGCGGCGTTCCTCGGCGGCGTGGCCTTCAAGAGCTCCGATGAGAAGCAGGCCCTGACGATCACGACGTCGAGCGGCAACGAGCCGATCCTCGGCGGCGGTCCGCAGGCGACGAACCTCGCGGGGAATCGCTCGATCTTCAGCACCGTCTACACCAACGAGCTGAGCGACAAGTGGACCTATGTGTTCCAGAATGACAACGGCTGGCAGTTCAACGCCGGCAGCTACGCGCTTCCGCTCGCGAGCGGCGTCGGGCAAAACGGCACCGCGCAGTGGTACGGCATCAACCAGTACCTCTTCTACAAC
>Ga0136644_10003762_pt1 | contig 11317 bp, 18 predicted proteins | sample C_130820_EF_Meta_FD_94780 | JGI IMG/M metagenome (GOLD analysis project Ga0136644, IMG submission 94780) | Freshwater microbial communities from Lake Croche, Canada to study carbon cycling - C_130820_EF_MetaG (v2) (version 2) | ecosystem: Environmental > Aquatic > Freshwater > Lake | place...
CTGAAATTGAAACCTATAAAAAAGTGGTTCTATACCCACAAATTGGCTTAGAGCGCCAATCAAGTCAATATGCTAACTATTACTATGGCATCAATCCTGGAGAGTCTTCACTTACAGGCTACAACGCTTACAGCGCCCCAGCAACCAATAATGTATTAGCAGGCTTGCTGGTAGAAATCCCCGTCGTTGACAACTGGTATGTCAACATTTACGGCAAACGGAAGTGGATGGGTGGCGGAATTAACAATAGCCCAGTGATGAACCGCTCATTTCAAGATAATATTTTTGCAGCTCTAGCGTATCGCTTTAAATAGTCTACCAAGGTAAAGCAGGAAGAAGGGGCTTAAGACCAGCTTTTTGTATTGTTGGTGCAGCCTTTGGCGAAGCTAAATATGCAATTAAATCTCTCGATGCAATCTTACTATTCACATTACTAGTAATGCCCGCTGAAAACAAAACTGTCTGCTGCACTTCTGGTGGAATCTCACCAATGAAATCAATCCCTGGTATAGGAGTCAATTCGCTAACCTGCTGAAAGCCTAACTCAGCATCTCCTCTAGCAATCACTGTGCCTACACGCTCGCTGTAAATCTTCTTTGCCGTCTTACTCATCTGCTCTGCAATGCCCAGCTTTGGAAATAATTCTGTAGATAAATAGGTTCCACTAGCGCTAGCAGAATATGCCACAGACTTTGCATTCAGTAAGGCTTGCTTCAGTGCGGGGACAGTACTGATATCGGGCCTTGGCGAACCCGCCCGAACTGCAGCGCCAATCACGGAGGCAACCAAATCGACCCTACTTCCTGACTGTACTGCGCCACTCTGAATGAAGCGCTCTAATGCAGGCGCCGCCAAAATCAAAACATCAAATTTTTCATCTCGGGAGAGTCTTGAAGGAATGGAGTCAGGCGCACTTCCCATCGAAGAGCCATAAGAGATGATGACTTTATTAGAAGATTGTTTTTCATACTCGGGCACTAGATCTTTGAGGGCTTCTGCAAAAGCACCCGAAGTAATGACCTTTATCTCTGCAGCAAATGAGGGGCTTACAAAAATTACAGTTGCAAGAAAAATGAAGGTCGTGACTCTAAGTGAGTGAATAATTTTCATTTTTTAGTGAATGTTAGATCAGAGCAAGATAAGAAATATAGTAACAGCTTAGTTTCTTCAAATGACTTCCAAAACCTTGCTTAAAGAGTTGCCCTCAAAATTTGGTCGCTCGCCAATTTCCTCGAATGGATGCCCAAGACGATTTACCCAAAATACGTCATACCCATACCATTTAGCTGCTAGTGCATCCCAAGCATTGCTTGATACAAATAAGACTTCCTCTTTTTTTACAGTAAATGATTTGAGTAGTAACTCATATGCCTGGGGGGCGGTCTTAAATAAACGTACTTCTTCAATCGTGACCACTTTATCCAAATATGGCTTAAGGCCATTGCTTTCTACTACTGTAGCGAGCATCTCTCTACTACCATTAGACAGAATTGCAGTAGAGGCGCCACGTTTTTTTATTTCTTGAAGAACCATCAAGCTATCTTCAAAACTACTGAGCTTGGCATATTGATCCATTAACTGCTTTTCTGTTGATGCAGTCAGCTCTAATCCTAATCGCTTACAGACATAGCGCAATGAGCGAATGGTTAGATCCCAAAATGGCAAATAGTGTTTACTGCCAACGGCACTAGGATCGCTCATAGTGACTAGACGGGTGTAATCAATTTGCCGATCGCGCCACATCAATGACAGCGTTTGACCATGCCCAGGAAACAATGCTTCTGCCAATTCTACCATGGAGTAAAAGTCAAACAACGTTCCGTAGGCATCGAATGCAATTAGCTTATACATGTCACCCCCTGAATTGATTATTTTTTATTATCGCTCGGTACTAAGAAATGGCATCGACCAAAGCCAAAGATAAGAATTCTTTGACTATGTTAGCTATCTGTAGCCCAGTACGTCGTCATGGGTTCTTTTTTGGCCCTCTACGAATCGTTTACTACATATCCCCGACCCACTATGACTAGCTTCTTTTCTTGCGTCTACCTGCATTTGATACATCGCCTCAAAACAATCTCTTCGATTCACGAACTCAAAAGCTCTTGTATGCGTTTGCTTGCCTTTATAAAAGTAGAAAAAATCTAAAGTCCAATACTGATCGCCCTTAATGCCCGTATTCGAAGATTCTTGGAGCTGTGCAGGAGGCTGACTGACGCATGCACTTAACAAAAATATAAAGTAGATAAGGAAAAGCTTATGCACGTTCAATCGACCACCTATTGAGTAACTCTATTTTCTAAGTTTATAGAAGTTTATGGTTTATCGTTTTGAACGACTAAATAATCCAACCATCACTAATGCCGCCAATATTTCAGCAAGCACAAATCCGAAGACATCATTTGGGGCAATACCTACAAAAGTATTTGTGAGACTTCTTGCCACAGCAACTGCTGGATTCGCAAAGAAGGTTGAGGAAGTAAACCAATACCCTGCAGTGACAGTTAAGGCAACAAGCATGGGCACTCGATCTTTTGCCTCTTGATCGCCAATACGAATTACTGAAAGCAATACGAGAGTTGATACAAACTCACTAATCCAAATACCTAAGCCAGTTCTGACTTTGGTTGATTCTTGAATGATAGGAAGACTAAACATCAAATGCGTTAGCCATATTCCAGCAATAGCACCAGTGAACTGACAGCTCCAATAAGCCAACATCTTTTTGAAATCAAGATGTCCTAGCCTCCAAAACATCAGGCTCACGACTGGATTGAAATGAGCGCCTGAGATGGGGCCCAGTAACACAATCAAAGCATAAAGTCCTGCTCCAGTAGCAATACTATTTCCAAGCAAAGCAACTGCGGCATTACCAGCGGCCAAAGACTCACCCATCAGGCCAGACCCTGCCACTATTGCCAACAATAGTGCTGTGCCAACAAACTCACTGATATAGCTTCTCATGCTTTTGTATGAATCTCTTTTAGGCTCATTGAATCCAATTTATCTAATGGCATCGCAGCAAGAATATCAATACGCTTCTGAAGTCCGTTCATCACATTAACAAAAGCTGCCTTTTTCTCCAAGTCAGTACCTTGCACTTGTGATGGGTCAGGAAAGCCCCAATGCGCTGTTGCAGGATTACCAGGCCAAAATGGACATTGCTCACCAGCTGCATTGTCACAAACAGTAATAATGAAATCCATCTTCGGCGCATTAGGCTCTCCGAAGACATCCCAGCTCTTAGACTTTAATTTTGCTGGATCCATGCCCATCTCTAATGCCAACTCCCTAGCAATAAGATTAACAGATGTGCCCGGGGTTGAGCCAGCAGAAAAACCAATAAGCTTGCCACTGGGATGAGTCGAGGCAAGCGCCTCGCCTAAAATTGAGCGCGCAGAGTTATGCGTACAGAGAAAGAGGATGTTGTATTGCTTCATTGCTTGTCTTTAGTTAATTAGTAGTAAGATTTTTAGTGATCGATGGCGTTTAAATCATGGCTAGTGGTGTGGGGGCTTGAATATCAGCAACCTTGATATATAAACCGTAGTCTTTTCATTTGCAGCTCACCTTCTTTTTCTTGGGGGCCTCACAAGACTTGCCACCACAACAGTTTTCCAACAAAAAGTCGCTTAAGTTATTTACTAAGTTCGCATTAGGTCGGTAGATTAAATTTCTACTTTGGCGCTCAACTACCAAAAGATTAGCATTCACCAATTCTTTTAAGTGAAAACTCAAAGTTGCATTGGGGATGCCTAGCTTCTCAACAATTTGACTGGGCGTTAAACCAATATCCCCTTTTTGAACAATCAAGCGAAATACATTAAGACGGCTTTCTTGTCCTAGCGCAACAAATGCCTCAACAGCTTCTATATTTTTCATGTTTCTATAATAATGGAAATATATGACAAAGAGGTTGCATAATTTTTCGCCCAATACCCATATTCATAAAATTTAGAAGTTGCCAGGAAGGACGCCTGGCGACCCGAAAAAATCGAGAGAAGCCTGGGATTTCTAAGCCTAGTGGCTCTTCAAATAATCAATTACCCAGGCTGGATCACTATCGCTTGGGAAGATTGGATAGTGAACAGCTTCAATCGCACCATGATTAGCAATTAATGTAACTCGCTTCAATAAAGTCATCCCTGATGTTACAAAGGTTGGCATATTCAATGCCTTTTGAAATTGATAGTTCGCATCACTGACAACCGGAAATGGCAGATGCAGTCTATCAGCCATTTCTTTTTGATATTCAGTGGATTGAACGCTTAAACCTACAAGCTCTGCGCCTAATGCTTGAAGCTCTTGATAGTGATCTCTAAACGAGCAACTTTGCGGCGTACAGCCTCTTGCCCCAGGAATTTGATCCCAGCCATCAGGTAAAGCAACATTCGGCTTTCCTGTCATCGGATAACAATAGATAACTAATTTGCCTTTGATATCACCAAAATGAATAGCCTTACCGTTGGTGGCATTTAAGGAAATCTTGGGTAATTTCATTCCCTTCAAATGATTGGTCGAGCCATCGTCTTGAGGAATTGGCAGACCTGCAGGAAGTTCATTGAAGTTTGTCATAGATCTAGGATAGTCAATGCAATATTTTCAGCAACGCTGTTATTCAAACTAATGCATCTGGCGCTAATCATTCTCTTTAAGCATATTGACACGACTAATAATCCAGCAAGCACCAGCAATCAAGATAATAGCCCCGCTCTCATAGAGTAGGATTGAAGGATTTCCATCTTTGCCCTGAAGGATAATTAATCTACTCAATGCAGTCATTGCAATAAATAAAGGGATTGTTATAGGAATACGATGGCTAGAATAAAAGGCTGCTAGCATCCCAAGTACCTCGGCATAAATAAACATTAGCAATAGATCTTGTAGCTCAACACGACGGCTACTAATAAGGGAAAAAACCTCTTGGCCCATTGCTGCAATAGTAAAAATCGCAATAGTAATTAAAAATAATTTTTCAACAGAGCCAATGATATTTTTAACGTTCATACGCTGACCTTTTTAATTTGGAATTCAATTTTAAATACGCCCTAATATGTGCAGGGCATATATCACTCTACTTTCTAGACTTATATTTTTGTATAGTCTCTTTTAAATCTGAATATTCCTCGCATCCAAATGTACAGACTTTATCTAATCTTGCCAATAATGCTTCAGCGCCTGGTAAGTCATTATTAATTAACTTTAGCTTGCCGTAATACTCAAGAGCACCGCGATGATTTGGGTCTATTTTCAAGGCGGCTTGATAATACTTTTCAGCCCCAACTAAGTCTGGCGGCTGTTTCTTGCGAAGGCTGTAACCCAACAAATTATTCCAATCAGCAGAACTTGTTTCATTGGCAGCCTGTAATTGTTTTATTGCCTGATCATATTTTTCAGCTTTAATGCTTGCCCTTGACTCTGTTAGCCAAGCCGGGTCTGACTTAATAGGTGCAGTATCTGCAGCTTGAGATAGTCCAACCATGGAAATGAACCATAGTGCCGCTAGAAATATTTTTTTCATTTGAAAGCCTATAAGTTAGAGAATCTTTTTTGCTGATTATTTAATTACCGCTTGAATAGCATGCGTATGAAAACACTAAAACCACCCAAAGGTGGCTTTAGTGTTTCTTAGCGGCTCCAAGCAGAATCAATCGAAGCCCTGAATGCTCTACCTTACTTAATTAGACCGCAGGCAATTCTGGGACCTGAGTTACCCGCTGGCTGTGATTTGTAATCATCAGGGTCGCGATGAACAACAACTGATCTTCCCAATATTCCAGTAGGGCCAGTATTAACTGCAAACCCACTTAACTTTGCTGAATACACTGCATTGCCATTGGCGTCCGATTTAATATTTGGCATATCTCCAGCATGATTTGAGCCACTTCCAGGCATACCATGTGACTGTGTGTCTGGATTAAAGTGTCCGCCTGCACTGGTTGCATCAGGAGCAGAGCAATCTCCTTTTTCATGAACATGAAATCCTTGCTCAGCATTTGGCTTCAGTCCAGAAAAGTTCCCGGTTACCAAAACATCATGTCCTTGCCAAACAAAATTAACCGTACCTTTTGCATTTGATCCAGAACGTGAATCCAGGGTGGCCGATGCTTTTTGACCGGTTCCATGTTCCATTGATTGGCAAGCCACCAAAGACATAACAGCAAGCGCGCCCATTGTTAAAGAAATCCCTTTAATCATTACTTGTCTCCTTTTGTTTATATTGCTGCAAGTTAGATCTTGCCTGATTCTCACAAAAATACCATTAAATCAAAAAAGACCTCTTTCAAAGTAGTCTTATTAATTAATTTAAGGGCGGACGGTATCAAACTCTGCCCTCAGGGCTTGGGACTAGGATAAATTGCATGGGAAAGATGTTCTCCGTTTTTATTCACTTTCACCAAGACCATATCGCCCACCCCAACTACTTTCCCAGTGAAGGCCTGAATATTGACATGGTGTGTTACCAGAATGACTGGCCCCTTAGATTGCCTAGACAGCTCACTTTTAATGAGCCCCTCCAATTCTTTGGTTTGCTTCTTTTCTAGGCTCATATTGTCAAAAAATGAGCCGAGTGATGGTTCAATTTTTATTGGGCCTTTATTAAGAAGGGTTGCTGTATCCAAACATCTGCACCATGGACTGCTAAACACGTCTGCCTTTTGAATACCTTGGCTAGCTAACCACATCCCTATTGCCTTAGCTTGTCTTTTGCCGTAATCATCTAAGTTGCGCTGAGTGGAACACTGGCTAATGACATACCCAGCAGGATCTCCATAGCCAGGAGCATCAGCGTGCCTCATTAAGAGTACATGCTGACCATCCTGCAAATCATTTGCCAGAGTAGCCATTACTTGCTGAGCAATACAAAGACTGCTCAGTAAAAAAATGCATGTAGTAATAGTTCGATTAATACGATTCATAAAAATTTTGTCATTTTGCAAGTCAGCCACACCATCCTAATCGATGACCATGAATCCTGCCAGACCAAAAGATAATGCCCCGCATAAAGCGGGGCATTATTGAGTCTTGGTAATCCGGATCGGAATCGGCAAGAGCCAAGGATCTCTAATCCAGCTTAACCACTCTTTAGAGCTTTTTCTAGACAGGCAGATAAATGCTCATAATGCTTAATCGCTTTTGTCGTAGGCATCACAAATTTTTTGCGCCCATCAGTCTTATCTTCATTGAGCTTTACATAACCCATGGCGACTAAATTCTTAATACGTCCATGGAGCGTCGCTTGTGAGCCTAGCTCACTTAAGGAAATTAAATCGCCCACCAAAAGCTCCTTGCCTTGAGTGGCAGCCAAGGTAATCTTGTTCAGAAGCTGTTCTTCGGTTGCGTCTAGCTTCTTGTCTGGATTCATATGATCAAGGCCATCTAAGCAATTTAAAAAACGAATATAGGCTGAAGGGTTAATAGCTTTCATATTCGCAATTCTACCCCCCCCCGAAGGGTAAACACCACTATGCTATGCACCAATTAAATTCATAATCATTTAATGCCTATTTTCAAGGCTTATAGCCAATTTCTCTTCGAAATCATCCTTAGCGCCGCCCTGTATATGGCATTCTTTTATTTCAATCAAGCCATCACGGCACCACTTGAAGATGCCAGGGGGGTTAATTGGATTTTCCTCCCTGCAGGCATTCGTATTTTTATCACTCTAATATTAGATTACTCTGGCGCTATTGGCCTAGCCATTGCTTCACTCTTAATTAACTACATTGGCTTTTACGAATACGATCTGAGCTCCACCTTAGGCATTGCGATTATCTGTGGGATAGCGCCTCTACTAGGTAGGCACTTTGTCATTCACAACCTCAAAGTTCAGCCCGATCTTAGTAACATTTCATTAAGACAGCTCTTAGTGATAATCGTTGCATATTCATTCCTGAGTTCAGGCCTACATCAACTTTGGTTTGTGATAATGGGTCTAGATTCTGGCAGTTGGAATCATTTCATTGCCATGTTCTGCGGAGATATTGCAGGATCAATATTGTTTGTGGCCGTTATTAAATATGGGATTGACTTAGTTAAAGGAAGGCTAGGCAGAGATAACTTGATTGAGTAGCGCCTTTTTAAAGAACGCTTCATGCTGGAGATAATCTAAGATTTCTGACTAAGCCTTATTTGGCAGGGGCCGAAGTTGGCTTACCTTTTTCCAAGATCACGGTTGCCAATAATTTGGTGATTCCTTTGGCCGTATTCTTTGCAGCATGTACTTTACCGCCTTCAATAATAAAACCATCGCCTTCTTTCAAAGAGGCCATCGGTTTTCCTTCAACCATTAAATCTACAGAACCCTCTAATATATATCCCACTAATTCGCCAGGATGGGTATGAGGAACTTCAGCGGCGCCAGCTGGAAACTCAACAATCTGCAAAGTAGCCTCTCTTCCGGTGCTACCCACATCCGATTTTTGAAGTACCGTACGTTTTGGTCGTAACTCGTCAGTCTGTGTTTGCGCGAACGCAAAGTGGGCCATAAAAAAACTGATCGACAAACCCAGTCCAAGCCATTTTGCTAGTTTCATTTTCGGTCCCTATTAAATTGATGTAAATATCGTATCGTAAACCGATTCTATGTGAGGATATATGAGACTACCAGACCGAAGAGTCTCTAATCTTTGGGGGCGTATTGCATCTCACCATTACCAAATGACCAGTTTTCTTTATTCACCTCAATCAAATTGATGACAATGTCTTGAGGTCTAACTTTAAGTCTTTCAACCAAGCCTTCACATATGGCTTTGTAGAACTTTTTTTTCAGCTCAGTACTTCTACCCTCATTTAAAGTCACCTGAATAAAAATATTGTCTTCAGAATACTCAATGCCTAGATAACTTTTAGGTACGACTAGCTCCTGACTTTCGTGCTTAGTGATAACTTGAAACTTATCATCCTTAGGCACATTAATATGCGCCGTCATTACTTGATAAACAATCTCGCCTACTTGTTGGGCAAAACCTTCTGGATGTTTTTTACTTAAATCGATTCTGACAAATGGCATCTAAATATCTCCTTGATTTTTATTTCTTGAGCCGCTCATTACTTGGAAAAAGATTCTTTCTGGACTCTTCATCAACCTCTGTCTTGAAAGTAAATTTGGTCTTAATAGCTTCAACAGCCTGAGCACTTGGCTTGGCGTTGATTTCATCTAACAATCGCTTCACACTAGGCAACTTTTCCCAGGCGCCTTCACCCAATACAAACGGAATCACTCTGGCCCAACCCCAAACAGACATATCCACAATGCTATAGTCACTGAGCATATAAGGCTGTTTAGCTAGGCGCTCTTCAATTAATAACCAATGCCTCCACGCTTCAAAGTCGTAACGATTAACAGCATATTCTTTTGGCTCTGGAGCAAAGTGTTTGAAATGAACAGCTTGTCCACAATAAGGACCAATACCAGTAGCAACAAACATGAGCCATGAATACAGCTCAGCATGTGCTTGTGGTGTATTTGCTGGCATGAACTTGCCGATCTTTTCGCCTAAGTACAGCATGATGGCATTGCTATCAAACACCATAATATCGCCATCGACTAAGGCGGGCGTCTTTCCATTAGGATTGATTGCTCTAAATTCTGGCTTGTGTTGATCGCCCTTGCGGGTATCGGTCACAATAATTTCGTAAGGCGTATTGGTCTCTTCTAAATACAGAGCTACTTTCGCTGGATTAGGTGATGGGTGATAGTAGAGCTTAAGCATTTTTTATTCCTAGAAGTGAGTCTCTTTCAATAATACCCACAAATGAAAAACCACCCGAAGGTGGTTTTAGTGTTTCTTGATGACTTGAGGTGGAATCAAACAGGGCAGAGGATAATTAATCTTACTTAATAAGTGAGCCTAGCAACATACGCGTAAAGCGGGATTCCCAAGATGATATTGAAAGGGAAGGTAATTCCCAATGACATCCCCATATATAAAGCGGGATTTACTTCAGGAAGTGCGTGCCTTAATACTGCTGGAACAGCAATGTAAGAAGCGCTGGCGGCAAGCACCATCAATAAAACGGTATCGCCCAATGGCAAGCCTACTAATTTACATAGCCCCAATGCGATAGAGGCATGAACTAAAGGTGCGCCAATTGCATAAAACAAAGTAATGGGCGGCTTACCTTTTAATCCCTCAAAGTTCTTAGCAGCCATCAAGCCCATATCAAGCAGGAAGAAGGCGAGCATTCCTTTGAATAAGTCGATTGAAAATGGAGCCATTATTTTTTGGCCAGCATCACCACTGACTAAACCAACGATCATTGAACCCAGCAGCAAAAGTTGTGCGCCATCAGTAAATGATTCGTGAAGAATCTTGGACATACCTACAGACTGCTTTGAGTTTGTAGCTGATGCCCTCGCTTTGTTTGCCAATAAGATTGCCAGAATAATTGCTGGGGATTCCATCAAAGCCATTGCGGCGGCTATATGTCCACCAAAGGCAATGCCATATTGATCAAGCGCTTGGGTTGCAGTAATAAAAGTAACCGCGCTCACCGAACCATAAGTAGCAGCAATAGCAGCAGCATCGTAGTTATTGAGCTTAGTTCTGAGAACTAAATAGCCCATCAACGGAATGATGATTGCTAGAAATATTGCTAAGCCAAGGGCCAAGCCAATCTCAAGCGTAAAGCCTGATTTATGAAGTGCAAAACCGCCCTTTAAACCTAAAGCCATTAAAAGATATAACGATAAAAATCTAGCAATAGGCTGAGGAATTTCTAGATTGGATTTCACGGCACCAGCAAAAGCACCAAAGACAAAGAAGAGAATTGCTGGGTCTAAGAAATTACTCATATCAACATATTAGGTAATTTTGGAACTTCTTGTATTAGCCCCATATAGTCTGAGGACTAAATGAAAAAATCACCCGAAGGTGGTTTTGGCGATTCTTGGTAGCCTGGGGCGGAATCGAACCACCGACACAAAGAAGCCTGATCCTGCCGCTAGACTACTTCCAGCTAAGGTTCAATTTCTTATGCGAAGCGGCACAATCTCTCAAATAGAGATTTATAAGACTTTGATAAGGAATGCCGACCTCTTCTGATACAGATTTGAAGTAGCTCACTGAATCCTCATCTAATCTGATGGTAATAGGCTTCTTGAGCATAGAAGCATATGGATTTTTACGGGCTTTTGAGAAGTCATATTCTTTACGCATTTTGATCACCTTTAATAAGCTTTTGACTCTTTAGGGGTTGCCTTACGAGCCGAAATAATACGAACGACATTACCCTCGCTTCGATAACAATGGCAAACCAAAATCACACGAAGAGAATGGCTTACTCCCAGCAAGATAAATCTGTCTTCATCCTC
>Ga0136644_10003763_pt1 | contig 11311 bp, 20 predicted proteins | sample C_130820_EF_Meta_FD_94780 | JGI IMG/M metagenome (GOLD analysis project Ga0136644, IMG submission 94780) | Freshwater microbial communities from Lake Croche, Canada to study carbon cycling - C_130820_EF_MetaG (v2) (version 2) | ecosystem: Environmental > Aquatic > Freshwater > Lake | place...
CAAGGCGTCTGGCGCTCATGTCCTGTGGAAAGATTCCAACTGGGCGCTGATTCGGATTCAGGCCGGAGTGATTCGCGGCACGTTCACAGGAACGTGGACGAAAGGCAGCACGACAACCGTCACGGACGCCGTCGTCTCTGGTGCCACCTACACGGCAAAGAACTACATCGCAACGCTCTCTGGTTCCGCTTGCCTCATCGCTTATGTTGCCGATGAATGGGTGTTAGTCGGCTGGGATTGGCACAGCATGACAGGCTACTCCGCGTCCGCCCAGCAAGTGCTCACGCATTCCGCAGATGGCGGCCTTGCGTGGGTCTCGACCACAGACTGCACCTAATGCCACTCGCCACCAAAAACAACGCGCTGATCGTCAAGGACGGCAAAATTGCAGAGAACTGCGGGTGCTGCGGGTGTTTTTGCCAAGCCCTCAGCAGCGTTCAAGTTACGCTACAGTGGCTTCCGTCAAACATCACAAGTCGAGTGCTTGATGCGTGTGGAAAGTCAGGTATGAACCCATTTATAGACATACCAGACGGAGTCACTTACACGCTTCCAGTCGTCACTGTATTTCCTGTAAACACAGTGTTTGGGCAGTTTTCGCAACAGCCTAATCGTTGCTACTACTTTTACAAAGACGCATCAATCACTGGATCGACATCGATCATTGACATGCGTGCACTTCCTCCAGTAACAGTCAATCATGGATTGGAGTTATTGGTAATTAACCAGCAAGACCCGCAGACAGGACAGAAAGCAGCCGAGATTTGGGTCCGATTTGCTTCCCAAGTAATCTGCAACATCAACACAACTTCTCAATCAAATCAGCCGTACGCGGACGGCTTTTCGTATTACGGCTATAGCTTACCAACGCAGTGCGGCTCGTTCTCAACAGCAATTACTCCAAACAACTTCTATTGGCCTGCTAAATTTATGTTTATTCTTGCTGATGGGTTAGGCGATGGCTACTACTCATGGGCTGTCCGGGGAACGATAAGCGGGTCAACAAACCCACTGCCATGATCACTTGCCACCGCTCTAACCTTGAATCCCGTTGTACAGAGCGTGGCTACACGCTGGACGAGGTGCTGCCGTGCGTCATTGCCAAAAACGGCGACGAGTGGACGATTGACACAGATAGCGAGTTCTATCCGAGAGCGTCTCGGCTGCCGCAGCCGTCAGCACCCCCCACCCACGGCCCCGGCACCGAGCTTTCAAAGCTTCTGAAAAGGTTTGGCATCAAGCCAACGCCCACCTGTGCCTGCCGCGCAAAGGCCGCACAGATGGACGCCTGGGGGCCAGACGAGTGCGAGCGGCAGGAACGCATTGACGAGGTCGTCGCCGTGATGCGAGCGGAAGCCGAGGCACGCGGCCTGCCGTTCCTCAACATCGCGGGCAGGATGCTGGTGCGGCGGGCTATCCAGAACGCCAGGCGTAACGCTTGACAGCCCTGCCAACCTATCGGCATGGCACGCCAGCGATCCAAGCCGAAGCCCAAGTCGCAGCCTCCTGCGGACGTCTCGCCGTTTGAGACAGGCGAGGACGATGACGATGTCGCTGGCGGCGGCATACCAGACGAGGACGGGTGGATTCACCTCAAGAAAAAGGAACCAGCGAGTGAAGACGAAAAGCCAAAGCGTCGGTCTCCTAAGCGACGTGCGTGAGGCGTTGTCGCACTGGCGGCACGGCCCGAAGACGTGGTACGAGCGTCTCTCCGACGAGCAGCGTGCCGAGCTTGACGAGATCCGCGTGGCGTTCCAAAAGGGCGAGCTCGGGCCGCATAAAAAGACGGTGGCTCGGGCGATTGCGAATCAACTGCGTGAGCGTGGCATCAGCACCGTCGGCGAGCAGGGGGTTCTACATTGGCTCGGAAACCGCTGAAAGAACAAGTCGCGCAGGACGTCAGCCATTCGCAGCAGCTGGCCGCAGACGCAGAACTAGCCAGGCTCCGGTCTGAACTGGCAGTGTATCGAAATCGGTACAAGGCGGCACTTGCGCAGATCGATCGCGAGCGAGAACGTGGCGACGCGCTGGTGAACCTTTCCGGCATTCGGCCGGCTGTCGGTCCCTTGACCAAATCTGTCAAGGCGAAGAAACACGACGCGACTGCCGTGCTGATGCTGTCCGACGTCCACTGCGAAGAGCGAGTGTTGCCTGAGACCGTGAATGGCGAAAACGACTACAGCCTTGACGTATGCCAACGTCGCCTAAACGAACTGCAAGAGCGGTTCCTAGCGTGCTTGGAACACGAGCGGAACCAGGCCAACATACGCCGCGTGCTTGTGTGGCTTGGAGGCGACTTTCTGACGGGCCACATTCACCCAGACTGCGTGGAAGTGGCGCAACTGTCGCCAATGAACGCGACTCGGTGGATTGCCGAGCGACTGCGAACGCTGATTGACGCTGTCGCGGGCAACGCAGAGTCAGTCATCGTCTGCACGAACGCTGGCAACCACGGACGAAGCACCGAGAAGAATCGCATCGCCACGGAGCTTGATCATTCGTGGGAGCAGCTGATGTATTTCACGCTCGCCCGCGAGGAGCAGAACAAGAACGTCCGTTGGCAGATTGCCGAGGGTCATCTGGGATACGTGGATCTCGACGGGTTCCTAGTTCGCACGACGCACGGCCACTCCATCAAGTTCGCCGGCGGCGTCTACGGTCTGGCCTTGCCGGCGAGCAAGGCAATCGCACGTTGGGATGCCGGTCGCCGTGCCGATCTGACCATCTTCGGCCACTACCATTCGTGGGGCTGGCTGCGTGGCGCTCGTTACGTCGCCAATGGCAGCGTCATCGGCCACAGTCCATACGCCGAGCGTGTGGCGTCGCCAGAGCGGCCGTGCCAAGGCATGGCGATAATCGACCACGGGCGGCACGAGGTGACGCGAGCATATCCGCTGTTCTGTGACCGCGACCTGCGGGCAAAGCGTTGACGCATGGATTACGAATTATCTGACGAGTACATCGCCGACGCACGCCAGCGAGCGTATCGCTTTCAAGGGCAGTGGTGCGGCACATCAGGGTCACTCGCCGCAGACGTGGCGAGACTTCTAATCGAAAGGAAAAAGATGCAGGGACACATCACAAGCATCGAAGAGAGCAACGCACAACTGCGGGCCGCCGTCGAGACTCGCCTGGCCGGCAACGTGGTTGAGGAACAGCAGGCACCGCCGCAGGAGGAGCCGCAACCAGAGATCCCGTCCGATTGGATTCTGCAAGGTCAGAAGGAGCTCGAGGCGCACGACGACGACATTCGCTGGACCGGCGACAGCATCATTGCCAACCATGACGACGTCCGGCCGGGCTCTCGCGAGTTTCTGGCCGTGCTCGATGAGCTTCGTGATCTTCACATGAGGAAGACATTGGACTACGGGATTGACGAGGACGCGCTTTCGAACATTCGCAGCAGCGCCGACGTCGTCAACATGCCGGCATGGGCTGGCTGCATTCTTCGCATCTCGGACAAGATGCACCGGCTGAAGGCGTACTTTCGTCGTGGGCGATGCGAATTCGACGGCGTGTCCGACACGTTGAAGGATATCGCCTGTTACGCAGTAATTGCCGAGGTTTTGCGCAGAGAGTCAGACCCGGTCTAGTTTGCCGCGTGACCGGCCTAGTCTGGCGGCATGGCAGAAAACATCTCCGCCGTCGCCGACATCGACGCAAAAATATCATCGTTTCTCAGCGATGCCCGGCGCACGGCGGCGGATGGTCTGACGTGGTCAGAGTTTGGCGAGCTTTTCGTTGCGCTGCTGCACCTGGTCGTTGACGTGCTTGATCGCGTCACGGTGCTGTCGGGCGCAGAAAAGAAGGACATCGCCATGATGGCTGTCGCTTCGCTGTTCGACTCACTCGCGAACAAGTGCGTTCCGCTCATGGCATGGCCGGCGTGGGCGTTTCTCCGGCCGGTCGTTCGTACGTTTCTGCTTGCTCTCGCAAGCGGCGCAGTTGAATCCATGTTGCACATCGTGAGGCAGTCGTGATCGCAGCATTGCTCGTGGCCTTCGCCGTCTATGTTCTCGCCGGTCAGCAGATCGTTGACCGTCTGCGGTCGCTCGTCGCGTCTGCGCAGATGCCGACGCTCGATGGCAAAGTCGTTGCTGCCATCGCCCTGCTCGTGGCAGCAGGAATCGCCGTGATGCCAAGCCGTTCAAGCATCCCGACGCCACCGCCAGTTCCCCCGGCGGCATTTACGCTGCGTGGCAAGTTCGTGGGACCGACGGCCGCATCCGACGCAGCGACGATGTCTGCTCTCTGCGACGAGCTCGCGTCGTGCATCGAGTGGGACGGAACGCACGACCAGCGGCTGAAGACCGGCATCGCGTTTGACGAGTTGCGGATTGCCGCTCGCGAGGTGCGATGCAAGGGCGATTCGATTGGCGCTCGTCAGCCGAAGGTCAGGGACGCCGTGCAGAAGTTCATGGAAGATGCCGTTGGGTTGTCTGGCGGCCCGGTGACTGCTGAGAGCCGTGCCGCATGGGTGTCTGCACTTCGCGACCTGTCGAGGGCTGCCGCCGATGTCACGCGATGAACGCTGGTCTGTTGGCACCGTGACGTTTTTCATCGTCATGGCGATCCTGGGTGCGCTTGTTCAGCAAGCGACGAACAAGGTCGTCAGTCGCGTTGAAGGGCAGTTCGGCTATGTGCCAGATCCTATCGGCACTCGGCAGTTCCTCGCGGAACTTGACCAGCCGTTGTTCTCGGATGCGGCGCGAGACGTGATCAAGAATGCCAAGGGCAAAGACACGTTTCTCTACCGTTACGCCGACCGCGCTCACCGGCAGGTCTATGGCACGCCGTTCGGTCCTTGGCGGCAGGGTATTGGCGACTGCGTCAGTTTCGGCTGGGCGATGGGTAGCTACGTCGGTCAGTGCGTGGATTGGGCAGAAGGCGAACTGCCGGAGCCGCCGAAAGTCGTTGCAACGGAAGCAATCTACAGCGGCTCGAGGACTGCCGGGCGTCTCCCGCCGGTGACGGTGGCCGGCTACTCTGACGGCTCCTATGGCGGTGCTGCTGCTCGCTGGGTGGCCGGCAAATGCAAAGACCCGAGCGTCGGCGGCATCCTGTTTCGTCAGCAATATGCCGGCGTTGACTTGAGCACTTACAGCCCGACTAGGGCGAAGGAATGGGGCAACGTCCTTTGCGGCGGCGGTCAGCCAGGTCTTGATCTTGCGCGACTCGCCAACAAAACGACCGCAACGCACGTCGCACTTGTTCGCAGCTTTGACGAGGCTGCGGCCAGCATCGAGAGCGGTTACTGCGTACCAGTGTGCAGCGGAGTCGGCTTTTCGTCGCAGCGTGACGCCGATGGTTTTGCCGCTCGCTCTGGCTCGTGGGCGCACTGCATGTGCTTCATCGCGGTGCGGTACGCCAAGAACGAAGGCAAGCGTGACGGTCTGCTCTGCATCAACAGCTGGAGCAACTCGTGGAACGCCGGCCCGAAGTGGCCGGCAGATCAGCCCGATGGCTCGTTCTGGGTCAGCCGCGAAACCGTGGACGCCATGCTTTCTGGTCAGGATTCGTTCAGCATTAGCGGCGTCAACTTCCGCTACCGCGACCTCGATCACGGCAAGTGGCTGACGCCTGCGCCGCCAGAGAAGCAAGCACACGTTTCGCCTGCCCGACTGATCACAGACGTCTACCAGATGTCGTTCTAGGAGGATCTGATGGGAATCATTCTGTGGCTGGTTTTTGGTGCCGTAGTCGGCAGCATCGCCAAATGGCTCATGCCGGGCAAATGCCCGGCCGGCTGGCTCCCGACCATTGCTCTCGGCGTCGTCGGCTCGTTCGCTGGCGGCTTGCCGTTCGGCCACAACGGTGCCGGCCTGGTCGGCAGCGTGATCGGTGCGTGCGCCGTCATGTTCGCCTACTCGATCTGGAGCGACGATCGATGAACAACCGCGACCTGCGAATGATCTCTGTGTCGGTGATTGTTGCAGCTGCTGTGACGTGGGCGGCCGCGACATCCGACTACAGTCCGATCAAGCCCAAGCCTGCGAGCGATCGCCCGATCCTGCGACTCGTGCAGCGTCTCGCTCGACTCGGTCTCTGGGTCATGTTGGCTGCTGACCAGCCGCCGACCGAGGAGTTCTACGTCGTTCACGCTCGCGTTGACGAGGACGGCAACCGCATCATCAACCACGGAAGAGGCTGGTGACCTATGTGGCAGTGGCTGCTATCCGTTCTCGCCGCTCTGTCGGCTGACCCGGCACAGATCGACCAGGAGGCTCCTAGAGCCTCTGCGGCTGTCTCGGTGGCCTACGCCGCATTCGCGCCGGAACGGGCTCCAGAGCCGAAGCCAGAGCCTAAGCCGGGGTGCTGCACTGACTGCGGAGGGCGAGGCTACATCGTGCACGGCGACGGGCATCGCACGGCGTGTCCATGCCCTGCTTCTTGCAAATGCAAAAACCCGCCCGGCGCGTCGTCCACCTCTGGGCAATCGACACGACCTGCGGGTGTGAGGTGACAAGTGGGCGACGCGCCGGCCGGGATGCTGCCGCACCTCCGCAGCCGGCTGCGATCGGAGATCGGCGAACGCGCCGTGCTGTCTGGCAGGGCATTTGAAGAGTTCGTGGACGCGATCTGCCGCAACTGGAATAGCGAGCACTGGACGAAGCTGGCTCGCGCTCAGCCGCATTCGCAGACCCTCGCTGTCATGGACGCGAAAGTGCTAATCGCCAAGGTGCGCGAGGATATCGAGTTCATGTGGGGCGAATCCCCGGAGCTTCAGCACCTCTATGCAACGGTCGGCACGGAGGCTGTCGAGGTGTTCGCGCGGCTCTGGTTTCAGTCGCTTGCGAATCGAACGTGGATGCGCAAGGCGTGTCGTGAAGCTCGTCAAGGTTGACGAGTCTGCCAAACTCGCCCGCATGGGCGACGTCCAGACGCGACTCCTCAGCGACGATGAATTGCCACCGGCGAAGGGCAAGCGTCGCCGCATGCCTGCAAGGCTGTCGCCACAGCTGCGGAAGTGGTTGACGCAACTCGCTCGAGTTGGTGCCCGCATCACTTGGACAATTGAGCTCCTCTACGATCCCAGCAAGGGCGGGCAGGGCGAACTGTGCGACCGGGCGAAAGCCGGCGATCACACGTTGGTGCTTGACACGGTGCGTGAGGTTGAGCACCGAGCGGCAACGCTAGGCGACGACATCGAAGCGTTCATGGTGCCACCGGACAAGCTGCCGTCAGAGCCTGGCAAGCCCGCCAGGGTGGAAGCGATGGCGCGGCGGCAGGCGGCAAAGCTGCACCTATTCGACGGCTAGGCGAGCCGCTTCAGCAGCGAGCGGAGCGTGGCGGCGTCATGCGTGGCAACGCGCCCCGTTCCCACGGCAAACTCCAAAGCCAACCGCTCCGCGTCGGTGAGCGTGGGTTTTGGCTTCTGCTTTGCCAGCGTTGCAGACCCAATCGGCACGGCAATCAAACCGTACAAAAACGTCACCATCCAAAAGAACATGTATTGGATACCCATCGACGGGTCGTCGCTGGCGTCAAACAGCCAGCCCATGAACTCCCACAATCCCCATCCCAGCGGTAGAAACGGCCACGCGATTGCGATAGCTCCGGTGACAACAAGCATGACGGCGATTGTTTTCTTCACTTCAGCCTCTCCAGCAGCTTTCGGAGCGTGGCGGCGGCCCGGCAGTTGTCGTACCACTTGATCGCCCCCTCCAGCGCCGCCCGCTCCGCGTCGGTGAGCGTACCTTTGCCCTGCACACTATCCTGTCCCGGTGTAGTGTCCCGATTCGTATTAGTGTTCATGCGTTTTTCGTCGCTTTTCTCATACGATTGATGCTCCCATTCTGGCCGCAGCCTGATCAGCCATGACCGCAGGATGCCGTAGTCATCCATTGAGGCGATGCGGCCCTCTTCGACGACGTACTCCAGAGCGTCAATCTCGGCCTCGGAGAGTCTCGTTCTGGAATCTGGAATATTAAGCCCCTCGCCTTGCGACGGTGGGCCATCTGTCTCCACGCATGGTGGAGCAGTCTGTGTATTACCGGCTTGCGGATGGCTTATTTGTGGTTTTCCTGCCCCCGCTTCGACGGCCGGTGCGCCGTCTAGAGTTGTATTGCCGGTGCCCATAGCGGGTAGCGTCACGGGTTTATCAGTCCCGCCGCATCCGCCCCCATTCCCCCGTGGAACGGAGGATTCAGATGGGTCTGTACGGGCTATCGCGTCCGGCACAGCGTCATGATTCGTTCGCTCTCGCTCGCGGAGCATGGCGTCGGCATAGGCTACTGCTATGCGAATGTATTGGCTCATCGCCTGTTCTGGCGCGATGGAGTGTGAGAGCAGCCCCGTCAACGCCGCAGCGGCGAACGTGTCGCGGTCGGTCATGCGTCATCTCCTTTCGCCGCATCCTACACGGCGTTACAAATCCTCTGCCCAAACGCGTTGCGGCAGAGGTTCCGTAACGGTTACGGCATTTCTCGGTTATTGCGTGGCAGGCAATCTGCCGGAAATGCCGTACCCGTTGACAGGGTTGGTCAAGGCTCACGCCGCTGGTGGATCGTGCGGCTTGTCGATGTCAGGGAGGTAATCGAGGTTGCTTTCCCTGCCGGTGATTTCCTCGTCGTAGTAGTGGTTTTCGGCCATTTCCTCCGACGAGTGGCCCAGCTGCTTCTTCGCCGAGATCCCGGCCCGCTTGAGGTAGCTGGCCGTTGATTTTCTGATGCTGTGAAACGGGTGGTACTCCACGCCAGCGTTCTTGCAGAGGACTCGCAGGCTGCCGTAGAGCGACAGCATTTCCCGGTCATCCAGCCAAGGCCACACACGCTCATTAGGAGCCCCTTTCTGAGTCGCCAGCATCCGAGCCAGTTCGGGCGTGATGGGGCGTGTAATCGTCTCCCTGTGGCCTTTTCGCGTGGCTGCAAGGAACGTCAGCGTGTTCCTCTGGAAGTCCACCTCTGACCAGCGGAGCTCCAGCACGGCGCCGATGCGCTCCCCGGTCTGAAAAAGTGCCATCAACTTGGTCGGCCAGTACCAAGCGGCTGGCTTGCCGGCGATGTAGCCTTTTCGCTTGCGCGCAGTTGCCACAAGCTTGGCAAGATCCTCGGCTTTGAACGCCTTTGGCACTGGCTTGGGAACTCGCGGGCGGGCATAGTCTGGAAACTCGAGCAGTTCTCCGTTGCTTTTCTTCCACCTTTTCTTCGCCAGCCAGCCCCAGAGGCTCCGAAGGTGAGCGGAATCCTTCGCCAGCGAGGCAGGGGAAATCAGCTTGAACTTGCTGTGCTGCGTCACCTGACGCCACCGCAAGAACTTTGCGGCAATGAGGTCATCAAGGTCGTCAACGGTCGGCTCGTGGCCCAAGAAATCACGGAAGCGGTCTAGGGTGCTTTCGTACATCTTCACGGAACGGGCGGACAAGTTCTTCAGCGGCGCGACACGGTCAATCAGCAGTTCTCGCAAGGTCATTTCTCGTCTCCAGTTGGTAATGGAGGCGATTGTAGGGACTAGTGTACGGATGTTCAACAACACGGCACGTCCGCTGAAAACACCGCACACTAGTGGACAGGCGTTCCATCTACACCCCATCCGCTAAAACAATCGCCCGGTTTTGGGTCGAGCGATAGTGTACAGAGTTTCGAGTTTTCGGACCAAGGTTGACCGTGCGATTGATGATGGTGTGGTGAAATACATCGGTCGGGCGATTGCGTAGGTTTGCTTTGCAAAGATTCGTTGATATGCTTGAGGGATGGTAGCGATGGCGAACCCGTTCGCGGGATACATGACCGTGCGGCAGGTGATGGACGAGATCGGTGCTCGATCTGCCAGCACCATTACGCGCATCGTCTACGACGAGGACAAGCCGAGACCAAACGGCAAGCGGCTGGCTGGAACATTGATTCCCGGCCACGGCTGGATGATCCAGCGCAAGAGCGTTGAGAAGTTGTTGGAGGACGAGGCGGCAAAGCCAGCTGGCGTAGGCTTTCCTCGTGGTCGTGACCGCAGCCAGCAAGTTGAGCCTGAGCAGGACGAGCCGAAAAAGGCTAAGAAGCCGTCCGCAAAGTCAGCACGACCGGCCAAAAAGGGCAGGGGCTGAAAAGATTTTTTCCAAAAATGTGGTTTTTCCCGTAATTTGCCCCTATTGAATATGCAAAGATCAGTCGATATGATTGGGGCATGCGAGCGAATGAGACTCGCAGCCACGAACCGGGAGACGCGACGATGCTTGCTGAAACATGGCACGAGACTGACGGCTACGGGATCGAAAGGATGACCTCGCAGGCTGGCCTGAAACGCCGCTACAGTTATGACGGTGGCAAGACATGGCGGCACAACGCACGGCTGGCTCGCAAGGCCGCCGGGGTTCCCGAGCCCTGGTACTGGCTTGACGGGGTGCCGTATTGCCCTGCCTGCGTCGAGGCCGATTCGCCTTGCCTGGGAGACCATGAGGCCGCCCGCGCCAACAGATCGCCGGCTTCGCAATGGGATTGCCGCTGTGCCTGCTGCGGGGTGCGATCATGATGGGCATCCACATATTTGCGGCCGACTCAATGGAGCACTGTGCCGCCTGCGGACGGAAGCTCACAGGTTCGCGGATTCACTCACGACATTGACTAGAAACACACAAGGTGGGGCCACCCGGCCTGCCGACAGCTGCAAAACGGGTGGCACTTCACACACAGGATTCTTCCGGCCAAGGAGGGCCACGCGATGCGACGACAACTTGACCGGCTCATTCAAGCCCTCGTCTTTATCCGCCTCGGTCAGCAGCTTGGCACCGACTCGGAAATCGCCCAGGCAATCGCCGGCAGTATCGACTTTGTGCTAGGAACGCTGAGTCGTTTTCTTGGTTGACATATGCAAAGACCTCGCTATACATATGCACGAATCGTACGAAACAGACGAACAGATGAACGCAGTTTCCAATCCCCAAACGACGAACTGGAATGCCTGACCACTAGGTTGACCGTACCTATACCCGTGTATACCGTGACCCTCACACAGAAGGAGATGACCCACATGGACGCACATCACGCCGAATACGCCGGCGCAATCGCCGGAATGGCTGAAACGTACGGACGACCGCACGACGTCGCCGTTGGCGATTTTGTCTCTGGCCGCTCTGGCGGCAGGCCGTGGAGCGGACGAGTCCAGGCCATCGAAGGCGACCGCATGGTTGTGGACGTTGACGGTGCTTGGCTCTCGGTCAGCACGCAGGACATCACGCACTAGCGGGCAAAACAGAAAGCGCCCCTCGGGGGGGGGGGGGCCGTTCAGGCGGGGGGGTTGCGCGCTGGGGAACATGGGAATATCACACTCCCCCAAACGAGGATCACCCAAACCAACGACCGCACATCGAGGGAAAGGA
>Ga0136644_10003764_pt1 | contig 11303 bp, 6 predicted proteins | sample C_130820_EF_Meta_FD_94780 | JGI IMG/M metagenome (GOLD analysis project Ga0136644, IMG submission 94780) | Freshwater microbial communities from Lake Croche, Canada to study carbon cycling - C_130820_EF_MetaG (v2) (version 2) | ecosystem: Environmental > Aquatic > Freshwater > Lake | place: Lake...
CGACTTCGACCAGTACATCAACTTCAACTAGTACTTCGACTTCACTCACAAGTTCTACTTGTAACGGTTCGGGTTGTGGCGGCGCGGGAGCAACAACGACCACAACCATGGTTTCCTCTTGCTCTTATCCAACTTGTGGTACCACGGGCGATGGCTGCTATGATGATGAAGCGGCCAAAACAGCAGAATCTGGTTGCCTCCCAGACGGGACTCAAGTCGATTATGTTTACGCAAACGGAAGCTCAGGCTTTAAGGTTTGGAAAGAACATCTGGGTAATCGTATTTTAAAAGCCACAGGTCTCTATTCGTCGTCGAGTGATTGGCAGAAAAAACTCTCAAGAGCAGGAACTGGATTTAGCTCCGCCGACTTCACAAGCTCTAATCTTCTAGCCGGAAGAACTTGCCCGACAAACGTATTTTTAGGTTACGCTAATATGACCGCAACAGGTCAGTGCGTGTACTACGACGTCGGGGGCAGCAGCGGAACATCCTATCAATCTCTCAACAAAGACACGGGAACAGAAGGCGAAGACTACTTGATGAGTTGGAATCGTAGTGGAACCCTAGGCCCCAACTCTGGAACCACTGGAGCTTCTTGGTATGAAGGAAATATCAAGACCTGCGCCGATGAGGGCATGCGATTACCCACACTTTACGAAACCACATCGCCAGATCCAGGTTCTTACAAACCCACCGATGCCACTCCGACGTTTGCTGGAACATCCGGAGTACCGACTAATACAATGAATTGCCCCGGTTGCGTTTCCTATCACTGGACCGCCAGCGCCCATACCGGTTATTCAAATTCTTATTTTCAATGGCATGGCCCCTCATCATATCCTTGGCCTAGCCCTGGGCAGTCGGCTTATTCAGATAACGGAGACGGCGATGGTTGGTGGTGGTATGTCCGTTGTGTGCTCCCCGCAGGAACTGTGGGTGCAGTGTCCCCAGTCACGACCACCACAACTTCAACGAGCACTTCAACGAGTACTTCAACCACTACCACCACTATTCCGGCTCCTAGTGTGACCAATGCCTATATTGCAACTGGAGCTCCGGCTGTAGGTGACGGCACTGCAAACAGTTTCGGTGCTAATTACAATCTCTACGGAACCTCATCTACACCTTTGGTAAGTTTTGCGCTCTCGTCGGAAGCTATAGTCAATATTTATAGCAACTCCTCGTGCACAATAACAGTCAACAGCACTCCCGTGGTAGTTACCTCCGGGAATCTCTACACAACTGCTCGAACTAACAACACAACCACTCACATCTACTTAAAAGCTACCAACGGTAGCGGCTCCTCAAGCTGTGTGGACGTGGGAACTTATGCTTACGATACGACCGCTCCTGCATTTTCAAGTTACTCTATCAATCCTTCTTCTAACTCAAGCGCATCAACTACTGTCTATGTCACTCCAAGTGAGACAGCTATTATTGATATTTATTCGAATAACTCATGCTCAACCCAAATCGGAAGCACCACTTACCCTGCAGCAGCCACTCAACAATCGATCTTAACAACAGGCTTCTGTTCGAGCACTTCTTGTGGAATCTGGGCTAAACTCACAGACAATGCCGGAAACACCTCGAGCTGTACGTCTGTGGGCAACTATACTAACTCGAACTACGTCACCCCTGGAACTACGACGAGCTTAAGCGGAACCAGTGGCAACGCTCAAGTCGCTCTCACATGGACTGCACCTGCAAGTAACGGCGGACCGGCAATTACCAACTACTACTATAAATATTCTTCCGATAGCGGATCTACTTGGAGCACACCATCTCTGACAGGATCTGCTTCTGCTAGTTACACCGTTACAGGTCTGACTAACGGTACCGCTTACATTTTCCAAGTTGCAGCTGTGAATAGTGTGGGAACGGGAAGCTATAGCAGCAGTTCAAGTAGCATCACACCTCTCACAACTCCAGGAGCCCCTACTAGCGTCGCTGGAACCAGTGGCAACGCTCAAGTCGCTCTCACATGGACTGCACCTGCAAGTAACGGCGGAGCTTCCATCACCAACTACTACTATAAATATTCTTCCGATAGCGGATCTACTTGGAGCAACCCAGCTCTGACAGGATCTGCTTCCGCTAGTTACACCGTCACAGGTCTGACTAACGGTACCGCTTATATTTTCCAAGTTGCAGCTGTGAATAGTGTGGGAACGGGAAGCTATGGCAGCAGCTCAAGTAGCGTCACACCGGCTACAACACCTGGTCAACCCACCAATGTCTCAGGAACTGCTGGCAACGCTCAAGTCGCTCTCACATGGACCGCTCCTGCAAGTAACGGTGGAGCTTCCATCACCAACTACTACTACAAATATTCTTCGAACAGCGGCTCTACTTGGAGCACACCAGCTCTGACAGGATCTGCTTCCGCTAGTTACACCGTCACAGGTCTTACTAACGGTACCGCTTATATTTTCCAAGTCGCAGCTGTGAGTAGCGCCGGCACGGGAAGCTATAGCAGTAGTTCAAGTAGCGTCACCCCTGTCACTACGCCAGGAGCTCCTACAAGTGTCGCCGGAACTTCGGGCGCATCTCAAGTCGCTCTGACTTGGACTGCTCCAGCAAGTAATGGCGGAGCTTCTATCACGAACTACTACTATAAATATTCTTCTGATAGCGGAAGCACCTGGAGCACTCCGGCTCTGACAGGATCTTCTTCCGCAAGTTACACCGTCACGGGTCTCAACAATGCGACCGCTTATATTTTCCAAGTCGCAGCTGTGAATAGTGCGGGAACCGGAAGCTATAGTTCCAACTCTGCAGCGGTTACACCTCAAGGCATCAGCATCACCGCTCAACCCGTGGGCGGACTGGATTATTGCGGTAACGGTTTAAGTGTCACGGCTAGCGGAGCTACAGGATTAAGTTATCAGTGGCAGTATCTGGATCCTTATGGAGATTGGACTAACATCAATCAAGGGACATCAGCTACCCTAGCTTCAAACGGCACCCTCCAAGTCTGGGCGACTTACAGTATGAATGTGACCGTTAGAGTCGTTGTCAGTAAATCTGGTTTATCGTCTGCAACAAGTAATAGTGTTACCTATCAACCTCGAAAAGACACTGTCACTCTCACTCAAAGTCCTTCGTCTTCAGTGGGTGCAGCTACAGGAAGCACAGTGAATCTGTCGGTCTCCATTTCTTCACTTTACAGTTGTAGCAATCAAACCGTGGCCTGGAGTAAGCTTCCTTATAATAACGACTATTATTATTCCTATACGAGCATCTGCACCGATAGTTCTTCTTGTTCTTTCAGTTCAACAGGGCTTGATGGCTACGGAATCAAGGCAACCGTAACGCCCAAGTATGGCAGTGCGGTTTCAAAAAATTGGGTTCTTGCCGTCGGAGACACTCCCGGTGCCCCCACTGGCCTTTCAGCCTCCTCTGGTACAGGTCAAGCGTCTCTTACTTGGTCTGCTCCAGCAAGTAACGGCGGAAAAAGTATCACGAACTACTACTACCAATACTCCTCGGACAGCGGCAGTACTTGGAGCACTGCTACTCTGACAGGTTCCACTGCAACAAGTAAAACTGTCACGGGTCTCACTAATGGAACAAGCTATATCTTCAGAGTAGCTGCTGTGAATACCAGCGGAACCGGAAGCTATAGTTCCAACTCTGCAGCGGTTACACCTCAAGGTATCAGCATCACCGCTCAACCTGTGGGCGGACTAGATTATTGCGGTAACGGTTTAAGTGTCACGGCTAGCGGAGCTACGGGATTAAGTTATCAGTGGCAGTCCTATGACTCAGAATACAGCACTTGGTATAATATTTATCAAGCTACCTCAGCTACTCTCCCAGCTTCAAACAGCACCCTCCAAATCTGGGCAAATTACGGTACAAATGCAACAGTCAGAGTCGTCGTCAGCAAATCTGGTTTATCGTCAGCCACAAGTAATAGTGTTACCTATCAACCCAGAAGAGAAACTATCACTGTCACTCAAAGTCCTGCATACTCGGTGAGCGCTAGCCCGGGAACGACAATTAATCTGTCGGTCTCAATCTCATCACCCCATAGCTGTACCAATCAAACTGTGGCCTGGGGTAAGGTTCCTAATAATGACCCAAGCTATTATTCTTATACTAGCATCTGCACCAATAGCTCTTCCTGTTCTTTCAGTTCAACAGGGCTTAATGGCTACGGAATCAAGGCAGACGTAACGCCCAGTTACGGGACTGTAGTGACAAAAACCTGGGTACTTAACGTTCGTTAAAAAAGTGCGCCGTTCGGAAAATTTGAACTTAATTTTATTTTGAGTTGTAATATGAAAATGAACCCAAAAAAAATTCTTAGAGTCTATCGCGCTATCATTCTTTTGTGGGTAGCTTTTGCTTCTGGGATTTCGGTACTAGCCAAAGATGTCAGCATACCTCTTGATGATACTCCCCTAGAGCGAAACGACATTCCTACTGCCAATTTAACTTCACCCAAGATCATGAACTTGGAAAATGAGACACCTCTCATGGGCATCGACCCCAAACCCCTAGCAAAATTTTGGCAGGATTGGAACTTGGTCACTGTAAGATTTCGAACCTCCCCAGCTGAGCAACGATTTGTGTACGCCAATGATATCGCTTGGGAAGCCCTAAAAAAAGGGGCCAAAAGCTTTCCGGAAGGATCTATGCTCGGCAAAATAGCTTTCATGGTAGGTTTTGATCCCCGTTTCCCGAGCAGTTACGAGCCCAATGAGTTCTCTAGAATTCAGATCATGAAGAAAGATTCCAAGGCCTACTCAGAATCCAATGGATGGGGTTACGCTATTTATGTAGGAGCCGGCCCGGCCCAAAAAAGATCTTTTGGCAAAGAAGAAATGATGGCCTGTCATGCTTGCCATAACTTGGTAAAAGATCGTGATTTCGTATTTTCGACAGCGCTTTTCAACGATGCCCCCAAAAAACAGAGAAAACCATTTTCGTTATTAAATGCTTTTCAATTAACTGAGAAAACCAAACTTTCCCAACGTCCGAAAGAGATTTTAAGAGAGCTTCCTAAATTTAATTTCAACAAACTTTATCAATACTCCATGCCGTCCTTTGTGGGAACTATTAACGAAAGTGAAAACACGCTTGGTAGGCTAGCCAGCTCTAATGACTACCCTCTTCTTTTTTGGTCAACCAACAATAAGGCGTTTGTCTTTGCAGTCAAAGAACGTGAACCTGCCAGCGGATGCAAAAACTCTGCAAAACTATGGGCTAAATCGGTACCGACTCAAAAAGATGAAAACAACAAACTCATAGACACACCTGTTCGAGAAATGTTGTTCTGCGATGGGGTGCTGAAATGAAACAGCCACTTTTATCTAAAGCGTTTTTTTGTCTCTATTTTTTTCACTCCTTGGCTTTTTCTCAATCCAACTTAAGCTCAGAGGAATCTCTTTTTGAAACCAATGACAATCCAAAGCTTTATAAAACTAAGGTCGTTTGGTTAGAGAACTTCCACGTCGACCGAGATTTTCCTGCGATGAGCGGGCCGACCAAGAAAAAAATAATTGATCTGGAAGAACATAAAACGCCCAACGCTTTTACTTGGATCAAGAGTGTCAAAGTTGATGTCATGGGGCCTAACAAACAGAGCGAGCCTTTAGCACTCCTTTGTCACGCTTGGGTAACTCTGAAGGATCGAAGTACTTATAGCGATAACCAAAGCGGGCTTATCACGATATCCGAGGGAATGGGCGAGTCTTTATTCCCGAAAGGTTATGGCATGTATATTCAAGGGAGTTCAGAGCCTAATATTGAAATTTTAGCGCAGGCTCTTAACGATGATCCCCATTTCAAAAAGGATCTCTCCTACCGATTTACAATCAAATATTTATCCAACCCAACGGTTGATAAACATGGGCCCCAGTTACTAAAACCTCTAACTCAAGTCAGTGCAGTCGCTTTAGGACCCAAATTTCAAGTCAAAGACGGACAGCTCTGTGAAAGCGAACTCGATTCCATTGGAAATCCAAACCTGAGCCATCACTTTTTGGTTCCCCCGGGAAAACACGAGTACCGACAAACTTTAGCTGGAAGCATGTTCCAACGTGCAAATACCCTTCATTTTATAAAGCTACATCTCCACCAATTCGGAGAAAGCATCTCTTTTTTCGATCGAACAGAAAATAAATTACTTTGGTCCGGCAAAGCTTATTATAAGGATGGTCACATCGATCGGGTCGACTCTTATAGCAGCGAAACCGGAATTCCAGTTTTTCCTGATCACCAATATGAAATTGTTTCTACCTACAATAACACCAGCAAGAAAAATGCTGAAGGCATGGCAGTTCTTAGAATGTACATTGAGAAATAGGAAAGCCCTATGACCGGAATAAACTTGAAGCAATTTTTTCAAGCCTTACTAGTACTCGTTTCAATTTGGGCTTCATTTCCTTCTTATGGAGTTGAATTGAGAGAACTCTCCTTCGTTAATCAAGACGGAAGGCAGATAAAGCTTAACCAATTAGGAAATAACTACCTACTGATATCTTTTATTTTTACTCGATGTCCGGTAGCAAAAATGTGCCCCCTCACATTAACTCTGAATCAAAAATTAGAAAGAGAGTGGCTCCAAAAAGGAAAACCGTTTCCACTTCATTTCTTGATGGCAACTCTCGATCCTGAAGGCGACACCCCAAAGGTATTAAAAGACTATGCAATTAAAAGGGGCATTTCTTTCAAAAATTTTACTTTTATCACTGGCTCTGAAGTTAACATGGCTGAGCTAACCAGTTTTTTTGATTCTGCGCCTATTCCAGGACAAACATTTCTGAATCATCGGCCCACATCAGTCCTATTGAACCCTAACCTAGAAGTCGTTGAAAAATTTTTTGATAACCATTTCTCTTATGACTTAGTCAGGCAGAAAGTCTTACAAAATAAGTGAATTGACCCAACGAAATAACCTGGCACTCTTTGGCTCTTTTCCCAAGTCCAAAATTATGTCGAAATCGACACAATTGCCCCGTCAAATAACTTAATATTGACATAATCTTACACCTATATTGCGGTGCCTTACCCACAAAAAGTAAAATAGAATCAAGGTCTTCTTTTTTCTGACCGAGGTACGTTTGTGGGAAAAGTTTATAAAAAATATAAATCGCACTTTGCGTTATTTCTAGTGTGCGCTCTTGCCTTATTTTCTTCTTCCCATATTCCCACTCGCGCTGACGAAGGTATCGCTATGCAACAGGATGAGAACAGCAATGCTGTCTCAGTCGGCATGGCTACCAACAATGCAGGTAAAGCTCTTCTTGTGGGTCGCAGAGTTATTAGTAGCCGTTCTTACTCCAACGTCGGTTGGATTAAGCAGGTAGATGTCGTTTCAGGTTTAGGTGATAGTCTCTTTAATTCTTCAGACGATGACTCCATCAACATCAACGTCACTCAACAACCTCCTGATGCAGGTTCCGTTTATTTAGATCTTTCTAACTCCCAAAAAGAGACCCTATGTACTTCAGCTGTTTGGGATAACAGTAATTCTGTGTGGTGGGTTGCTTGCCGATCTTTAAATAGCTCAAATAAATATGTCGTCTATTTTTTAAAAGTCACAACCACAGGAACCATCACTTCTTACCTCACCACTATCGGTGGCGGAACAGGAAGCAACAAAAACGGTTACCCCGGTCGCCAAGGCAGTTTACTTCTTGAGGGATCGAATCTTGTTTTAGTGGGGTACCGAGGAACTACTTTAAGTAACCCCGTTAAAACCTCCACCGACTATCGCCCTTTCATTGCTAAGTTTGCTATCTCAAGCGCTCAAAATAACTGGGCCCCATCTACACTCAGTGAATTCACAAGCGCCGACAGTGATAGCTCCACGGGAGCTTATAATTACAGAGCGGTTGCCGTAGTTAGTGATGGCAGCTACTACTACTCAGTTTATACCCACTTACAAAACGGCGGATTTAGAGTGGCTAAATTTTCGGCCTCAGACCTGTCGGCTAGTCAGTCAGGATTTTTCTCTTCTCTCACTTTCCCATCAGCTACAGTAGGCAACACTCCTTACTCCGTTCCCACTTCAATGGCTTATTACAGCAATAAACTTTATCTCGCAGGTTCGGTGAGAAGTAATTCTTCTTCCGCTTACTATGGCGTTGTAGCTGCGATTCAAGCAAGCAACGGAAGTGCAGTGCCAAGTTGTGATGGAGATGGATTTAATCTTTTTCAAGTAAGCTCCACCCACGACACTCTTCTTAACGATGTGGTGACTTCGGGTAGTTCATTAATGTTAGCCGGAGCTTCTTATAATGGAACCAACTACAAATCTTTTACGGGAAAACTAAGCCTCGCAAGTAGCGCTTGTTCTTTTGATAATACTTATGGAAGTGGCGGGGCCTATTTCTACGCTGAAGGATCTTCAGATAACTTCACGACTGCAAGTGCGGTCGATAGCAGCACTTCAAAATATTTAGTGACCGGAAGACAAGTCGTTCAAGCTACAGATGGTGTTTTTAGGCCGGGCGCTTATTTTAGAAGCTTTGCTAACAACACAAGTATCGCTCTTAGAAAATATGTCACCGGCTGTTCTATGAGCTGGTCCAAAACCGCTTTCTCAGATGGGGAAATTTGCACCCCGTCAGGAACTTTAACTTGGTCAGATAGCTCTACTTCTTCAGTAGGGCTTTCTAATTTAACCTGTACCTTCTCTGGAAGTGTGGGGAGAAAATCAGGCTCTCCGATGAATAACTTCACTGCGACTGCAGGTAATGCCAATAGAAGCGGTATCGCAGCTTGTAGCTATTTAAATATTCCTTGCGGCACTGTGAATGTTTCTGTTGCCACTACAACGACCACGACACAAACCACAACAAGCACCACGACGACTTCGACAAGTACTTCGACTAGCACTTCGACTTCGACTAGCACTTCGACTTCGACTAGCACTTCGACTTCGACCAGTACATCAACTTCAACTAGTACTTCGACTTCACTCACAAGTTCTACTTGTAACGGTTCGGGTTGTGGCGGCGGAGGTGTGACAACAACGACTTGCAATGGTTCGGGCTGTGGTGGCGGCGGTGTCACAACAACCACAAGCAGCACCTTGGGCCAATGTGGGGTTGTCAACGGAGTCTGCTACTTTAACGGGCAAAGTCTCTACTCGCTCGCAAACGGCACGGGTTGGTGCTCAGGCGATAATACTTACTACGTCAACAATATAGCCACCAATCTGGATCAATATGGCTATGGAACTTATTCTGGAAATTATTACGCCACAGGCACAATCGCCAATGGACTTGTGGGCTATCAAACCTCTCTACTGCTTCATATGAACGGAAGCAATGGTTCGACCACATTCACCGATTCTTCGCCAAATGCTTTCCCGGCCACAAGGAATGGTTCTGCTATTATCTCAACCTCTACAAGTAAATTTGGCGGTGCGAGCGGATACTTTAATGGCAACGGAGATTATGTCACGTACAACTCTCCAGGTGCATTTACATTTGGTAACGGTGATTTCACAGTTGAGTTTTGGATGATGCCCTCTAGCCTCAGTGGCGGCGAGAGGACTGTTTTGACTACGGCCCAGCCCTCCGATTATAATGGTTTCTGGATTGGACTCTATAACAATCAAATCTACTGGCTTCTAGGGGATGGGTACGGTTGGAGCTCCAGCAGAATCGTGGGCCCCACTTTAGATACCTCTTCTTGGAACCATGTCGCTTTAACTCGCTCAGGAAGTACGGCAACCATATTCTTAGACGGCATTGTAATTGATAGAACTTCCAACTCCAGTAATCTAGTCAACGCCAATAATGCAATCCTCATTGGGGGAAGACCTATTGGCGATCAATATTTTAATGGATACATGGATGAGGTCCGCGTTGTTAAAGGTGCAGCTCTTTACACCACCAACTTCACTCCGCCTGCTTCTGCTCTTTCTGTAATGGGAGTTAATTATGGTTGCTATAGTCATGGCCAAAACACTGGCGCAGTGAGTTCTTCAGGTACGGGCTATTGCTCTGTCGACGGCACCTATTATATTTCGGGTGCAGCTACGACCTTAAACTCGAATGGTGACGGAACCTGGAACGGCGTCAACTATGTCGGTGGTTCAACGACAACGACCACAACTTCAACTAGGTGAAAATAACGGTCAAATTCAGGTTTATTCACCTGGCGACCATTTCGAAGTCCCACACCCTGTGATCTGGCCCAGTACTTACTGGAATGTCGCTGTCCATAATATCAGTGGCCCATTTATCGGCTCTGGAGATGGATCTCTCTTGTCTGCTCTGACCGCAGGACAAGAAACAGCACTCTACATGTGCGCTACTAATAGTCATGGTTACAACAACTGCTCGATCCTCGGCTACTTCACATACTTAGTCCCTGAAAATGGTGCTTGCACAAGTCAATACGAATGCACCTCTTCCGCCCCCTACTGCCGAAATGACGGCACCGGCGCAGGAGTCTGTAGCTCGTCTCAACCTAACGGTTCTTGCCAGTCTGACACCGATTGCTCTGTAGGCAACTACTGCTTCAACGACGGCGCCGGCGGCGGATCGTGTGTCTCTGACAGAGGCCCCGCTTCTAATACAAGCTGTACCTCTGACACCGATTGTGACCCGAGCTTCTACTGTATGAACGACGGCAGTGGCAGCGGCACGTGTGGTCAACTCCCCATGACCTGCTCTAGCGACACCGATTGCCCAATCAACAAAACTTGTGGTGGAGATGGGGCTTGCTACGTTGCCGAAACTATTCTTGATCTAAAACTGGACGGCTCCGACGGATCTACATCTTTCACTGATGATTCAAGTTATCAACGTACGGTCTCTCGAGGTGGAAATGCTCACGTAAGTAATAGCAATCCTGCATTCTGTGGTCATAACTCGGTCAGCCTCTACAATGGAGATTACCTCACCATCGAATCCTCTGCTTTTGATGAGCTAGAGTCCACCGACTACACCATTCAGTTTTGGATCAATACCGCACAACAAACAGAAAATGACAGATTCCTTGTTTTTGAGAGTGCCAACCAATCATGGGGATTGATCAATGCCAATGATTTAATGCTCTGGAATACTTTTGGAATATATGTTAATCGGTTCTCTTTCTCAACGTTCTCAAACAATGATTGGCACTTTATCGCGGTTACCAAATCGGGATCTGACCATCGATTGTTCGTCGATGGCGATCTGAAAGGGACCACAACCGATCCACTCATTCCTCACCCAAAGGTACGGCGCTGAATTCAAGTTGCCAGCGCGACATTAGTTCCATAGAAAACCTCATAGGGCGTTTTATAGTCAAGACACTTTTTGGGCCGAAAATTGAGACAGTTCTCCACAGCC
>Ga0136644_10003765_pt1 | contig 11302 bp, 9 predicted proteins | sample C_130820_EF_Meta_FD_94780 | JGI IMG/M metagenome (GOLD analysis project Ga0136644, IMG submission 94780) | Freshwater microbial communities from Lake Croche, Canada to study carbon cycling - C_130820_EF_MetaG (v2) (version 2) | ecosystem: Environmental > Aquatic > Freshwater > Lake | place: Lake...
ACATTTTTATAATAAATACTTCAATATATAAAGACTTTCGCTATTTATTTTGTATATAAATATATATAAATATATATAATGAGATTACAATTACAAGAATTAAGTGATCAGTATAATGCATTATTAACCGAATATAAAGATACATATAAAAAATATATTGATGTATTGAATAATGATAACAATGATTTTACTACGGTAGAAAATGCCTCTTTTATAGGAAAAAATAATTTATCTGTTTTAGACAATACCAATTTATCAACATGTGAAAATGCTTGTTTAGAAAATAATTCATGCTCAGGTGCCACATTTAATACAACATTAGATAATTGCGTATTAAGTACCGGTTCTGGAAATATGGTTAATTCAAAACAATCTATAGCTATTGTTGAACAAGCAATTTATTATAGTTACCGTTTACAAGAATTAAATTCACAGTTAATCGTTATTAATAAACAAATGATGGATATTTCAAAAAATATGTATACTAAATTTAATGAAACACAAAAACAAACCCAAGAACATGAAGAAATATTACAAAATAATTATACAATATTAAATGATGAAAGATTTAAAATTGAAAAAATGATAAGAGAATTTCAAACATTAAATTCTGCATATGAAGACGGAAATATACATGTTACGTCTAATTATTATAGTTATATTGCTTTATCATTAATTGTTTTATTGTTAGTTTTTTTACTTATAAGATTTTCTTTACCTGGAAAACAAAGTGGTGGAGGGAATAATATTTTTAAATCTATTTTAAATGTTTTTTCATTTAAAAAATGAAGTTAAATTAATATATTTTCGATCTTTTATATAGTTTCTATGTTTCTTTTTTATTTATAATTTCATTATAAAATTAATAATATATTATTTTTTTGTATATTATTATATTAGTATGCCAAATATATTTGAAAACACAAACACAAATGATTTAACTAAAAGTAAATTTACAAATGAATCAAATAATATAAGTCTTTCTTTAAATCAAGGCAAAAAATTTAAAAAATATCAAAATAAAATAGTAAACAATTTAGAAAATAAAATTAATAATGTAAATTCAAAAGAAGGTTTTCAATTACTTCCTGGATTAGAATTAAGTGAAAATGGTTTAACAGAAAATTCTTCTAAACTGATTGAAGAAAATGACTACTCAAAAAATGAAAATTACATTGATACATTAAGGGAAAAATATCATAAAACACTTATTAAATATCAAATTGAACTAGCTAAAATAAATGGATCAACAAATAGTTATTTAAATAGAACAAGTTCAAATAACCCTTATTTGGGTAAAAATTTAAGATTTGCAGATGGAAAAATTGTTTATGTAACTCAACAAGGAGTTGCGAAACCGTATACTAGCGAGGATATATATAAGAATACAATAGGTAATAATGGATGTCCTATAGGTTATACACAATTGGATATTCCTTGGTCAGCTAATTATATTAAGGGTTCAATTATATTAACAAAACCTCCATTAGTTGTTGGTTCGGAAATGATAAAGGGGCAAAGTTGTGGGAACGAAGGTGTTAATGTATTTGTTAATTCAATGATTGATAATCCAAAAACAAAATATGAAGGATGTTATGCTGATAATATTGATTCTCCGTTAATGAATTTTATTGGTGGACAACAAGGATCATATACGTATGAGCAATGTCAAAATGCGGCTATTGATGGTGGATATCAATATTTTGCTTTACAAGATGTTAATTATGAAACTTCACAAGGTTATTGTAGTGTGAGTAATAATTATGAAACTGCTGAAAGTTTAGGTGAAGGAATGATAGTTAGCGAATCAATTGCTTTATGGTCCTCAAATACAAACGAAGTAGGATCTTCAGCTATATTATCACAAAATGGTTCTTTAAATGTAGTAAATACAAGTGGATCTGCAATTTTTAATACAGATAACAGTACAGCAAGTCCTGGTAATTATTTAGGATGTTATTTAGATTCTTCTAAGAGAGCTTTACCTTTATTAAATAAAAATAATACTCTTAGTAGTAATCTCGGTGGTAATAAATGGGATAATAATTATGATTCTGCATTTGATTATGCCAATACAAATGGATATAAATATTTTAGCATTCAAGCTGCTAATACTTCCGGTAATGGTCAAGGAGGTTTTAGTAATAGTTTATCATCTTCAATGAAGTACGGAAAAGCATCTAATTGTAGTGTTGTTGATGGCAAATATGTTGGTGGTGGTTGGTCAAATGCTCTTTATTCAACAGATCAAACAAGTAATTATTTCTTAATTCTTCAAGATGATGGAAATATGTGTATTTATAGGGGGTCAGGTCCTAATGATAATCAAGGAACTATATGGTGTTCAAATACAACTGAAAAACAACAAGGGTCAAATCCAGATTACGTAGCTGAAAAGGGAAAGTATGGAAAAAATTGGATGTCATTAGGTTCTACATTAGCTGCAGGTGATTTTTTAGGGTCTACAAATGGTAATTTGGCTTTAATAATGCAAACAGATGGTAATTTGGTTTTATATACATTTAAACTAGTTTCTAATTGTTCGAAAATGTCCGATGGTAAAATTGGTGGTGGTGTAGGTGCAAATGCTTTATATAATATTGGAAAAACTGGTTTTAAATCTGCACTTAATAATGTTGCTTATATTGATCAAAATTCAGAATTACATCCATATCCATCTACAAATATACAATATACAGATTCATATTCAAAAATGGATTCAACAAATAGTGCTGGTTATGATATTCCTGATGCTGCTTATAGTAATGCAACTGTTGATCAATGTAAAACAACTTGCAATAGTAATTCCGAATGTGCAGGTTTTGTAATGTCAGCAGAAGGAAATATTTGTTGGCCTAAAACTGATAAAATGTATCCAAATGGTGATAGACAAATAGATTCAAATTCAACTTTATACATTAGAGGTAAAGAACCTAAAAATCCTCCAATTGGTGTTCCTGAAACTGTAAATAATATTGATTCTTTAACATATAAAAATTATGTAAATGGAGGTGAATTACAAAATAAATATGGATTAGCAAATGCTTCCGCAGTAGATAAAGAACGATTACAAAAAATACAAGATGAATTGAACGATTTAACAAAACAAATAAATACTTTAACAAATAAATTTATTACAGGTTCACAAAAAGTAGAAACACAATCACAAACAAATTTTAATGGATTTAAAGATTATTTAAAAGGAATTGCAGTTGCAAATAATAAAATTGAAAATAATAAGAATATAGATAATATATTAAATGATAGTGATATTGTTGTTTTACAAAAAAATTATAATTATTTATTTTGGTCTATTTTAGCTGCAGGTACTTTAATAGTGTCAATGAATATTATGAAAAAATAATAAACATTTGTATTAAATAATAAATAATTTATTTTATAATATAAATTTTATAATTATCTTGTTATAATTTATATAGTATGTCAGAATTACCAAACCCATCAAATAATAATGAAGAAATTCTTGATGATATTCAAAAATTACAAGAAATGGAGCAAACTTTATTTAATAATTTAGAAACAAATACAAATTTATCTAGACAACAAAAAGAAGAAATAGTTGATAAGATAAATCAATTATCTACTATGAGAATTAATTTATATAATACATTAAGTGGAATAAATAATTTTTCTCAAAATGCTCTAGCTACGTCTATAGGTAGTTTAATGGAACAAACTTCTGCTATTGGTGTTATTGAAAATGAATTAAATCGCTCAAAAGCTCGTCTAGAATTATTAGAAGTAGAAAAAAATAACAAGATAAGACTTGTTCAGATAAATGAATATTATGGCGAAAAATATAATGAACATGCAAATCTTATGAAAATTATTATTTTTACACTTATACCTATAATTATTATAACTATATTATTTAATAAAAATATATTACCTAGTAATATATATTATATTTTACTTATAATTATTGGTTTTATAGGTGGGTTTTGTTTTTGGTGGCGTTATGCATCAATTATATTACGTGATAATATGAATTATAATGAGTATGATTGGGGTTTTAATCCTGCTAGTGCACCTACATCAACAACAAGTGGTAGTGATAGTGATCCATGGGTATCAAATATTAAACTTGGTACGTGTGTAGGTGAATTTTGTTGTGCTGATGATCAAATGTATGATACAAATTTAAACAAATGTGTGTATAAAAATACCAATACAACAGATACTAATACAACAGATACTAATACAACAGATACTAATACAACAGATACTAATACAACAGATACTAATACAGAATCATTTTTAACTGGTGTTTACACAAAATTGCAACCAGGTAAATATAAAATTGATTATGATATGAAACCACAGTTAAAAAGTTATAATTCATAAAAAGTTATTTTTTTAACGTATCTATATGTAAATGAAAAATGTAAATAATAATAAATAAGAATTTGTAATTAAACTAAAAATCTACAAATTCTTATAGTTATATAATATAATATAATAATGTCATATAATTTAAATAATTTCAATTTATTTTTACAAGAAGCTTCTGAAAATTTAACATGTAATGAAGAATGTCGTAAAAAAAGAGAAACCGAAAAACTTAAGCAAAATTATAAAAATGCAAAAACCAATTTAGTAACTGCTCCATATCAAGTTGAAGTTGCAGAAGAAAAATATGTTACTTTTACAGAAGGTACAACTGCATATAACGAATTGCTTGATAAAAAATTACATAAACAAGCAAGTTTAATTAGTCATGCATTTAAAGAAAATTTTGAAGAAATGACACAAAAAATAAAATCACAAATTGAGACATATGTTAGTATTTTTATAAATTTTAAAAATGTTGTAGATCTTTATATAAAATATAAAACTGAAAATATAAAATTAGAAAGAGATTTAAAAGATAGCACAAATGATATTTTGACAAATGAACGTAAAACATTTTATGAAGATCAACAAATAGATGTTTTAAAATTTTATTATTATTATGTTCTTTTAATTATTTACTGTATTTGTGTTATTTGTTTTTTTGTATTTAATTTTTTATTCCCTTCAAAAAGTAGTTGGAAAGTTCGTTTAGCTGCATTTATTGGTTTAAATATTCTTCCATTCATCTCACAATGGATATTAGGAGGTATTATTTATATACTATATGAAATATATAATTTATTACCTAAAAATGTATATAAAAAATAAAAATTAAAATAATTATAAAATAAAAAATATTTTTTGTTTTACACCATTGCACATTTAAAACGCACACTTTTAGGTGGGCATTCTTTGAACGTGCTTTGGTAACTGTTACTTTGCAACCGATAAATTACCTTTTATATCTTGATTATTCTGCCAAAGGCAGAATACTCATATATAATCGGCATTTTAAAGGTGCAAAGGTGTATAATTTATTATTTTCAATTAAATTATTCAATAATATCTTCTTCTTCTTCTGGTTCATTAAATTTAATACCATGCCACTTTCCATCAGATTTAACATTTCCAAATTTCTTATTTACTGCTTCATATAACTCTTCACCTTTTGGAACTTTTCTAGAACCTTGTGATTGTTCAAACCATTGTTTAAATGCACTTTGCAATCCGGATTTTCCAATTTTATCCTTCTTTTCATCTGTTCTAATAATCATTTCTGAAATAAAAGCTGAAATATGATCTTGACCCTTTCTGTATTTATTAGATGCATTTAATACAGTTTCACAGTCTTCAACAATACCATCTGTTTCAAATGCACGTTTTACTAGTATACTTGCAAATATTGGTGCAAAGCTCGGTAGTTTATCTTTTAAACTTTTATCTTTAATAAATACATATGGTGTTTCATCTTGATATTGTTCACCTTCATCAACAAATTTAGATGGAAAATCACATTTACGAATTCTTCTCCATGTACCATCATCATTACTTTCAATATCAAATAAATTATTAGTACAAACAACCAAATTAAATTGAGGTTCGAAAATTTCTGATTCTGAATATAATCCTCTTGCTTGAATGGGATCACCTCCGGTAAGCTCTTTCATTATACCTTCATTCAATTTAACATTTTTTGATGGTTCTTGCATTACAGCATAACGAACACCTTTTAATTTTAGAACTTCATCAGATGTACCACCAATTTTTCCTCTAGTATCTGTAACAAGAGTAATAGGAACTGTTCCTTTATATTCCCCTAATGTTATCGACATTAGATCTGCAAGAATAGATTTTCCATTACTACCACTACCATGATAAACATTAAATGTTTGATTTTTATTGGCTCCAATTAAACAAGAGGCTAAATGATCTATCATATATTTTTTTAAATCTGGTATTGGAAATAATTTATTCATAAATTCATGAATTTCATCGCACGTCTTATTGTATTGTGATTTATTTTCTTTTGAAAAATCTTCTACCGAAATATAATTAATTTTAGTTGTTTTAGTAATATAATCTTCAGGATATCCTTCTCTAAAAATTTTATTTACAAAATCTATAACACCATTATTAAAACACATTAAATATTTATTTGTATCCATATTTCTAATAAATTCACCATCATAAAATATCTCTGCAGCTTCACGCATAATATTATTTTTATCATTGGTCCTTTTTAATTTAATTCTAATTTCTGCTACAACTTTCAGTTTTTTTTTCAGAAATTCTCGTCTTTCATCGTCTTCTGCATATTCACTAATTTCTTGTGTTATTTTTTCTAATTTTTCAGTCAATAATATATACAAATCTTCTGATATTTTTGATCTTAAACTTAATCCTTTATCTTGTATCCATCTATGATTTCTAAATTGATACCAAATTCCCTTTTTATCATAACTAATACAAACATATTTGTCCTTATACATCTGTCTTAAAACATATGCTATATCATATTCTGTTCCAGTTTCAAACATATTTTCTAAATAAAAATCAACTGTGTTTTTCTTTATTTTTTCATATTCATCAAAATTTTCTTTTCTAACCCAATACATTATTGATTTGCGTGTTACCTTTATACCATCTTGATTCGATTTCTGAAATTTTTTCCAAACATTATATAATTCAGGTATTGTATTAAAATCAAAATCTTCAGCTTTGCTTCTTAATTTAATCCATGATAAGAATAACCTTTCGTCCGTGTGTTTTAGGGCAAATGCTACTTGACGATTTAATAAATGTGATCCTGGTTCATAATATTTTGCAGGTAATGCTTGTGTAAAATAATGTGTTTCTGCGATTTCATATTCATTTGGTTTTAATTGATTTATCATTGTAAGTATCGCTTTGTCTAAGATTTCAGCATCTTTAATATCATTTATAGATATATATTCATCTGGATCTGTATCTTCATCTTCAATATTTAAATTCATTTTTACTCTACTAGATGCTTTATTAATTGGTTTAGCTATTTTTTTTGCTAAATAATTATTATATTCATCCATAATTGCTGGATTTAAATCAAATTTTGGATTATTTTCATAACGAACTGATAATTTTTCAAAATTATTTTTTAAATCAAATTTATTTACTGATTTATTGTTCATCATGAATTCATAATCAGTAAGATCCATTGTCATAACATAATTATGTGTTAATTCATATGCTTCGTTTCCTGGTTTTCTTGAACCAAATAATTGCCATCCTGTTTTACCTGAACTTATTCCTTCATCTAAAACCGATTCCCAACTATTTATTAATGGTAAATCATGCCATATTTCTTGTAGTCTTTCAATCATTTTATTACGTATTAACATCTGCATAGAATGATCAACTTGTATACCAATAATCATATGTATACCATCTTTTGTTAATGATCCATCTGCTAATCTATTTACATTTGGTTTCTCAAAAATATATACATTAATAGGTGGATCAGGTTTTATTAAATAATATGCCTTAAGTAATTTTGTATATTCACAAATCATATCTACTATATGTTCTTTTGTATGCTGCCTTGTTGTGACATCATAATTATATCTGAAATCAAAATCAACTACCAAAGGTCCGCCATTTTCTAATTGTCTTTCAGTCAAATATTCTTTTTGCTTTTTTTCAAAAATTTTTTCATAATATAATGAGTAAAATACAGATAACTCTTCCTTTGGAATTATGTAAGCACCTGGATATATATTTAATTCTTTGTCTGGAATTCTTGTATGTGTATAACTTATTGAATCGCCATTTTTATTTTCATTCTTAGTGCTATGCTTTGCTAAAAATTCATTAAGGTCTTTAAATTGTGACGTTGTCATGTTAATTTTACTCATATATGATATATTATATCAAGATTTTTCTATTTCAATTTTTAAAATAAATATATATTTATTAATTTATTTCAAAATCATACACATTATGATGTAATTTTATTTAAGTATATATTTTATTCTGGTACCATATTTTTATTAAATTAAAAATGTTATTATGTTATTATGTTATTATCTATAAAATATATTTAAACATTAAATGATAATATAATATTATAATGAGTACAATTATATCAAAGGAAACTATTCAACGTTTATTGAAAGATGTTAAACATATTTTAAAAAATCCGTTAACTGATCAAGGTATATATTATATACATGATGATACAGATATGTTAAAAGGTTATGCACTTATTATTGGCCCATCAGATACTCCTTATTATGCAGGAAATTATTTTTTTGAATTTACCTATCCAACTGATTATCCACATAGTCCACCGAAAGTTAAATACCATACAAATGGCAATAATGTACGTTTTAATCCAAATTTATATATTTGTGGCAAAGTCTGTGTTTCATTATTAAATACATGGAGGGGTGATCAATGGACATCATGCCAAACTATTTCTACTGTACTTTTGACATTATGTACTCTTTTATGTAAAGACCCTTTATTGAATGAACCAGGTGTAAATAAAGATAATATAGATATGAACAATTATAATAATATAATTGAGTTTTCAAATATAAATGTAGCTGTTTGTGATATAATAAATAAAACAGAAGGTATTTATATGCCATTTTTTGAAAATTTTTATCCATTTGTAAAAGAAAATTTCATTAAAAATTATGATAATTTAATAGAATTTGCAAATAAAAAAAATGAAGAATTTTATAATCAATCTATTATTTTAAAAACAAATTTTTATAGTATGAATATTAATATTAATTATAATAAAGTAATAACACGTTTAAATGAATGTAAAAATTTGTTAACTTAAAATAAATTTAATATGTTTTTATATAATTAATAATTAATAATATAAAAAAATGAGATAAATAAATAATGTAAAAGTATATTATACTTAAAAGATGCATTTCTGTTCTAATTGCTCAAATATGTACTATATTCGAATTAATAGTGATGATCCTAATAAATTAGTTTATTATTGTCGTAAATGTGGTAATGAAGATAAACTTCTTGCTATTGAAAATGTTTGTGTATCTAAAACACAAGTTAAAAAATCTGAACAAACATTTAGTCATATTATTAATGAATATACTAAATTAGATCCAACATTGCCACGTATAAATACTGTTTTATGTCCTAACCCTGATTGTATTACAAATACTGAAGGCAAGGAAAGAGAGATTATTTATATTAGATATGATGATACTAATATGAAATATATTTATTTATGTTCTGATTGTGATACAGTTTGGAAAACAACGGAAACATTATAATTTATTTGTTTATTGATTATTGTTTATATATTTTATATTATTTCTTTGGTTTATGTTTAATTTATATTTAATAATATTTCATAATATTTTGGAAAGGTTTTATTTTTTTTTAATTTTAAAAGAAAAATGAAATAATATATTTAAAAGTATCTATACTTATTATATTAACAATGAGTGATAATGAATATTATTCCGATACAGATTCAAGTTCTGACAATAATTCTGAAGACAATTTTGATAATGATATAGTAGATAAAAAAACATTATTTAAACCAACACCAAATATAAATATAAAATATTCAGATCCATATAATTCTGATTCAGATGAAGAAGAAGATAATTTTGATGATGAACAAGATGGTGGTTCTACTAATGATCCTACAGATAATGATGAATATATGGAAGAAAAACAAATAGAAGATTTAGATGATTCCGAAAGTGAAGAAGAAAATATAGAGCAAGATGATGATGAAAATAGTGAAAATATATCTTCTAAAAAAAATAAGCCTATTAAAAAACAATTAATGGTAATTGATGAAGATGAAGATGAAGATGAATTTAATGAAAATTATTTAGAAAAATTTGATACTGATATTGTTAAAAATTACATAGATAGTTTTCATCCAGAATGTTTAAATCATAATTATGATGAAATTACAAAATTATCTACTGTTATTAGAAATGCTGATGGAATTATTATAGATCCATTTCATAAAACGATTCCGTTTTTAACTAAATATGAAAAAGCAAGAATTTTAGGTCAAAGAGCTAAGCAAATTGAAACTGGTGCAAAACCATTTGTAAAAGTACCTGAAAATGTCATTGATGGATATATTATTGCTGAATTAGAACTAAAAGAAAAGAAAATTCCTTTTATCATTAAGAGACCTATTCCAGGTGGTGCATGTGAGTATTGGAATTTAAAAGATTTAGAAGTCATTGGTTTTTAGTATAAAATTATATAAATAAATTATTTATGTAGGTAAATTCATATAATTATTATTTTTCATAAATTCTAAATATTCTTTAAAATTAAAAAATGACATTTTTAACATTGTACATAATATTTTAATAATTTCTAAAAATAAGAATGTATTTGGATGATAATTTGTTATCATTAATCTGAATTTTTTATGGTAATTTATTATTCTAGAAACCTTAATATCTGCATTTTTTTCTATTTCTCTTTTATTTAGCTCTTGTAAAGAATATGCATAATTATTATAATCTAAATAAATACTTGGCATTTTTATTAATCTACATGTTGTTTTTTTTAAATTTTGTAAAGTTTCTAAATTTAAAAAACTTGATTTTTCTTTTATAATTTCTTGAAAAATAATAACATCACTTTCTGCAATTTTAATTAATGATGTTTCATAGTCTAGTATTTTATTATTACATTTATGACTCCATTCAGTTAAATGAATCTTAAATTCATCACCATATAATAACCAGCAAACATAGTAATTTTTGTATTTTAATAATTTTTGCATATAAAAACATAATGCTACAGTTTGACAATTTCCAATAAATGATATATTCATAGTATAATTTTAATATATTATTACAATAATATTATTATAATAATATTTTTTATTTATTTTATATTTTTATATTTTTTATTTATATAAAAAAATGAAATTAATTGTACCATTATA
>Ga0136644_10003766_pt1 | contig 11302 bp, 7 predicted proteins | sample C_130820_EF_Meta_FD_94780 | JGI IMG/M metagenome (GOLD analysis project Ga0136644, IMG submission 94780) | Freshwater microbial communities from Lake Croche, Canada to study carbon cycling - C_130820_EF_MetaG (v2) (version 2) | ecosystem: Environmental > Aquatic > Freshwater > Lake | place: Lake...
GGTAGCGAACGCCCTCTGACCGTGCCATAAGTCCAGTTCAGCGGCATGATGTTCGACGTCGTCGCGTAACTGCTTAAGGGTGGTGGTCATTCGATCATCCCCGGGCGTCCTCCGTTGGTCTGCGGCCACGGGCATCCTGTCAGCGACCGCACCCACAATCTGGATTTGCGCGGCAACGGGTTCGGCGTCGGGTTGATCGAACACCGAGTGCGAAAATGTCCGCAGGTCGAACTCAGTACAGCCGTAGATTACGATCACGCTGTCCGGTATGGGAGGGTCTCTCGACGGGCACAGGCTCGGTCGCGCCCTGCGACTTTCGCCACACGAGTGTATGGCAGCCCGACGGAACGTTTCCCGCCAAAGTCCTGCCGCGATAGGAGACTGCTGGAATGGCTGACCTGCCGAGCCGTGAACTGTTCAACGAAGATCGATACCTCCGCACCTTTCCGGACGTCGCGCAGGCCGTGCGCGACGGGCGATTGCCGTCGGCCTACGACCATTGGGCGTTGTACGGCCGGTTTGAACTCGCTGCCCGCCAACGCGTGGCCGATTCTTCATTCCTACTTGAAGTGCCCGACGAGGGCGTTGAGGGCTTTGACGCTTCGATAGCGAGGAAGCCTATTGAGGGTGTCCTCGCTGTCGTCTTCAAGGGCGAAATGATCTACGCGAGACTAGATGATGATTCCATAAACACTGATCTCGTCCTCATTCAGGACTCGAAGGAAATCCCTTTCGAACCCTGGACCCTTTCGGTTCCAAAGCGCTACGAGTTTGACATTTCTGACAATTCCGATTTGATCGTTGATGGAAAATACAAAGTTAAAGGCCCCAGTCTCTCCGTCAATACGGTTCGGGGTCGGAAAGTCCCTGGTTCACCCACACTTGAAATCACGGTCGAAGAATCCGATCCAGCCTACCGTATGACGTTCGCCAAACCGATGATCGTAGAAGGCGCATCGGCCCCGCTGAGTTTCAGAGCGAAAATTGCAACACGTGGCGCTAATGCAAACTTGATCGTGAAGTTCACAAACCTTGACACGAAGAAAACCAAGGTGCACACCCTGGAGTTCGATCAGGAATTCAACGGTACGGCGGCGGGTGGATATCAGACAGTCGACATCACCGCTCCAGAGGGTATATCGAATATAGCCGTCGACACATCGATCGACTACTTCAGATGCGCCGAGTCGAGTAGCGAAGCCCCGCCTTGTCTCCTAATCCAGGACCTACATCTGTCGGAGCCGGCGCAGGAGGAACCTTCCGACCATACTTCCAAACCCGAGGCTCTCGAGGGCCATTGGGTACAGGCGAAAGCAGACGTCAATCGGGGAGGCTTCGACGGCATCCCCGATGTCTACTGGGATGAAAACGCATATTGGCCCGGAGACGCGCGCCGGTTTTTCATCCGTCTGGGGGAAAATACCACCGTTCTGATGACCAAGCCGGTCGAAGTTGCGTCGCATTTCTTCGACGAGGGATTTTACAAGGAGCGGAATCCCGATCTGGAGCTTTCGCACATAGATGCATACTCTCACTACCTCCTGACGGGCTGGAAGGAATTCAGAAATCCAAACCCGGAATTCCGCGTTCGCGAATATCTTCTCCGCCACCCCGATGTGGAGGCGGCCGGCACAGAACCGCTTATTCACTACGCAAATCTCGGGGTACGGCAGTCCCGGTCGCTTGGGAGCTTTGACGAGAAGCTCAATGAAATATGGGACCGCTCAGGGAAAACGATGCCCGACGGCGAACAAGCGGCGATCTTCGCCCGTGCGCAGGACATGATGGTTCCGATGAGTATTATCAACTCGCGCAAAATCGCCGTGTTTGTAGTACCGGAACATGATTCGATGAGCGGGGGAATTTTCTCGTTCTTCTCCATCGCCGACCACGCGCGCAGCACTCGCCATCTACACGGTTACGATGTGCTGGTAATGACTCGCCCGAATCCGCTCGGACTGACTTACGTGCGCGCCAGCGCATTCAGAAATAGCCACACCGTTCTCCGGTTGGAGCAATTGCGCTTGTTCGCCGAAGTCTCCGAACTTCAGATCCACATCCCTGAATACGCGACGGTGGATTTCGTCCGCTCTCTCTCTCCGGAGCTGATGAAATACATCCTTCGCCGAGACAGAGTTCATATCAATGTTATGAATCAGAATATTCGCAAAATGCCGAACGCTGACGTGTTCAGGGACCTGAGACGTATTTCCACCAGCATCGGTCAGTCTGTTTCTCACAACCGCTTTTTCACGCAGGAACTCGCGGACTACTACAGTCTACCGACCCTTCTGCTGCCGGCCTACACCGACCTATCGCAATATCCCAGGCTAGATGCCGAACACAAAGAAAACATAATCATCTACTCAAGTGACGATGCGCGGTATCGACGAGCGGTCCTTAATCGCCTCGAACAATTAGACGACTACAAGCTCATCGAGATCAAGGACATGACCTTTGAGATCTACATGGACTTAGCGACCCGCTGCAGATTCTCCGTCACGTTCGGAGAGGGCTTCGACGGCTACGTTGCGCAGCCCATTTATCAAGGTGGTATCGGCTTCGCCCTCTACAATGATGAATTTTTCCCCGATGCCTCATTCAAAAAATTTGAAAACTTCTTCACAACAGAGGAAGAAATGGTCGAGCAAATCGTCCCAACAATCAGGCGGTTGGAAGCTGATCGGCGACGCTACGTAGCACTGAACAAAGCGCTCCGGGCGAAATGGGACAAACTTTATAGGTTGGATGATTATGTGGCGCGCATCGTCAAAGTTATGAACAACGAATACGAGTTATTCCCGGCCGGCTCGTCCAATACCCCCAGCGGTCCGCTTGGACTCGGCTGAGCAGGCACTATGATTATCACCGAGCGACCGCTACGATCCCGGACTATGGATGTGACGGCGATCGCTTGGACACGGTCTGCAAAACAACGTCCATCCTGGAAATTATCGCCGACAACCGTCGATTCACCGATCACAACAGCACCGCCTACTGCGGTAGCCCCAAAAAAGCCACCTGGACGCCGAGGAATCTCATGACACCACTCTATGTCGCGCGGCCCCTTTTGCCGCCTCTGGAAGATCTCACGGAGCTGCTGGGCGAGATCTGGTCGTCGGGAATAGTCACGAACGAAGGTCCGCTCCACAATCGACTCGAAGCTGAGCTTGCCCAACGCCTGAATGTGCCGTTTGCGAAATTGTTCAACAACGGCACGGTTGCCATGCTGTGTGCTCTACTTAGTTTGGACCTGACTCCGGGCGCCGAGATAATCACCACACCGTTGACCTTTGCTGCGACCGCACATGCCATTGCCGCGTGCGGCTACAAACCGGTTTTCGCTGATATTTGCGAGGACACGCTAACCCTTGATCCGCGCGCGGTGGAGAAAGCAATCACCAGTAAGACAGAGGCGGTAATCGGCGTTCATGTTTACGGAACTCTCTGTGACGTCGAAGGCCTTGATCGGGTGTGCAAAGCACACGACCTGAAGCTGCTATATGACGCCGCTCATGCCTTCGCCGCGATGCAGGGCGGGACCCCCGTGGGTACCATGGGCGACCTCAGCGTTTTTTCGCTGCACGCAACCAAATTGTTCAGCACCTTCGAGGGCGGGCTGGTCACGTCGAACGACGAAGGTATGGCGCAGCGCCTTCGACTGGCTCGCAATTTTGGCATCATGAATGAAGAACGCGTAGCGGTCGTGGGTATCAACGGCAAGATGAGCGAAGTTCACGCGGCAATCGGATTGCTGAATCTCAAGATATTTGAAGAAGAACGTGACATTCGCAGGGCACTGCGCGCGGAATACGATCAGGTAGTCGGCCGGCTGCCCGGCCTGCGAGCGCAGATCAAACAGCCCGGCGTCAAGCAATCGGAACAGTACTACATGATCATTGTGGACCCGCAAGTTTATGGTGCAACTCGAGACGAAATATACGATGCGCTAAAGGAACGAGAGATTTTCTCGCGGAAGTACTTCTGGCCAATCTGCACCGATTTCGATTGCTACAAAAACTTCACGATCCACACTGTGCATGACGCACCCGTGTCAAACAACGTCAAGGATCGAGTGTTGTGCCTACCCTTCCACTCGGGAGTTAAGGCCGAGCATATTGCGGCTGTTGCCGATGTGCTGACCGAACTTCACTGCACACGCCGGGAGCCATCGGTTTCGAAGGTCGGCTGATCATGACGAGCGAGCTTCGGTTCCTGCTGTCCGGTCCGGGGCTCATGGGCCGCAACCATGCGGCCTTGCTGAGAGAAAATTTCGATACTCGGCTCGCGGCGATCGTGGCTCCTCCGCATGCTCGAAATGTTGAGTTTGCTGCGGCCGAAGGTGTCAGGCTCTTCTCAACCGTCGAAGAAGCGATTGACACCGAACAGATCGATGCTGCGATCATCAGTTCGCCAAATATCTACCATTACGATCAGACGATGCGCTGCTTGGAGAGCGGCATTCCTACTCTGGTCGAAAAACCCTTCACGGATTCGCTTTCCACGGCAGCCGCTCTCGCAGCAGCGGCCGCGGAGAGGAAGGTCGCCCTGCTTGTCGGCCATCACCGGACCTACAGCCCTCTGCTCGAGGTCGCTCGGGCTTTCATAGCCTCCGAAAAGTTCGGAAATACTGTTTGCGTCCAAGGGGCGGCTCTGTTCTACAAGCCGGCGGACTACTTCGCCAGTGGGCCGTGGCGGACCCGCGTGGGCGGAGGACCGATTCTCATCAACATGATCCATGAGGTAGGAATCCTGCGTTTCCTCTTCGGCGAAATCGAAAGCGTGGCGGCGAAGTTCAGCAGAGCGACGCGTGAATTTGAAGTCGAAGACAGCAGCGCGATCATCTTTTCGTTCAGTAGTGGCGCTATCGGCACCTTTCTGTTGTCGGACGCCAGCGCAAGCAGCAAGAGCTGGGAAATGACATCCGGCGAGAACCCGATCTACCCGTATTTCCCGGAGCAGAACTGCTATCACTTCGGCGGAACCATGGGTTCGCTGGATTTTCCCTCGATGCGGTTCCGGACGTACTTCGGCTCGCCCAATCCTTCCTGGTGGCAACCATTCGACGAGGGACAGCTCTCAGTGACGCGGCAGGATCCGTTGACAACTCAGCTCAGGCATTTCGTGGATGTGGTGCGCGGCAACGCTGTTCCGCGTGTCACCGCCGACGATGGCTATCTCAATATGGTGATCGTCGAAGCGATAGTTAAAGCTGCGAGCTTGAACAGAGAAGTCAGAATTTCCGAGATTGCCTGATGACACGCGTCCTTCTCCTCGATACAAGTTTTGCGGCGAGGCCGATCCATGACTGGCTGCTGGAAGAAGGATTCGAGGTCTGGACAATCAGCAACCGGCCTCAGGACGTCCTGGCCCGGCGCGACGCCAAGCACTATCTGCACGACAACTATGCGGATGCTGTCGTCGTTCAATCTCATGTTGACCGACTAGGCATAGATTTCGTCGTACCCGGATGCACCGACGTGTCGATCGCGACGGCCCTGCGCTTGCGGCTTCCGAAATCGTTACTCGACACCCCGGATACCTATCAGAAGATCGCCGATAAGTCGAAGTTCCGCGCGCTGTGCGCCGACCTCCACCTTCCTTCACCCAGACGCGTGTTGATCGAAGATCTGCCCGTTGAGGGCAAGCTGATCGCCAAACCTTCGGATGCCTTCAGCGGTCGCGGAATTTCGGTGTTCGACGGTGCAGACCGCGCCGCCGGCCTGAGCGCGCTCGCGACCGCACGTGCCGAAAGCCCCAACGGTGAGGCGCTGCTCGAAACCTATATCGACGGCCAACTGCATAGCTACAGCGCCTTCCTGGAAGGCCGCAAGGTGGCCGAGGCGGTCATCGTTTGCGAAGACGGCTCGGTCACGCCTTTCGCGGTCGATACTTCCCACGTCGTCGACGATTTGCCGGCCGATGGAATTGCGGCCGTTCAATCCGCGGTCGAACGCTTAGCCCAGGCGCTGCATCTGGTTGATGGTCTCCTGCATGTTCAGTTCATCTGGGACGGCAAGAAACCATGGCTCATCGAGCTGAGCCGCCGTTGCCCTGGCGACCTCTACCCCTGGCTCGTCGAACTCAGCACCGGCCAAAGGCACGCAGCGCGCTATGCCTCCTATTTTGTCGGCAGACAGGTGCGCCATGGGGAACCCGAAGCTCCGCGTCATATCCTGCGCCATACATTAACGGCCGGTCACGCAAACTACGAAGCGCTCTGGTTTTCCGAGGCGTCGCCGGTGCTGGAATTCCACCCTCTCGCCACTTCGGGCCGAGAGGCACCACCCGATGGCCGCATCGATCGGGTGGGTTTGTTGTTTCTGGAGTATCAGACCAAATCGGCACTGCGGGAGGGCCACGGTCGCTTTATGGGCCGTACCAGCTATCGGACGGCAATTTAACTGGTCGCAGCCACAGCCTTACTTCAGCTACAGCCCCACTTCAGCTCTTACGCGAAAAGTTCTTGCCGCTCTTCGAACGCTCGTCTACCGCCTAGCGGTCACGCACTGTATCCGGTGAGGCCCGCCAACGGCACCACGCAGAACTTCGCACCCCGCGACGAAGTGCACAGAATTTCCGGCCAGCGCACTTAGATCTACCGTTTCTCGCCGACCCACAACCGCCGGGCGCTCCACAGCAGGTCCGAACTTCCCGGCCGGCTAGGGCTGCGGGTGAATGCGTGGCCTCAGGGCTTGATCCAGCACCGCACGTTCTTGTTGATTCTCTGCATCAGAACGGGCGCCCGTGTCGCAAGAAAATCGTCGACAGCCTTCTTGCATCCGACCGTGTAACCGTAGTCATCGACGATGACAACGCCACCCCGGACAACACGGTCGTACAGCGATTCCAGCTCGAACTTGGTCGTCTCATACGTATCGGTGTCGAGGCGCAGGAGGGCGATACTATCGACTTCGAGCGTTGGGATTGTTTGTAGGACGTCGCCCTTGACTATGCGCAATCCGGAATATCCGACCGATCGCATATTCGCGAACGAGCCTTCGCTGTAATCGAGCCCCTCTTGCGGGACACACTCAACGGTCCCGGTAACCTGGTCGACGTCGAGTTCAGCGTTTCTCGCGACGAATCCGGAAAACGTATCAAGGGCGTAGACGGGGCGCGAAGTCCCCTCGTGGCGTGCAAGCACAAGCTCCGCCGCCATAATCGACCCACCGAGATACACTCCGCATTCGATGAACGCCCCCTCGATCCCGGCCGCCACTAAATATCGCGCCGAACAGTACAGGTTGTGCAGCGCGGCAATCGGAAGCTCTGTGTAATCCCAAACGGCTGCCGCGATGTCCCAGAAATCGTTCCCCACTATGTCAGGTGATTCCTCCTTCTGTTTGCTGAGATCGAAATCTTCCGCCATCGGCCGCAAATCGCGAAGTTTCCTCATGGACCCCCCATTTGGTTTTACTGAAACGCCATCCCCCATCACCAGATCCTTGCTCAGTTCGCTGCTCTGATTCGTACCAACTTCCTTTTCGTCCGGTAGTGCCGAAACACTCTGCATCTCAAAATGTTTGTACAGAGGATCCGTCCGACTTCCCGCCAGTTCCGTGCCGTCCGGAAGTATCCGGCCGCCGTCTTCGAGAAATTCAATGACGGCACGCGTGATCTCACCATCGTCGACCGGTTGGTAAGTCCTTCGGCCGTTGCCATAAATAGCGGGCAGCATCGCCTGGAGGTCGCTACCGAGCTTGTAGCCTTTCGGGGCAAGCCGCTGGTAAGAGCCCTTCAGGCTTCCAACAACAGTTTCCATTTCTACGTCAGATAATGTCTCGATCACTGTCCTATCGTCACCGGAGGCGCAACGTTCGAAAACGACATCAACTAAAGCTTCGCCGAATATCTCTTCCAGAGCAAACTTTTGGACAAGGCGCGCGGTTTTCGCACTCACGTCGCAATACTTCCGGCACCAGCTTTCATTAGCCGGCCCTGCATCGTACCTTTCTATGACCTCCAGCAAACCGTAGTCGAGCTTGTCCCCGAGTCCTGCGGCGTGGAAAAAATCGACCAGTATATTTCCGCCCATAAATTCATTACGGCCGTATTGACGAACTGCAAGTCTCAGCGTTTCATCAGCCTCAGCAGCGTTGAGAAATCCGTCGATTAGCTGTCCGTAGGTAAAGCTGCAATACTCAATGCCGCTCAGCGCGCCTAACGAGGTGGAGTTGACCTCTGTAATAGCTAGGACGCCTTCTTCCTCGGAAGGTGCCTGCTCTGCACGTCGAATGTATTCGAAATTGTAGGGCCGGGAATTTTCTGCAGCCCAGGCTGCGACTAAATCGACTGGGGGGCGAACGTACATGACTGCGGTCCGACTACAATCAGCAAAGGCCGCGCTCATGATTGACTCCGGCCGACCCATTAGGCCTTCCTCGGAAAAAATGATATTCCGGCACGGAGAGGCTGTGATCGCATCCTTTACATGCTGCACGTCGAAATCGTTATCGATTATGAAATCGGCGTTGGCATATCGTGGCAAATCGAGGCGTGGAGGTGACAGTAAAATATAGTCTATGTCGAAAACCGACAACTGATCCTTGCATTCAAACAGGAACTTCTGAATGTACGTGGAAGCCGTTTTAATAGTCCCGACGTGGAAGACGATATTTTTTTGCATTTCGCCCATTTCCACCCCCCGTGACACCGGACCGAAATTTTTCCCTATCGCGCGAAGCTAGACCGTAGCATATGCGCTTCCAGCGTGTTGCACCCGATGAACCGAGCGTACCGCACGGCCAAAGATCAGACTGAGGTGTGGGCTTGCGGGCCCGGAGGAGATTTCGGCCAGTCATCGACTGTGCTCGGGGTGCCCTTCGCGAAACTATCAGTCAGACTCCAACCGAGCCGCGACGCGAGGGTTACCCGCGACGCGATGCCCCAGCCCGTCGGGAACTCAAGCGTCAGGGCCGGCGAACGGAACGAGCAAACTCATACCCCGCAGTGGCTTAAAACTTTGCGGGACTCACTTCGGTACGAACCATGAATCAAAACCGGTCACTTGCGACCAGCTGATAAGGTCTGGCTCTCGCGGGAACAGCGTCCTATAACCATTGCTCTCGAGCAAGCTTGTCACTGGATAGTCATCCTGATTGTGCACGGAGATAAAGCCGAATTTGTATTTGTCAAAATCAAAAACGTCGAGAATATCGAATTCCGTTCCGACAGTGTCTACCGACAGATAATCGATATTTTTCGGCGCCTGATGCTCGTCCAACAAATCCATGAGAGACACTGTCTCGATGGGATATTTCGTCCTCGTCGTTTTTGGCCCCTTAGCGACAGACGATTCGCCGAGCTCCTTCGCTTCTTCGAACATCACGGTCTTGCCAGATTCGGGCGATACGAACCGCAAATCGATGATCGCTGACCTGTCAGCCTCCAGAGCGGTATGCCACGCACGGGAGGGTTCCACGAGAATTCCTCGCCAGTCGAACATCTTCTCCAGCATGTTGGTATTGCTTAAATGACGCCCATCGCATGCTCCGAATTCGACAAAATAACCGTTGCGTTTTCCATTTGCGGCCACCAGCGCGAATAACTCTTGCTTGAATTGAGATTGGGTCTCGGGTACAGTTCTCAGAATATCCTGAATCTGCTCAGCACTTAATCCGCTCGTGTCAGCAATCAAGTCCATCAGAGCCAGCAGCCTCTGACGCTGACCGATAAGAGACTGCACTGCGAACGTTTTGAATGCTATGTCCTTCTGCATTTCCTCTGCGGACATTTCACCGGGCTTCGTCATTTATCCTCGTAAGGTTCGTGGGTACTGGGTCGGATTCGTGCGTACTGGGAATACCCTTGTGGGAATGTATCAGATTTAATTCTCCCGCGCGGCGACGGACTGTTGGCTGAGACGGGCCTGATAGGCGCTGTCCGGGCGGCGGGGACAGCGTCCTCGCGCATCTTGCTGCCGAGATCCAGCTGGCAGATCGATACGAGTCAGTAACACGGGGCCTCCCGGGTGCAGTTCGACAGATTTTTGCAGACGCATGGTAAGCAAACAGTGGCCATACTAGCCACACCGATGAAATGCCGTCAATGAGCGGGCCGGGGTGTCAACGTCAGCAATACTGAGCGCCATGACACCCCAACCGTCTGCCATGAGCGCCACCGCGCCGGCGATCCGCATCCCGGGCAGCCGCAGACCCCTCGACCGGGATTTCATCCTCGATGGCGCACTCGAGATCATCGACACCCACGGGGCCAAGGCCATGACCCTGCAGGCCCTCGCCACCCACCTTCACTCCGGCACCGCCACGCTCTACCGGCACTTCCCAAACCGGGCGGCACTGATCGCCGCCGTCATCGACCGCGTGCTCAGCCAGATCGACATCGACGACACCAACGACACCACCACACCATGGCAGCAAGTCTGCAAATGCATCGCCCAAAACTCCTTCGACGCCCTCGCCGCACACAGCAACCTCGCCTCCCTGCTCATCGACAACACCGAAGCCACACCGGCCTACTCAGCCGGACGAGAGCTGTTCCTCGCGGCCCTGCTCCGCGACGGATTCACCCCGCACGCCGCCCGTCGCGTCTACGCCACCATCTCCCACTACGCGATCGGATTCGCCATGCAACTCCCACACCAAGACCACGCACAGCACCAGGAACCCGCACCAGCAGCGGCCAGGCGCGACTTCACAGACGCCGACCCCGCCAACCATCCCGCCACCGCCACAATCGCCGCCAGCGCACCACCACTGACGCTGGCCGAAGAATTCACCTACGGCCTCGACATGATGCTGCTCGGAATCGAACGACTCCACGACCACCAGCACGTCGGTGGTGAAGATTTCGTCGATGTTGCCTGTTTATCGGCTGCCTTTGAGAACTGACTTGACGAACGTAAATTACGGCGGGTCGACCCCGAGATTAACGGTAAATTAATAAGCCCGAAGATAGAAGACTCGCTTCCATGGAAAGCCCGGCTACGCAAAGCTAGGCGGGTGACTGACGAGCGCCCCACCAGATCCATCTATATCGCCTCCCCGGAGGGGGAGACCGGCAAGTCCACCATCGCGCTGGGAATTCTGCACCGCTTGACCGCGAAGGTGCCCAGGGTCGGGGTGTTCCGGCCGATCGCCCGACGTGAGGACACCGATTACATCCTCGAGTTGCTGCTGGCCCAGAGCAACGCCGGCTTGACCTATGCCGAGTGCGTCGGGGTGACCTATCAGCGCATGCACGCCGACCCCGATGCCGCGATCGCCGACATCGTGGACCGGTACCACGCCGTGGCCGAACGCTGCGACGCCATGGTGATCGTCGGATCGGACTACACCGA
>Ga0136644_10003767_pt1 | contig 11301 bp, 11 predicted proteins | sample C_130820_EF_Meta_FD_94780 | JGI IMG/M metagenome (GOLD analysis project Ga0136644, IMG submission 94780) | Freshwater microbial communities from Lake Croche, Canada to study carbon cycling - C_130820_EF_MetaG (v2) (version 2) | ecosystem: Environmental > Aquatic > Freshwater > Lake | place...
ACATGTCCATGGAGGAACGCGCACTCGGAGAGGTTGAGTACTCGGATTCGCTCTTCGAGGGCATGGCGCAAGGGGCCTTCGCCAGCGATGTGCAGGTGGTAAGCTTTGCCTCGCTGGGCAACCAGCAGGGCGAAGGCTTCGAGCAGATCGCCATGGCCTTTTTCACTGCCCAAACGACCGATGGCGACGATGTTTTTTGCGTTGCTGGACCATAAAGGGAATTGGATCGCTTCGAGGGACTTGGCCTGAATGGTTTTGGTATCGATGGGACTTGGGACGATTTCGAATCGCTCTCTTGGGATGCCGTAGTACTCGGCCGCCGCCAGCGCGGTTCCCTGGGAGACGCTCAGGAGGGCTTGGCTAGCCGCGTAGGCTTTTGCAAGCCGCCGACGCTTGATCCAACGCCAGCGGTTATCGGGTCTTTCGACGTCGAACTGTGGGGGCGAGACGATTGTCGAGACCCGAGCGCAGTGGGCTTGGCGGCATGCTGGCCCGCTGATCATGGTCATATGAAAGAGTCGGTCGTAGACGACCTGGATCCGGGCGGCGTGAATATGCTGCGCGAGATGTTGGATCTGTTGGTGGTGGATACGTCCGGGCCAGTTGAATTTTGGTGCTGACCGATCAGTCCAGAAGGCGGTCACTGGGCAGTCGCTGGGAATTTGGTCCAGCAGTGCTCCGGTGGCTCGCAGAAGGTAGAGGGATGGCTCGAAGAGCGATCGATCTAAGCCTTTGAGCAGGTACAATAATTGGCGTTCGCTTCCTCCGCCGTCCATGGTCGAAGAGCAAAACAGGACACGGGTGCGAGACATACTCAAAGGGAAATAGAGGCAACTACGATGGATGTGATCAACCGGGAGCATTGTACTCCTTTTGTCACCAAAGATGGTTCGATCATCCGCGAACTTCTCGCCCACAGGAATTCGTCGATTGGGAATCAGAGTTTGGCCGAAGCCACCGTGCCGCCGGGGGTGATCACCCAACTGCACCATCATCCGACGACTGAGGAGATCTACTATGTCCTATCCGGTTCAGGGCAGATGGAGATCGAAGGGGAAAAGCGGCAGGTCGGGCCTGGGGATGCGATTGCCATCCCTCCGGGCAAGTCGCATCGCATTCATAACAACTCGACGGCGGACCTGGTCTTTCTATGTTGCTGTGCACCTGGTTACGAGCACTCCGATACGGTTTTGGTCGACTCGTAGTACCGTACTATAGGCAACTATCCGCTACTATACGCTACTATACGCAGGACTTTACTGGGGCTGGTTCCACAGCCGCCAAGGATCATCCAAACGTATCATCTCCGATAAGAGAAGCTCGCGCATCTGGGCGAGCTTGGACGTATACCGAGGATCTTCTGCCAAATTGATTTGATGCGCAAGGGGCTTGACGCCGGTAAGATCATGAACCTCTGGGCGATGGTGTTCGGCCAGGTACTCCAGCGGATTTTCGCTAAGGTTGAATAATTGAGTCTTGCGTACTTTCCCCTCGAGCACGTCCCATTCGATGAGCTTCCAGTCCCCTGCTTTGACACATCGCATTCCGGGTTTGGTGCCACCGTTGTAGACCCCAACCATCACGTCTCGCAGTGTTTCTATACCACCCATGAGCACCGGCTTGTAGCTCAGTCCTTCGTTGGACTCCGGTGCCTGGATCCCTGCCAGATCGCATAGGGTCGCAAGGGTGTCGAGCAGGTACACATTGCCCTGGGCTCTTCGGCCAGCAGGAATCCCTGGCCCTTTGACGATCAAAGGGACACGCCAGGTGTGCTCATAGAGGTTTTGTTTACCCTGCAAGCCATGGCGACCGATCGCCATCCCATGATCCGACGTGTAAAAAATGAAGGTGTTATCGAGTTCGCCCATCTGCTGAAGTTTTGCCAAGACCTTGCCAACCTGCTGGTCGATGTACTCGCTGCAGGCAAACTCTCGCCCAAGTTCGTTGCGGATGGTCCGTTCATCGCGGCGTTCCCACACCCCGCTAACGTCGACTTCGTCTCGCAACCCTGGATGTCCGTGCGGAAATGGGTGTTCTGGCAGATAGTTCTCGGGCAGAGGAGGTTGGGCGGGATTGGCAGGTGGGGCTCGATCGCGGTCGGTATGGTTCACGGCCCCGTATTTTGCAAGCAGCTCCGGTATTCCATCCCGCTCATCGTGAGGATGAGAAAATCCGAAATGGATCAAGAATGGCTTTTGCTGCTCCCCGGATTGCTTAGAGGATTGACGAGACTCAAGGAATTCAAGCACACGATCGGCGTGCCAATCGCTACCGCTTTGCGGAGTCCCTCCACGCTTGGTCGCATCCTGTCGAATCGTGAACTGCTCGTTGGCTTTCTCGTAGCTATTGCCTTGTTTGCAAGTCCTCATCGTGATGTATCCGGCCCGGTTGAAAACCGCTGGGATGGTTTGTTGTTCCAGATCCGGTGGGCACAGCCCACGCTCTTTCGCTTTGGGTGAAATCGGAAGATGCCAGACGGTCCGGCCGCACATGATCATGTGCCGCGATGGTGTGCAGACGGCTCCGGAAAACGAGCCCATGTGATAGGCACCGTCGATCACTATTCCTTCGCGGGCCAAGCGGTCCAACACAGGGGAGTCGAGTTTCGACGCAGGATTGTAGGCTTTCAAATCCCAAGGGGACTGATCGTCGACCAAGATGAACAAAATATTCGGTGGGCGATTGCCTGCCGATGCGTCGCCAGTAGCCCGAGACGTGACATCCTGAGCACAGACCCGCCCGCAACAAAGCATCGCCGCTAGCGAGCCGATCAAAAAAAAACCGCTCAAACAAATGCTGCTCAAGAAAACGCCGTTCAAATAAACCTTGCGAAAACTTCGAGGCACAAGGCGCTTAGGGATCATCGTCAATCCTTTCTGAGGACTAGCTTCATCGCGAGACGGTTTGATTATAGACTAGGATATGGCCCCGTATCCCCGTATCCCCGTATCCCCGAATCCCGGTTTGTCTCCGTTGACTCCCTGAACTCCTTATGCAACTTAACGTTTTGGACGACCTGCAGACCAAAGTGCTGATCCTGGAAGCTCGGCTTCGCGTTGTCGACAAGGAGCAAGCGAGTGTTTCGCGAGCCACTGGGCGGATTCTGGCCCGAGCGGTCCATAACTTTCGGGATAGTCCGCCGATGGATGTCTCGGCGATGGACGGCTACGCATGCCGGCTGGTCGACTTGAAAACCAGCTCCGGCTCGCCCGATTCGATTGAGCCTAGCTTGCCTGTCGCAGCAGTGGCAGCCGCCGGAGCCAGCCCGCTGGAGCTCAGCGTCGGTTCAGCCATTCGTATTTTCACAGGGGGTGTTGTTCCCCACGGTGCTGATGTGGTGATCCCCCGGGAACGCTGCCAAGAGGGACCTCAGAGTGTCTCGGTGTCGATGCCTCTAGAGCAGATCAAGCTCGGTTGGAATATCCGTCGCCAAGGGGAGAATGCTCGCCAAGGGGATGTGGGGCTCTTGGCCGGTTGTTTGATCGACGGCCCGCGAATGTCGTCGCTTGTGTCGATGAGCCGTGAGTCGCAGATTGAGGTGTATCGCAAAGTCCGAGTGACGATCATCAACACCGGCGATGAGCTGTTGCAAATGGATGCTCCGATCGAGCCGTGGCAAATCCGAGACTCCAACGGACCGTTGCTAGAAAGCATGCTCGGGGCTTGTCCGTGGATCGAGTGGACTCGCACCAGCGCCAAAGATGATTTGGGAGAGATTGAGTCCAAGCTGGCAGAAGCATTGCAGGTATCCGACGCGGTGATTTTCACTGGCGGGGTATCGATGGGGGATACGGATCATGTACCGGCAGCGGTTAAGGGATCGGGGGCCGAGGTGCTTTTTCATCGGTTAGCGATTCGGCCTGGTGCACCGATCTTGGGAGCCGCTAGCCACGCGGGTCAATTGATCCTGGGATTGCCCGGTAACCCGGTGAGTGTTGCGGTGACTTTTCGACGATTCGGAATGCCACTGCTAGAACGGCTTGGCGGAAGAACATGGGGACAACGTCACTTGAGGGCGGAGCTTGCAAACGGGGATGACAAAACCTTGCACTTGGTTTGGTACCGTTTGGTTCATTTCCAACCCGACGGAAGGGTTCTTCTTTTGCCAAATCAGGGTTCTGGAGACATTCGATCACTAGGCCTCTCGGATGGTTTTGTCGAGATTCCTCCAGAGACGCATTCCAAGGGAACCTTCCGATATTTCGACTGGGCCGTGGTTTGAATCGTATTTCAAACACAAGAGAACCATGGCGTCGACTCCAAGCACTTGTGGGTAGTTCAGATTAGTCGCGGGCAAGCAGAGGATACCAACGATGATGCGAACGGTTTATGCGGTGATGGCAGTGGCGGGACTGATGCTGCCAATGGTTTGCTTTGGAGTGCATTTCACTCGAGCAGGCGAGCGAGGTTGGCCGGAGTTCTGGGCGGCCCCTTTTGCAACTTGGGTAATCTCCGGTTTCAGTTGGGACCTGATGCTCACGGCTACGGCATGCACTATTTGGATGGCAAGTGAGTCCAGGCGTCTGGGGATAAAGGGGTTCGTTTGGCATTTTTTAGCCATCTTTTTGGTGGGTATTTGTTTCGCGTTGCCGACTTTCCTTTACCGTCGGGAGGGTTATCTTGGTCGCGATGGAAAATAGAATAATTCCTTAAGAGATCGCTGGTGGTTGTCGACAGAAAACGAGAAGGGGTGATTTAGAATACCTCTTTGAGTATTGTTTCTCGCTTTGGTGGGGTATCCGGGCCTCCGCACAAAGCAGCGTAAAAACAAAGCAGCGTAAAAACAAAGCAGAGTAAAACAAATTAGGGTGACTTCTGGCAATCCTGACCCCAGGGGCAGCGACGCCATGGTTGCTGCAGGTCTTTCCCGGCAACTACCGTTTCATAACACCCCCTTAATGAGAGTCTTCAGCAATCCATGTGCGGGTTCCTGACAGCATTTTCCACCGAAGAGCTTTGCGTTGCGGCCTTGCGCACCGGTCTGACGCGAATGGCCAATCGAGGCCCTGACGGCGTTGGGGAGTGGTCTGCTACTAAAGCGTATTTGGGGCATCGCCGATTGGCGATCTTGGATCTGGACGACCGGGCTGCACAGCCGATGCTTTCTCGATGCGGTCGTTATCGGATTGTTTTTAACGGAGAGATCTACAACTTTAGGTCGCTTCGTGAGCGACTTGAGCGTGAAGGAGTGCGTTTCCGAACCAATTCGGACACGGAGGTCATTCTCGAAGGCTTTATCCGTTGGGGTCGAGATATCCTGCCCGAGCTGCACGGTATGTTTGCATTAGTGATTTGGGATGATCTACAGCAACGGGCTTTCGCGGCTCGGGACCCGTATGGCATCAAGCCTCTTTACTATGGGCGGTTCAAGGATGGCGTCCTGTTTGCTTCACAGGTAAAAGCCATCCTCGATACGGGGCTTGTTTCTAGGGAGCCTTGCGTGGACGGTCAAGCTGGTTTCTGGCTCTTGGGTTCGGTGCCCGAGCCGTATACTTGGTACCGGGATGTCTCTGTATTACCAGCCGGGGGCTTTTGTTGGATCGAAGGCTCTCGGGTCGCATCCACGGAGACATGGTGCGACATTCAATCGATTTGGCGGGATGCACCTGTCCGCAATCAGGATGCTGACTTGGTTTTTAAAGAGGTCCGAGGGCACCTTCGCGAAAGTGTCGAGCGCCATCTTGTCTCGGATGTCCCGGTGGGTGTTTTTCTCTCAGGTGGCATCGATTCGGGCGCGCTTGCTGGCCTCATGTGCGATGCTGGGGCAGAGGACATTCTGGGGGTAACGATCAGTTATTCCGAGTATGATGGTACCAAGTACGATGAGTCACCCGATGCGGCAATCATCGCCAAGTGCTACGGCATTGAGCATCACGTTCGACGGGTATCCAAACAAGAATTCCTCGACGATCTACCTCGGATACTCGATTCGATGGACCAACCGAGCGTCGATGGCATCAATACTTGGTATGCCGCCAAAGCGACCAAGGAGTTGGGTCTCAAAGTGGTCGTCTCAGGCGTCGGTGGGGATGAATTGTTTCTTGGGTATGGTTCCTTCAAGAGGCTTCCGCAACTGGTTTCGTTGTGGAGAAGCCTGCAAAAAATTCCAGGGTTGGATTTGATGGCAAGGCAAGCGTTCAGAGTCCAAGCGGCACTGACTCAGAACCCGCGTTGGTATTTGGCTCCGAGTCTCCTCAAGGACATACGGGGAGCATGGCTATTGCGGCGTAGTTTGATGAGTCCAACCGATGCAGTGCAAGCGATCGGTGTTTCAGGCACTTCCGAGGTAACCCCCGAGATGTTGATGGCAAAATACGGCAAGGCCGCACACGGAGAGTTTCCCCAGGACATGCAGTTGTCCTTGGCCCAACTGGAGTCGACGATGTACCTGCGCAATCAACTACTTCGCGACAGCGACTGGGCGAGCATGCATCATAGTGTCGAGCTCAGAACGCCGCTGGTCGATGCGCAGCTATTGAAGAATCTCCAACCCTATTTGAACGCCTTTCCTCGGTTTCCGAAGAAATCGCTTCTAGCGAATTCTCCGAACAAGCCGCTTCCATTGGTGTTGCAAAGCCGCGCGAAAACAGGGTTCTCCATCCCTGTTTACCAATGGATGCAAGAGGTTACGTCAGAATCGCGTGGTCCAAAAGCGGCGGCATGGGCCAAGTTCGTAGCGTCTCGATACCAGTAGAATCTGGCTGCGTTTTGAGATCGAACTGAATTTCGGTACTTCAGGTGTTTTTGTTGGTCAAACTCGAAATTCTCTTACTCAGCTTCGCGGTACTCCAACTCGTGCTCGTGCTCGTGCTCGTGCTCGTGCTCGTGCTCGTGCTCGTGCTCGAAGTGCTCGAAGTGCTCGAAGTACTCGAAGTACTCGAAGGGCTTAAAAAAATTCAAGTCGAGCACCTTTTAAAGGAACGTGGAAACTGCTCATATTTAGCTCGGATATCGGCGGAATGCCAGGCTTCCCAAGGAGCACGAGTAGAAAGTTGCAAACCCCAACAAGTGATGTTTCTTTCCTTCGCCAATCATCAATCGCCGACCTCGTTTGATTGATGAGTGTCGATTGTCGATTGTCCATTGTTGGGTGTTGATTTTCGAAGTGGTGGAAAGTGAATGTGCGTTTTAATCGTTATTCAGGAAATGTGTTGGGCAAAACATTTTGCATTCGCGGGAAATCCTTTTCGAGCACGAGCACGAGCACGAGCACGAGTAGAATCCGTAGCAAAGATGCTCAGCCAAAATAATTCCAGAAGAGCTTGATTTTCTTCGGGGGCGATTGGACAAATGAGATGAGTCCCAAGAGCATCACCCATTGAAACAGAAACAGATTCATCGAGCTTTCAATTCCTAGATGAAGCAGGAGTCCTAAGAGGATCGCAACCCAACGGAGCTTGGGTATCCACAATCCTATTGGCAAGAAGGATTCGACTGCGAGGGTACCGTAGGTTGCCAGAGTGCTAGCACCTGGCCAATCCAACCAAGCAGCTGGTATCAATCTACCGAAGTTGTCGGTCATGCGTGAGACATACCACACGGCCGATCCGTCCTGCCACGTTGAACCTTCCCATTTCGACAGCGCAGTCGAAGCGTAGATGCAGGTCATCTGGATTTGGATTAGGCGCAGAGCCCAAGCATCAGCGGAGGTTGGTTCCGGGTTGGGTACTTGGTATCTGGATCGAGATCGGACGGACCAGTACGCATCTAAAGGCAGCCAGATCAGTAGGAATGCGAAGATTCGAAAGACCGTGTCTTCGCCATCGGTGATCAGTGGGTTGCGGTTCTGGAAGGAGACCAACCATACAAATATCGCTGCTGCCTGAAATCGGGAGTAGAAGCCAACGAGCAAGAGCAGCGCATGGGCGGTCAGGCAAATCAAACCGGCTTGGGCGACCCATGGTTCCGAGGGGAGTAGGTATAGCAAAGACCAAGCTCCAGAGCCGATGATTTCGCGAGCTGTCTGAGATCGCATGACTCCTGCGTCGGTGTACCAATAGGCTGCATCGGACCAAACGATGAGCGATTGGATCACGATCAGCAAGGCAAAGCCGATACGTAGTATGGGGATAATCCGAGGGTTGCACGATTCGAACAAGAACCAGTCCAAGGCTTGGGTCAGCCGTTGCATGAAGTCATTCATGGCTGGGACTCACGTCGAACGATGAAATTGATTTGGGTGCTCCATGGGATCTGGTCGAAGGCTGGGAGAGCTTGGCCTTCCTCGAGCACCATCGTGTTTTGGTACTTATAAAGTTTGATGTCGCGTATCGGGGCTAGGATCGGCGCCGGCTCGAGCATCTGGTTGTCTGGCGTCCAGCGAATGCTGCCTTTTGCAGACTCCTGCTCGGGGATAGCCCTCAGTAGGTAGTCGGCAAAATCGATGGCTGCGACATGGTTGTTGGGAATTCGCTGCAGGTAGTTCATGTGGCGAAAACGATGGAACTTGGTCCACACCGACGCGGTCTGCCAATCGATCGAGGTCCAGGTCGCTGGGTTGCCGGCATGGTCGGTAAGTTCAGCGACCAGCACTCCGTTGTTAAGTGTTGGGTTGGGGGCAAACAGGGGCCAATCGCCTTGAGAAAGCCCTAGGGACTTGAGGATCGGATGGACCCAGGCTTTTGGGAGCGAGGCGAATTGGTAGCATTCGGGGATTGTGTCGATGACGACAAAAACGCAAAAGACAAACGCCAGCGTACGAATCGCGTTTTTCTTCATGGGTTGGGTCCTACGGAATGTCACTAACGATCATTCGTATAGTTTAAACAAACACGAATGGTCTAGGTTGCCGTGACCGAGTTCGTGGACCAATCGTTCCCATTGTCTTTGGCAATGTTGGAGTGTTTCGGACTCTAGCCCTATGTCCTGGGCAAGTTCGCAGATAAGGCGTACGTCCTTGAGCTGCAACTCGGATCGTCCTCCTGGCTGAAAATCCCGACGGATCATTCGATCCCCGTGGAGCTCAAGGATTCGGCTTTCGGCAAAGCCACCCAGCAAGGCCTCTCGCAGGAGTTTGGGGTCCACCCCAGCAAGTTCCGCAAGCCGGATGGCTTGTGCCACCGCATCGATCGTCTGGGCGACGATCAGCTGATTGGCAAGCTTAGCAACTTGTCCTGACCCAGGTGGTCCGAGGTGAGTGACTCTCTTGCCAACGATCTGCAGGACCCTTAGCGCTCGCTGGAAATGTTGATCATGGCCACCGGCCATGATCGAGAGTGTGGCGGCTTGGGCACCGACTTGACCACCGCTAACAGGTGCATCCACCCAGCAGACTTTTTGAGCGAATGATTGCGTTGAGGGAACACTGGTGGTACCGAAGTCGATGAAGAGCGTTTCGGGGGAGCAGTATTGAGCCAGACCTTCAAGGCCGAAGACCACCGACTCGACTGCTTCGGTGTTCGAGAGGTTCAGGCAGATGATTCCGCCTGAAGCATGCAGGGCCAAGTCCTTGAGCGATGGGGCGCGGGGCATGCCTAATGCTACAGCGCCCAGGGCTGGTTCCTCGGATCGGTTCCAAACCATGAGATTCGCACCGGCACGGTGCAAGTGCATTGCGCCTGGCAATCCCATGTTTCCCAGTCCAGCATAACCGACCGTAAGTTCATCCGCACAGAGCATGGGCGTTACTCCTTGGAGTTTTCCCCGGTCGTGTCGTTGAGGTCTTGTTCCGATGGTTCATCGGCTGCTTCATCGGATGGTTCATCGGATGGTTCATCCGATTGCTCTTCGTCGTAGATCTCGATCGTTTGATCGTCCTCTTCGAAATCCTCATCGAGTTGAACGTCTTCGAAGCCGGTTTTTCCGTAGCCATCTGGGCCGAGATCGGCGTCGAAGGCACCTTCCCATTCCTCTCCTGGTTTGAGAGTGGCTCCGGCAGGTCGGTCGGATTGGATCTCATCCCGTTGGTCATCTCTCCTGCGTGGTTGCAAGTAGAGTTTGATAGGGATCTCGCCAAACGAGAGATGGTCCCGGAGGAAGTTTAAGAGGTACCTGCGGTATTGGTTCGAGAAGCCTTGGGAATGGTTGCAGACCAGGACGATGGTTGGGGGTTGCGAGGCAACTTGGGTGGCGTAGTAGATTTTCGGACGCTTGAGTTGATACAAAGGTGCTTCGTGCCTTTCCAGGGCGACTTTGACCAGTTTGTTGAGCATGCTCGTCGAGACCCGCTCCTTGGACTGTTTGAAGAGCATTTGTGCATGGTTCAGCAGCGTTTTGACATTCTTGCCAGTTTGCCCGGTGACAAAGGCGATGGGGCAATAGGCCATTGTCGGGAAATGTTCCCGAACGTACTCGACCCAGCGTTCGGTTGGGATTTGGCCTGTGAGTTTGTCCCATTTGTTGACCACGAAGATGCAGGGTTTGAATTCATCGTGGATGTAGTGAGCAAGTTGTTTATCGACTTTGCTCATGGTTTCGGTGCAATCGAAGAACAGCAGGACGACATCGGCCCGGCGAATGCTTCGTTGGGCTCGGTGGGTTCCATACCAATCGATATCGGTTTTGATGCTTTTGCTGCGTCGCAGGCCCGGAGTGTCGATCGCCATGAATTTGTGGCCATCGAGTTCGAACATCACATCGACGCTATCTCGGGTCGTCCCGGGGACTTCGCTGACGATGCAGCGATCCTCTTGGGCGAGCGTGTTGACGAAGGTGCTTTTGCCGACGTTGCGTCGACCGACAATCGCCACTTTCATCGTGGGTGGTTCGATCTCTTCGGCAGTGGCATCGAAATCTGGAAGTCGTTCGGAAATCCAGGACAGGAGGTCCCCTTTGTTGCGATTCTGAGTAGCGCTTATTCGGAGCAGATCACCGTAGCCCAAGCGATGGAATTCGTCTGCGTTGGCGTCTTGGGATTGGCTGTCTGTTTTGTTGGCAACCAGCAGGACTGGTTTGTTGACTTTTCGGAGCCGATCGGCGACTTGAGCATCCAGCGGGACCAATCCGCTGCGCGAGTCGACGACAAAGATCAGCAAGTCAGACTCCTCGATTGCGGCCATGATCTGCGCTTCGACTTGGTCGGTCAGATTGTCGACGTCTTCGATCCCGATTCCGCCGGTGTCGATCAGCTCAAAGTGACGGCCTTCGTGCTCGATGAGGGTTCTGAGGCGATCGCGGGTCACCCCGGCAAAATCTTCAACGATCGCCAATCGACGGCCGGCGATCCAGTTAAAAATAGAGCTTTTACCGACGTTCGGTCGGCCTACAATTGCAACGCGTGGGATAGCCATCGAAGGACCATGGATCGTAAAAAAGGGATCGGCGGGGACCTCGACGGCTCGCGACTACTTGATCGCGTCGGAG
>Ga0136644_10003769_pt1 | contig 11296 bp, 6 predicted proteins | sample C_130820_EF_Meta_FD_94780 | JGI IMG/M metagenome (GOLD analysis project Ga0136644, IMG submission 94780) | Freshwater microbial communities from Lake Croche, Canada to study carbon cycling - C_130820_EF_MetaG (v2) (version 2) | ecosystem: Environmental > Aquatic > Freshwater > Lake | place: Lake...
CTCCAAGAGTTAGATCGTTTTTGTGATGCCATGATCTCTATTTTTAACGAAACCGAATTGATCGCCCAAGGAAAGTGGGATAGAGCCAATAACCCTTTGAAAAACGCCCCACATACAGCTCAAGATCTTATTAAAGAACCTTGGCCTTTTTCTTACACTCGAGAAATTGCTTTCTTCCCCAGTGAATCGGTTAAAAAACGTAAGTTTTGGCCGGCAGTCTCACGGGTAGATAATGTCTGGGGAGATAGAAATCTTTTCTGCTCTTGCCCGCCGGTGGAGTAAGTTACAGGCCTCCTATGGATGCCTAAGGACATAATACTTCTGCCCCTCAAAAACGGTTTCTTCATTTTTTTTAAAACCCAAGCTATCCAAAGCCTGTAAAGACAACACTGCCAATTCCGAGTCGTGTAACAAAAGGGTTCCGACCGGGGAAAATTTCTGAAGCAATTTAAAAGTTTCAATATTCGCCGGTAAAAAGGCCCACTTGGCCGGATAGTTTTGATTCAACCAGGGAGACACCAACCAAAACGGCGCAACAAAGACCTTTGTTTTATCTGGGTGCACTTTATCGTCAATGAAGCGAATGATTTCCAATTCTCGGACGCGATCCTGATTGAAATCTTTTACTAAATCAAGAAAGCCAACTTTAAAACTCAAACCTATGAAGACAAGTCCGAGAAAAAACATCTGAAAACGAAACCGAGAAAACTCGCTAAGCCAACACGAAACCACCAAGGCAAAAAATGGAACCAAGACTAATGAAACCCGCAATCCCCTGAAGCCCGTGACGGCATAAATTCCTAGAATAGCAACCCAAAGAACCAGCCCCATAAAACCAATGGAGAGCTGTAACCCCTCTTTCTTTTTCCACCCCACTAGAAAAACTATGATCGAAAAAATAAGGAGGAATTTGCTAACCAGAGCCTCTCCGGTGAGAGATTTGTCCTGAAGAAGAAACTTGAGATTACCCCAAAAATGCTTCGCCAGAGCAGAAACCCACTCTGGCAATGTAGGATTAAAGGATCCTCCAAACAATGCATCGGTGTAGATCTCAGAAAAACTGCCAAACACATTCGCCCGAATAAGGTCAGGACGACCTCCCAAGGGCCCTTTTAGAAGTCCGAAAAAAAGAATAAAAGTAACCAAGAGAAAAGATCCCGTTTCGCTCCATTTTCGTTTAGGCTCAGCCTCTTTCCAAATCATTGCAGCCATGGGAAATATCACGATGATCGAAGTCTCTCGAAAAAAGATGGGAATCACAGCCAGAATAGGCGCTATAAGCTTTCTAAAGGCTGAGGGGACATAAAGAAACACAGCAAAGACAATGAACGTAGAGGCAATGACTTCCAGTTCGGCCATTGCGGTTAAACTAAAAAAAAGAAAAAATGGAAACCCCATGACTAAAAAAGAGGCCCAAAGAGATGCTTTATTTCCAAAGATTTTCTTTCCTGAGAAATACGCTGCTAGTATCACCCCAAGATATCCCAAAAGGCTCGGCAAAATTGAGCTTAAAAAATTGATTCCGAAAAAAGAGAAGGAACCCGCTAGTGCTAGATAATGTCCGGGAACATAAAGAATTTTTGTTTTAGTGTTCTGAGCTAGAGTAGAAGGGAAAATCGAAGTAGTCTCAATCACACCTCGTTCTAGAAAAGATCTTGCTCCAGAAACATATCCCACTTGATCATTCAAAGCATGATCCAAAGAGCTGACCGGCATCGGTTTCCAGTCTAGAAGCTTAAGACCGCAAAGAATAAAAAATCCGAATCCAAAGATCAGTCCGATGAATCTCATCAAATGGGCTCACCGGTACCATGCTTATCGGGGGCAGCCTCATAGAGTTTTTCTGAACCGGGAAGCGATTTTTTTAGTTCCTCTTGACGAGACACATCTGAGGGATGGGTCGAAAGTATCTCGGGAGGCGCTTTTCCGTCGTGAGATGCGGCCATCCGTTCCCATAATTTAATCGATTCGGAAGGTTCATAACCAGCTTTCGCCATGTATTGTTGCCCGTAATAATCGGCTTCTGATTCGTCCGTCCTAGAAAATTTCAAAGTAAAAAAGGTGGCAGCAAAACCAGCAACAGCTCCTCCGACCTCTGCTAAGAGCTTGCACTCTTTAGTTTTACAAAGCACCTCCCCCCCCACCATAATCGCCCCCCCGACAATTAGCCCAAGTAAATTGGTATTCATCGAACGGGCATACTGTTGTCTACCGTGCCGGCGAGTGGCGTGAGCGACTTCATGACCCAATACCGCAGCCAAAGCGGCTTCAGTCTTAAGAACCGGCATGATGCCCGTGTAGACGGCTATTTTTCCCCCGGGCATGCACCAAGCATTGACCTCTGGACTGTCGATCAAAACATACTCCCACTGAAAATTCTCACCTGAGGCCTGCGCAATTCGAGTGGCGACTCTTTGAACCATCGCATTCCACTTAGGGTTCTTGGATATTTTTGATTTAGCTTTGACCTCTCGATAAGCCTTCGCAGCTTCCGCATTTATTTCGGGATCTCCAGGTTCCTTGACAACTCCACCGGTGGCACAACCTAGGAGTGAAAAAACCAAAACCAGATGGATAAATGTTGAAAAGGGAAATTTATGATTGAAGAACAAATTCATTTTTACACCTAACTAAGATTAAAGACCTTCACTTCACCTTGAAATATTTTTAATCCCACTTCGCCTTGCAGGAATAATTTAAGCTCTTTCCCAATAAGAGTGGCCGCGCGGGATGAAAGAATTCCCATTTGAATCCAAGTTTCGATGGACTCATTTTGATTTTTTAATAACCATTCAATCTGCGGGGCATTGAGAAGATATCGATTAGCAATCGAATGCTCTCTAGCCAAATAGGCCACATAACTTTGAACAAGATTAACAAGATGGGTTTCTATTTGAGGACCACGATGGTGATAATGGATTTCTTGGGGCGGCTGTTGTTTTCCCAACTCTAATCCTCTATTCACTGCTTTGAGGATTTCCTCTCCGCTCCGCTCAATCTCTTTGGCATTGAGTCCACGAAAAGTTTTTAGCTCTGCGGCACTTCGAGGTCGCACTTTGGCTAGTGAAATGAGGACTTCGTTGTCCACTACCCAATGCCTCGGAACATTTTTCGTCTTGGCTCGATTTTCTCTCCAAGTTACGAGCTCCAATAAAACTGATCTCCCTACATTATCAAGATGAGCATTTTTACCCATTTTATGGGCCATCGTTTCCGGGGAAATATCAAACTGCTCTTTTGAGCTCTGACTTTCCTCTAAAGTCCATTCCCAACGATTCAATTTTTCACAACGTGCCTTGATGGAATTTCCCAAATCCACTAGATGAAGAACATCCTCTTCCGCATAGATTAAAAGTTCATCGGCTAAAGGCCTAGACAACCATTTGACCCGAGAGCGCCCTTTGGGAATGGAAACACCTATTTCATCTTTAAGAAGTTTTTGAAGCCCGACATTATCCCCTATTCCGCATAAAGCTGCGGCTACCGAGGTATCCAAAACAGGATCGACAATACAGCCGTAGGCCCAAAACAGACATTCTTGATCGGCGTAAGAGGCATGAATCACTTTAAGAATATTTTTATCTGTAAAAACGCGAAGCAACGGTTCCAAATCCTCCCGGGTGAGAACCACCGGATCGATGAGCCAAGCCTCCTCCCGAGTCGCGACCTGAATCAAAGCAATTTTCGGGAAAAAAGTAGTTTCCCGGATAAATTCGGTGTCTAAAGCTATGACCGATTCCTTCTCCAGGCTACGGCAGATCCCAGCCATTTCCTCCGGTTTTGTGACAAGTTTTGGGATTCGGTGAGATTTCAAGTCTGCACTTCCTTGTAGTGTCGCATAATTTTTATTATGCTTTTTTCAGCTTCCTAAGCCCACTGGGTTTTTAAGCAAAGTTTGGCTTTCAAACTTTGACTTAACTTTAGGATTATATAAATTAATCAGTCATGAAGAAACACGGAAACTTAAATCTGGACACTTTTTCGAAAGAACCCCTAACCGATACCTATCGGACCCGTTTTATTACGGCAGCCTCCTTATTCGATGGCCACGACGCTGCGATTAATATCATGCGAAGAATCCTCCAGTCCTCGGGTGCTGAAGTCATCCATTTAGGCCACAATCGATCAGTAAACGCGATCCTTAAAGCGGCTCTAGAAGAAGATGCTCAAGCCATAGCTATCAGCAGTTACCAAGGGGGCCATGTTGAGTTTTTCAAATATATCGTCGATCTGTTAAAACAAGCGGGTCTGAATCATATTAGAGTCTTCGGCGGTGGCGGTGGAACAATTACCCCCGACGAAATCGGCGAGCTTGAAAAATATGGGGTCAATAAAATCTACTCACCCGAAGATGGTCGAAAAATGGGTCTTCAGGGGATAATCGACCACATGTTAGGGAATTCCCACGTCCATCCGTTTAAAAACATCGATTGGTCCCACTTAAAAGATTTTGCTAAAAGCCCAAAAGCCCTGGCTCAGGCCCTGACCTGTATCGAACTGGGAGAGTTGATAAGTACAGATCCTGAAGTTTCGGCCCATCAAAAAGAGATAGAATCGCTCCATCAACAGATCCAATCTAGCCCATCAAAAGCGACAGTCGTGGGGCTTACGGGCCCTGGAGGGGCTGGAAAATCTAGTCTCACGGATGAGTTGGTTTTACGGGTCCTTGAGCACGACAAATCGGCTCGGGTGGCAGTTCTTGCCATTGATCCCTCTCGTCGCAAAACAGGCGGAGCTCTATTAGGAGACAGACTTCGCATGAACAGCCTTTCGAATGAAAGAACCTTCATGAGGTCCTTCGCCACTCGGCAGGCCAATGCTTCTGTCTCGAAAGCGACTTCTGAAGCTATAAATCTTTTCAAAGCGGCCGGTTTTGATTGGATCTTTGTTGAAACTGGAGGAATCGGCCAAGCCGATACCTCTATCGTCGATTTGGTCGATATCAACCTTTATGTCATGACCGCAGAGTTTGGAGCCCCGACACAACTAGAAAAGATCAACATGTTGGATTACGCCGCCATGGTGATTATCAACAAGTTTGAGAAAAACGGATCTCTAGATGCTTTAAATGAGGTTAGAAAACAATTCAGACGAAATCATAGAGAGCTTGAAAAGCTTGAGCCCTCTGTTTATCCGATCTTCGGGACTATCGCTTCACGATTTGCCGATCCAGGTGTCAATGCCGCTTTCTCCCACCTCTTAAAAATTAAATCTACCCCTCAAAAACGGCAGCCTTTAGATACGGCTTTAAATCTACTGAACCCTTTTTCCTATTCGATAGTGCCCAAAGACAGAACTCAATACCTCCTCGATATCACTAAAACAGTTCGCCATTATCATGAGTCGAGTGAGAAAGAGGCTGATAAGGTTTCCAAAATTGAGGGTTACCAAAAGCTTGTTGAAGACTCCAGTCTCTCAACTTCCGCCAAACAGGAAGTGGAAACCGCAATAACAAAAGAGTCGGCTCAGTTGAACCCCTCGACTCAAAAAATGCTGTCTGAATTTCCCAAACTCGCTGAGCGATACAGTGCAGACACTTTTGAATACAAAGTGAGGAACCAAACCTTTTCAGTGCCTCTTTACCATGAATCGCTAAGCCACAACAAAATTCGAAAAATTAGTTTACCTAAATTTAGGAGCAAAGCTGAACTCATCAGCTTCTTGTACCGAGAAAATCTCCCGGGCTATTTCCCTTACACGGCAGGGGTATTTCCGTTTAAACGTACGGAAGAAGATCCCAAAAGAATGTTTGCGGGCGAAGGGACCCCTACCCGAACCAACAAACGATTTCATCTGCTCTGCCAAGGGGAAAAGGCCAAGCGCCTTTCCACCGCTTTCGACAGCGTTACTCTCTACGGAGAAGACCCCAATGAACGGCCCGACATTTTCGGGAAAATTGGAGAAAGTGGTGTCAGCGTTTGCACTTTAGACGATGCTAAAAAACTTTATAGCGGATTTGATCTGTGCGACCCTAGTGTTTCGGTCTCGATGACTATCAATGGACCGGCCCCAATTTTGCTGGCTTTTTACTTCAATACCGCTATCGATCAACAAGTAGACAAATTTGTCGCGTCCCAAGGGAGAAAGCCCTCTGCCGAGGAACTCCTGGAAATCAAAAGTAAGACTCTGGAGTCGGTCCGCGGCACGGTTCAAGCCGATATCTTAAAAGAAGATCAGGCCCAAAACACCTGCATCTTCTCGACTGAATTTGCTCTGCGCATGATGGGAGATATTCAACAATACTTTATCGACCATAATATTAAAAATTACTACTCCGTCAGTATCAGCGGCTATCATATCGCTGAAGCGGGGGCGAATCCCATCTCACAACTGGCTTTCACTTTAGCTAATGGTTTCACTTTTGCCGAATATTACCTGTCTCGCGGCATGAAGATAGATGACTTTGCTCCTAACTTTAGCTTCTTTTTCTCAAATAGCTTGGACGCTGAATACACCGTCATAGGAAGAGTGGCTCGAAGAATTTGGGCTGTCGCCATGAAAGAAAGATATGGAGCTAACGATCGCAGTCAAAAACTGAAATACCACATCCAAACTTCGGGAAGATCTCTCCATGCGCAGGAGATCTCTTTTAATGACATTCGTACGACTTTACAGGCCCTTCTTGCCTACTTTGATAACTGTAACTCTCTACACACTAACGCTTATGATGAAGCGGTTACAACTCCGACTGAGGAGAGTGTGAGAAGAGCGATGGCCATTCAGCTTATTATTGCTAAAGAATTTGGTTGGGCAAAAAATGAAAACCCTCTCCAAGGGAGTTTCTTCATTAATGAGCTAACCGATTTAGTGGAAGAAGCTGTTCTAAAAGAGTTCGAAAAGATCTCCGTTCGGGGTGGCGTTTTGGGCGCAATGGAAACTCATTACCAACGCTCTCAGATCCAAGAAGAATCTCTCTATTATGAACACTTGAAGCATTCGGGAGAATTCCCCATTGTCGGGGTGAATACTTACTTAAATCCCAAAGCGGATGAAGCCCATCTTGCATTCCCTAGCGAAATCACACGGGCGACTTATGCTGAAAAGAATGAACAAATCACAAACCTCAGGGACTTTCAAAAAACCCATTCAAACGAAAGCCCAGCGGCGTTAGAGAAGCTAAAAGCAGCCGCTAAAAATGGGAACAATCTGTTTGAAGCTCTTATGGATTGTGCTCGCGTCTGTTCCTTGGGACAAATGAGTCGGGCTTTATATGAAGTGGGCGGGGAGTACCGAAGAGGGATTTAGGGTGTCAGTCTCCTATCAAGCTTGAAAGGAACCGGTCACTATTTCAGTGATGACCGCTACTTATCAAGCTTGATAGGAGACTGACACCTTCTCCAATCTCTGCTCAATTGGGGCAAATTGCGATTCGTAATTCCACTCGTCATTGATTTTTTTGAGTCCGTTTTCCTTCATCAGGGTAAGTTTAGCCCTATCCTTAAGTAAACTCTCAACTGCCCGGGCCATACTCTGAACATCCTCCGGATCACAACTCTGGGCGAAGCCGGGCTTTTCAAAAAAATTAACCCATTCACTAGAAGAGTTAATGAGCAGCGGAAGCCCACAGGCCAAGTAATCAAAAGGCTTGTTCGAGGCCCCAATCATCGGCTCGGTGAACGGATTTTTAAAAAGGCACAGCCCTAACTGGCATTTCTCAGCCATTTCGAACAGCGGCTCTCTGTGAAGAACCCCATGGTACACAACTCTATCTTCAAGCCCGAGTTTTCGAGCCAACTCGAGAAGCCTTTGGATATATCCCTTAGAGCTTAATGTCTCATAACCCGCAAAATGTAATGAAACGAAATAAGGCAGAAGAGCTAAAACCTCTACTACCGTTTGGGGGAAACGCCCAGGAACAATAGAGCCGTGGTACCAAAGTCTAAAATCTTTTTTGTCGCTATTTTCAGATCGTAACGAACTCTTTAAAGGCATGTTGTGGCAGATGTAAATTTGGGCCTTGGAAAATCTCTCTCTAAACGTTTTGGCGCGATCGACTTGGGGAAAAATACAAAGTTCAGCCCTCGAAGACAGTTGTTTACGTGTCCAATGGAGAAAACTCATGAACAGACTCTTTGGAGCCTCGGGCGTGTCATGTTCGTGATAAAAAACTTTTGCACCCAAAAATTCGGCAGCAAACCATCCCACCGGGCAGGCAAAAAGATCGGAAATATAAACGCAGGAATAATTATCTGTCACAATTTCGTTTAAGCATTTTAAAACAAAACGACCGTACTGTATCTTTTGCTTAAAACTAGGATGACAATAGGGCATCAACTCCGTTTGGATATTTCTATGAGACGGCAGCTGAATATTTTCAAATCCCAAAGCTTCAGTCCCAATAAATTTCACTTTCCAACCCGCATCTGCCAAAATTCTGGAACTGTTTTCTAATGGGGGAAAAGCGACAGGATTCGTGTACTGAACATACAGAATTTTCTTCTGTGAATTGTTCATCTAGAAAATATACCTTTTCCTACTGATATTGAGGAGAAGCCCCGTGATCAGCATAAAAGTTAAAAGTGAAGACCCGCCATAACTAAAGAAGGGCAAAGTCACCCCTACGATGGGAAGAACTCCGATCACCATTCCGACATTAATAAAAACATGCCAGAACATAACTGAAGTAAGACCGAAAGCCAGCAACATTTCATACTTGCCCCGGGCCCTAGCTACAGTTCTAAAAGAATAAAAACAGTAGGCCCCATAGAGGGATAAAAGAATCAGAGCCCCAAAAAACCCTCTCTCCTCAGCAAAAACGGAGAAGATAAAGTCAGTCTGTTGCTCGGGAATAAAATTCAACTGAGATTGGGTACCCTTTAGATACCCTTTTCCGAAGACTTGGCCCGAACCCACAGCGATTTTACATTGAAGAGCATTGTATCCCGTATCTTTGGGATCTCGTTCCGGATCTAAAAAGGTTTTCACCCTCTCTCTTTGGTAGTCATGCAGAACAAATTTATAAGCTAAAGGAACAGTGATCACTCCCAAAACCGCTACAATCACTAGGGATCTCCAGTCTACTTTAACAAATAAAATGATAGCTGCAGCCGTTAAAAAAACGATCCCTCCTGTGCCCATGTCAGGCTGTTTAAGAATCAAAAGAAAATAAGGAAGAACAAACGCTGCCGGCGCCATCAGCCTTTTGAGAGTATAAGGCCCCCCAAGTTTTTCATCGGAAAAATATTTGGCTAATGTCATCACTATACTGACTTTGGCAAGCTCCGAAGGCTGAAGATGAAAAAAGCCTAGATTAAACCATCGAGAACTTCCTTTGGCATCATGCCCCACAAAAAGAACGAGACCCAACATAATAAGGACCACCCCGTAGGAAAGATAAGAAATCTTCTCTAGGATCTCAGAGTCGATAAAAACTAAAACGGCAATCATGAGTAGTCCCACGCCGAAGTACAACACCTGACTTTTATAAAGCCCAAATAGCCCCGGCCCTCTTGCAGCGCTGTAAAGAGTGATCACGCCCAATAAGAAAAGCAAAAACATGGAAACAATTAAGCCGACATTAAATGTTTTAATAAAATTTTGTGATTCCATAAACTCAATCAGTCCTTAGGGGGAAGAACCGATTTCACCCCCTTCTCCATCCATTTCTTCAGATTTTTTTACGGGTATCGGTTTCTTCTCAACTTTGGGTTTTTCATTTGTTTTCTCAGTAGAAAGTGGAATCCCCTGAGCCGCAGCCTTCTTGTCAAAATACGTTTCGATGACATCCCGAACAATCGGCGCCGCAGCCGTTCCGTGGCAAGCATGCTCGGCAATAACCGCCACCGCGATCTCCGGATTTTCTCTAGGCGCATATCCCACAAACCAACCGTGATGGCGATCCTTGATTGGCATCGATTCACATTTCATCTTCATAATGTTAGAAAAAGCTCGAACTTGAGCCGTTCCCGTTTTTCCAGAGATGCCCACCTTTTTGCTGTGGCCACTGACAATCGCCGTTCCCCCAGCAGAATTCGCCACCTGATAGAGCCCTTCTTTCACCGTATCGAAAACCTCTTGAGAAATTTCGATTTTTCGTTTGAGTTCCGGATGAAACTCTCTAATGAGCTCACCATTCCTCTTTTCAATTTTTTTAACCATGTAAGGTCGGTAGAGAAATCCGCCGTTCCCAATTGCTGCATACGCGTTCGCGAGTTGAATTGGGGTCGCCGAAACATACCCCTGGCCAATCGCAATACTTAATGTTTCACCCGGCTGCCACTCCTCTTTATACCTATCTAGTTTCCATTGAGAGTCAGGAATTAATCCTCTTTGTTCGCCAGGGAGTTTAATTTCGGTCGGTTGGCCCAAACCAAAAAGCCTTGCATACTTAGCGATTACATCAGGCCCCATATCAATCCCTAAATTGTAGTAAAACACGTCACAAGATTCTCGAATGGATTTCACAAAATCGGTGGGGCCGTGAGTTTTCCAACAATTAAATCTTCGATTTCCAAACCCCATTGAACCCCTACAATAGTGAGAAGTATGCTTAGTGGCTTTGCCCTCGGCGAGCGCCGCAATAGCCATAAACAATTTAAAAGTGGACCCTGGAGGATAGATATCCTGAATCGCTCGATTCCGCAGTGGCCGCTCCTTGTTATCCCTTAAACTTGACCAAACTTTGGTATCAATTTCACGACCCGAAATCTTCTCCGGTTCAAAACTGGGTTCATTCACCAATGCCAAAACCTCACCGCTTCGTGGATCTAACGCGACCACCGAACCATTATAACCATGGTCTTTGAGGGATTTAGCAGCTGCGGTTTCTAGATCGACGTCTAATGTCAGATAGAGATTATTTCCTGGAACAGGTTCTGTTTGGGCCACAAACCCTAAAAGTTTTTCAGCCCCCTCAACTTTCCGTCTGCGCCCCATGGCATCGACCTCTACATAGCCAATGCCGTTTACGCCTCGCAACTCCGAGTCATAATATCGCTCAAGCCCCATCCGACCAATGTAATCACCTGCTTGCAGCATTTTCTTAGAATCTTGTTGAATATCTTTGTTGTCCACTTCGCTGATGTGCCCCAGTAATTGGGAGGCCACATCCTTGAAGGGATAACGACGTTGGACGGTCGCTTCGATGTCTACTCCCAACAAACTAGGACTCGAGGTTTCAATCGCCGCAATGATATCTTTCGAGACATCGGCCTTTAAAAGAACCGGGATGTAACTTCTCGTTCGGCCCAATTTAAGAAGTCTCTTATCCATTTCCTCTTTCGAGTAATTCAAAGCCTTACCCAATCGAGTGATATTATCTGGCGTATTTTTAAAATACTGTGAAAGAACAACCACA
>Ga0136644_10003772_pt1 | contig 11294 bp, 6 predicted proteins | sample C_130820_EF_Meta_FD_94780 | JGI IMG/M metagenome (GOLD analysis project Ga0136644, IMG submission 94780) | Freshwater microbial communities from Lake Croche, Canada to study carbon cycling - C_130820_EF_MetaG (v2) (version 2) | ecosystem: Environmental > Aquatic > Freshwater > Lake | place: Lake...
AAGATTTTTTTTTAATTTTTTTTTGATTTTAATCATTGGAATTAAAATTGATAAATTTTCCGATTTTTGAGGCCTAATTCCTTGTTTCTATTTTGTATCCAATCAGTCTTTGTGATATTGAATTAGGCCGTCCAATGGTGTTTTAATTATTTTACCCAATTGTAATTCATAGGAGTTACACATCTCTTTTAGAACATCTTTAAAACCAAATGCCACACTACCTACAAAATGAATAGGCGTCGTCCAACTTTCGCGATACTTGTATAAATGATTAAAAAAGAACTCATTAAACCCGTCTTCTATAATATTTTCAATCATAAAATGTCCACGATTTTCAATTATAAATTCTACAAATGAAGCTAAATATTTATTTGCTAGTGGCTTTCTATACACATTTTCTAAAATTTCTGAAGCGTTGGTATTGTATTTATTTGTAAATCTATCCATCAAATCGGGATCGAAAGTGCCGTACAAATAATGTTGCAATACTTTTTTTCCTAAATATGCCCCACCACCTTCATCACCCAACACATATCCCAGGCCAGGACTGTTTTTCACTACTTTTTTGCCATTATAGAAACAAGAATTTGAGCCTGTTCCCAATATGCAAGCAATGCCTTTTTCGTTTCCACACAATGCTTTTGAAGCGCCTAATAAATCTGTGTCTACCAAAATTTTGGATTTATTAAACACCGATTTTAAAGCCGATTTTATCAAACTGATGTTTTCGAGATTGCTGCAACCTGTTCCATAATAGTAAATATTATCTGGTATTTTACTTTTCAACTTTGGCAATAATTCCTTTTGTAAAATCTCAACAATTTGTTCTTTATTCAGAAAATATGGGCTTATCCCTTGAGTTGACACATGTATTTTTTTCTTGCCATCCAACAAACACCAATCTGTTTTTGATGAGCCACTATCGGCAATTAGTTTAATCGACATACTTTTGAATTTTAAAAATTTAAATTAACCATTTCTATTCAATTGTTAGAAATATAATTCAGTTGGAAACAAAAAATTAACTTTGGGCTTTTAGAAATATTCAAATCGCTTACATTAAAATTCATGAGCAACAAAAAAACACAAGTTTGGCTTCCTTTACTTTTTAGTATTTCAATGGCCATTGGCATTTTTATTGGATTTAAAATGCGCGATCAATTTCCATCCAATCCATTTTTTTCTGTTGAAAAAGCTTCTCCCTTTAATGAAATCATGGGTTTGATTAAAGATCGATATGTGGATGATGTAAATATGAAACAACTTTCGGATACTGCTATTGAAGCATTACTTACTAAACTTGACCCACATTCCGTATATATTCCTGCATCAGAATTAGAAGACATCAACAACGACATAGAAGGTAATTTTTATGGCATTGGTATTGAATTCGAATTCTTTAATGACACTTTGAATGTTTCTCAAATTTTGAAAGATGGGCCAGCAGAAAAAGCAGGTGTTTTATCCGGGGATCAATTTATAAAAGCAAATAACATTGTAATTGCTGGCGCTAAAATGGATGTCGATTCCATTCGAAACTTATTAAGAGGATCTAGAGAAAGTAAATTAACTGTTACTGTATTAAGGGACAAAAAACTCATTTCTATTCCCATACAAAGAAATTTAATCCCAATCAATAGCATCGACGCTTCTTATATGCTTGATGGTGAAACAGGCTTTATCAAAATCAATAAATTCTCTACACATACTTACAAAGAATTCATGACTGCATTAACTGAATTAAACAAAAAAGGAATGCACAAATTAATTCTAGACCTTAGAGATAATGGCGGAGGCGTTTTGGACGAAGCCATCGAAATTGCTGATGAATTTTTGGCTGAAGACAAATTAATAACCTATACCGAGGGAAAGCATAGAAAAAAGAAAGAATACCGTTGCAGAAGATTAGGTCAATTTGAAAAAGGCAGTTTAGTTGTATTGTGTGATGAAGGATCGGCAAGTGCAAGTGAAGTGTTGATGGGCGCTTTGCAAGATTGGGATCGCGCAACGATAATCGGTAGACGAAGTTTTGGAAAAGGTTTGGTACAAGAGCAATACGATTTAAGCAATGGCGCCGCTTTGCGATTAACCGTAGCTCGGTACTACACACCAATGGGCAGATGCATTCAACGTTCTTATGCAAATGGAGGAAAAGCTTATTATCAAGAAATTGAAGAAAGATATTTAAATGGAAACGACTCCATTCAGCATGTTGAAACAACAAATAAAAATAAAATATTCACTACGCCAAAAGGTAAAAAATTATATGATGGAGGTGGCATTGCTCCCGATATATTTCAAGCCCAAGACACTGCTGCATTAAGCAAAACTGTTCTTTTACTTTTTTCAAAAGGATTGGCTAACCATTACGCATTGAATTATAGCAACCGTCTCAAATCTATAATAAAACAATACAATAGTCCAGCTGCATTTGCTGAAAAATTCATTTTTTCTGAAAATGACTGGAACGATTTTTCTAACTTTTCAAAAAAAGACTCTGTTGACATAACAGCCATTAATTCTTCTGATAAAAACTATATCATTCAATTTTTAAAATCTTCAATCGCTCGATTTATTTGGAATAAGGAAGGATATTACGAGGCGGTTAATGTGGAAGATGAAATGATTAAAAAGGCGAAGGGGGTGAAGTAAAGAAAAAGGTTTAAAACGCTACGCTGGTTTATTGTTTAATGGTTTAAGGTTGGAAGTGTTTTTCTTTTGGAGATTTTACTTTTTATTTGGAAAATATCGAACACGAAAATTAGGATTATTGATTTTGGATAATGTTATGTAAATCTGTGATTACAACCTTATATCTATTGAATTATATCGGTTTGGAAACCGTTACTTTAAAAAGACACCGGTTTGGATACCGGCGCCAATAGTACGAAAATCCCAACCTCTTAAACGTCTTAAACGATTTAAACCTCTCAAACCTCTTTCTCTCTCCCTACTCAACTGTGATCTCATCCACAAACAAATGCGTATCTCCACCTGCACCTTCATGCCAAGATGGAAGTTTGCCGTATTGTTTGGCAACTACTCGAATGTATTGAGCAGGTTGAGATAAGAAAATAGCATCTATTTTTTTTACCTGTGGATTTATATCTTCAATTTTTAAAAAATTGGTTCCGTTATACACTTCCTCAAATTTTTTTCCGTCTAATGAAATCGACACTATAACTTGCTTGGGCATTACAATCCAAGGGCGCACATCTTGTAAAAAACTAGCGGTTACATTTGAAATATTTTTCACTTCATTTAGATTAATCACTGCGTCAAAATCATTCAATTGATATCCTTGCCAGTTTCCCATGCGCCAATTTGTAGTTCCATAAATTCCATCTATCAAACCCACAGCGCCGCCTCCTTCATATTGTGGCTCAAAAGGCGTATTTAATTTCACCTCCCAAATTTTATTCGTTTTTTTAAACATTGATTTAGTGATATAGCTTTTATTATTTTTATTATCAAATGCTATTGCTTTTATAGTAGTGGTTTTATTTATAAAAAAAGGTTTTGTAAACAAAATTGAATTTCGTGTTGGAAACGATCCATTTGTTGTATAATACAATTTGACATTTGGTTGGATAGAGTGTATTTCAATTTTTTGTTTTTCTTTAAATGAAATTGCTCCACCTTCTATTGTAGGATTTACAACATAACTTCCTCCATCCAATTCATTCAATGGCTTTTGATAATCATTCATTTGCAAACTGTTTTTTTGTTTGCTAATCATATTGAACATTAATTTTCCACCATTAGAAATATCATGATGATTTAAATAATCTAATTTTAGATTTATGGATTTTTTATTTTTAAAATTGAATAGAGATGCCGAATTGATATAAATATTATCATTGCTCACTTCAGGAGCAAATATTTGAAATTGATTCCCGTTTTCTAAATGTATGGTTGCTTCTGTAAATTGTGGCGAGCCAATCATGTAGGTATTATCGCCAGGGGTAACCGGATAAAAACCCAATGCACTCAATACATACCAAGCACTCATTTGCCCACAGTCTTCGTTTCCAATTAAACCATCTGGCTCATTTTTGTAGAATTCCTTCATTACTTTATTTGCATAATATTGTGTTTTTGAAGGATGATCAGTGTAATTGTATAAATATAAAATATGATGACTTGGCTCGTTTCCATGTGCATATTGACCAATCAAACCCGTAATGTCGCTTTGATCTCTTCCAGTTGTTTTTGAATTTTCATTTAATAATGTATCTAATTTTTTTTCCAGATTTTTCTTGCCTCCTATCATTTTTATATACCCATTAATATCTTGCGGAAAGTAAAAGGAATACTGCCAACTGTTGGCTTCTGTAAAATGATTATTAACTTCACGAGGTTCGAAAGGATTCAACCAACCCCCATTTTTTCTTGGACGCATAAACCCTGTATTCGCATCGAAAAGGTTTTTATAGTTTTGCGCACGTTTTATAAATTCACGATACGTTTTATCATCGCCCAATGATTTTGCAAAAATGGCAATGCAATAATCATCATAAGCGTACTCCAAATTCTTGCTTACACTTTCATGTTCATCTTCAATATTGATAACCCCTTGATTCATAAATGCTGGCAATCCTAGATGGTTCCATTTTGCAGATTTCAACATGGCTTCCAATGCCAATTTTGTATTAAAATTTTTAATCCCTTTCATGTATGCATCTACAATTACAGGCACGCTATGATATCCAATCATACAATCTGTTTCGCAAGATGCCAACTCCCAAACGGGCAATCTTCCTCCTTGTTGATATTGCACTAAAAATGTTTTGACATAATCTAAAGTTCTTTTTTTATCAATAATCGTGTACAAAGGATGAGCTGCTCGATACGTATCCCATAAAGAAAAAACCGAATAGTATGTAAAGCCTTTTGCCTGATGGATTTTATTATCCATGCCACGATAATTTCCATCTACATCCATATTGATATTGGGTACAATTGCAGTATGATATAATGCGGTGTAAAATATTTTTCTTTGATTATTATCTTTAGATTTTATGTCAATTTTAGACAACTCCTGATTCCATTTATATGCTGCCATGGTTTTAATATCATTGAAGGATTTGCCTCCAACTTCAGCATCTAAATTTCTTTTTGCGCCTTCTACACTAACTGGAGAAATCGCCACTTTTACAAACAAATCATTGGCAACAGAACGTTCGAAATAAATGTATGCTTTTATGTTTTTTCCATAAGCTTCATTTTTTTGTTTTTCATCTTCGATGTCATTTTCCCAAATGCCCCAATTTTTAATTGGCTGAGAAAATTTCATCACAAAATAAACGTATTGATTGTTTGCCCAAGCCTTGCTCCTTCTCAATCCTGTAATGGTGATACTGTCTTCAATTTTTATGGAAGATTCAATGACTTCATCTCGATGTTTTAAATCGATGATTACAAAATTGTTTTTCTTTGAGTTGAATACGTAATGATGACACCCTACTCTTTCTGTCGCTGTTAGTTCTGCATAAATATCATCTTTTTCGAGATGCACAAAATAATAACCAGGACTAGCTTTTTCTTCACGATGTTTGAATGCTGAACGATAATTGGATTGCATTGGATTAGGAATTCCGTTTCCTGGCATTAACAAAACATCTCCATAATCGCTACAACCTGTTCCGCTCAAATGCGTATGCGAAAACCCATAAATAAAACTATCAGAATAATGATAACCACTACATCCATCCCAACCTTCAAGACGTGTATCCGGACTAAGTTGTACCATTCCATGAGGCAATGTAGCTCCGGGATATGTGTGCCCATGCCCACCGGTTCCAATAAATGGATTTACATCTTCAACATAATTTATTTGTGCTTGAACACCATTGTACATTAATGCAAAAAATAGAATGCTGATTAATTTTTTCATTTTATAATTTTTAAGTCAAAAGTTAAAATCGCTTGTTCATGTTTTGAATTTTTACTTTTGAATTTTACTTTTGAATTTTTACTTTTGAATTTTTACTTTTTTTAAAAAGAAAACCCTGGCTTATCCGTTCTGGAATCAATTGTAGAAACACCAATGAGTTGATCGTTTCTATCCGTAAAGGATTTGTAATACAACAAAATGGTGTAGCTATTTTCTGTTTCCCAATAATTACCTTCCAATTCAACTTTATCGTTTATATTTTTTTTATCTACCGCTACATAAGTATAATTGTAATAGCCTTGTTTTAAAGGTGTATTCAATTCGTATGATTCCGTTTCTGTATTGTATTTCATTTTCCAATTGTCATTTATTTCATACCCAGTAAATGCGCCCAACAAATAAATGTCTTTATCTAAATAAGGTTGTGCATCTTTACGTGCAAATGAAAAATGAATGTCTGCATAATCACCTTGCCAAAATGGGTTTATGCTTTCGTAGGTAACAATATTGTACATGCCATTATAATCAGGAAAATAAAGGTAATGTTCACCGGTTCTATCGAAATCTGTTTTCAAATAAAATGCGGCTTTTTCAACTGAATACTCTCCTGATTTTACTTTATCACTTTGCAATCTAAAGCTCCTCAAATCCAGCCATCGCCATTCTTTGCCCGCAGGAAAAACGCCAACGCTTTCGCTGTTGTATTCCATTACATTTCCCCTAACGAAAGTGGGGGCAATGTCTTTTTTTGCTACATCCCAACGATTATTTTGCAAGATGACTGCTTTCACTTGTTGTGCAGCACTAAAAGAATTTACATCTTTCAACGTAGCCGAAAATCTAACCCGCTGATGTGAATAAAACTTTTCAGGCGTGAAGGGTTGAACTACGGTAGCGGTGATATTTGCTTTTTGTTCAAACACTAAAAATGGTTTTGTAAAGACCACCTTAGATGTATCGCCATCCAAATACACTTTTAATAAATAGTTCCCCGACCTTGAAGGCATTGAGTTTTGATCGGGCAAAAATGCTTGATAATGGGTGTATTTTTTATACGCAATGTTAGAATAACGATAAGTGTTGATGCGGGTTTGAGTAAATCCTTTTATAAAATCAAATGCACTTAATTTTGCAGGCTGCCAATTATAATCACAAAGCACATAAGTATAATAATAGTTTTTGTAATTTCCGTCCATATCATCAAACTCCAACTCCAGTTTTGTATTGGAATTAAGCGCAATTACGGGCAAACTTTGTTGATTACCGTATACATACAATTGTGCCGTTCGAATGTAAGGTTTGTAAATTTTTTCCGAAACTTGTGCGCGAACAAAGACAACATTGAAACACAAATTCACCAAAAAAATAACCGCAAGTTTAAAATTGAAATTCATTTAGTAATTTAAATATTTTACTTTTGAAAGATAGCAAAAATTCACTGATTGAATACATCACTTTTTATTGCAAAACGTATTGCCTTAAAAAACAAACAAAGTTTTTCAAGGTTTATTATCAATTTGGCTATTGGTGCTACTTGCATTAGTGTGGCTGCAATGATTGTGGCATTGAGTTTTGTAAACGGATTCCAGCAAACCATCAGCAATAAAGTATTTAGTTTTTGGGGACATATTCGAATTCAACAAAATCTTGAAGCCAGTAGCGGCATTTCTGAAGAATACCCCATTTTAAGCAATGATACCGTAGAACAATACTTAAAAAAAATCGCATCAATAAAATCTGTTGAGCGATATGCAACAAAATCTGCTATACTGAAATATGGTTCCGAAATTGAAAGCGTTTTACTTAAAGGCATTGATCAAAGTTTTGATTTTGAACGAATGAACGATTTCTTAGTTTCCGGAAATTGGTTGACATTTAAAGATAGTGGCTACAGCAAAGAAATGATGGTGAGTGCATTTACCGCAAAACAATTAAACTTAAAAGCAAACGATAGTTTAATTGTTTTTTTCTTTAAACAAGATGGAACGCGCAATGCAAGAAAACTTAAAATATCAGGAATCTTTAAAACTGGGATAGATGAATATGATAAAAATTTTGCTATTTGTGATTTGAATTTAATAAGAAAATTAAACAATTGGGGGGCCACAGAAATTGGGGGCTATGAAGTTTTTTTAAAAGACTATACTTTAGCTGATAGCATTTCTAGACTAACTTATGAAAATCTGCCTCAAAGTTGGTATAGTCGAAACATAAAAGAAATATACCCCAACATATTTGACTGGTTGAATTTGCAAGGTCAAATTAAAAACATGTTGATTTTCATTATGTTGATTGTAGCCGTCGTAAACCTCACCACTTGCTTGATAATATTGGTTTTGGAAAGAACAAAAATGTCTGGGATTTTAAAAGCAATAGGAGCTAAAAATTGGGACATACAGAAAATATTTTTGTACAATGCTACATTAATTGCAGGCGTTGGAATTTTTTTAGGCACTTTACTTGGCTTATTTATTTGCTGGCTTCAATTAAAGACGGGCTTTATAAAATTGAATGAGGAAGCTTATTTCATTTCAGAAGCGAAAGTTGTAATTGTATGGTGGCAAATCATTTTGATTGATGTTATAACCTTGGCTGTTTGCTTTTTAACTTTAATCATCCCTACGTTTTTAATCAAGAAAATAAATCCGGTGAAGGCGATTGCTTTCCGATAAATTCATTAACGTTTGGTTAGCTCATACAAAAAAATGGAAGTTGCCACAGCTGCGTTCAGGGATTCGGCAGCACCTAACCTTGGAATGGTAATGCGTTGATCTGCTTTATCAATTAATACTTGAGACAAGCCATTTGCTTCGTTTCCTATCATAATAACACCTTCATTAATTGGTGCGATAGTTCCGATTGGTTTCCCATTTAAAACAGCTGCTAAAAGTGGGACATGGTGATTTTCTTCCACCCATTTTTCAAGATTGGTGTACCCCAGTTTTACCCTTCCTAAACTGGCCATTGTACTTTGTACGACTTTATTATTAAACTGATCAACTGTATTTTCTGAACAAATAATGTCTTTTATGCCAAACCAATCTGCGGTCCTGATTATAGTACCTAGATTTCCGGGGTCTTGAATGGAATCCAGTAGAATTGTGATGGAATTCTTTTCTGCTAAAATCGAAATTGTTTCTGGAATTTTAAATAAAGCTACAACTTGATTGGGTGTGGTATAAGAAGCAATTTTATCCAGTTCAAATTCTTCAATTAGTTGGACTTTTTCGCCTACTAAAGCTAGCAATTTTTCATCTTGCCAACCTTTCCATTTTGCAGTTGCATATACTTGTTCACATTCGAAATAACCTGTGCTTAAAAACGCCTCCACTACTTTGGGGCCTTCAGCTGCAAAAAGCTTTCTTTCATTTCTAAATTTTTTGTGCTGTAAACTTTGAATATCTTTGATTGTTGCTTTGCTTAACATGTAGCGGAATTTATGCCATCAATAATTAATTTTAATATCATTCACTTTTCCAGAGTTTTAATGCTTTTGGGGATTTTGGCATTGACATCATGTGGCAAACCATTTGTAAAAAACCCACCAAAAAATCAATTCTATCTCTACAAAAATAAAATCGAAGTTAACGAAGTCAATCTTAGCAAATCAGAAAAAAAAACACTTGAAAGCAGATTACTTGGGCAATTGTCTGATAGCTCAAAAGTAAAAATCAAAAAAAAATGGGGGATTTTTAAAATACTTAATAATCCAATAAAATACGACACCAACTACACCATTTCATCCTGCGAAAATATGCGTGGATCATTATTCCACCTTGGTTATTATCAATCTGATGTGGGTTTTCATACAGATACTAACCATAAAAAAATCACCGTACAGTATAACATTAGGCCAGGAAAAACCACCATTATCGAAAGCATCGATTACAAACTAAATAATCCCGATTTACAATTATTAATTAAGCGTTTTGAAAAAGACAGTTATCTAAAATTAAACCAACCCATTACTAAAGCAGGTGTAATTACTGAAATGTCAAGATTGGTAGATAGTTTTAGAAACAATGGTTATTATAAATTCACGGCATCGGAACTAAAATTATTTGGAGACACTACATTAGAAGCGCTTTCAGTATTAAACAGTGATCCATTTGAGCAACTTCGATTACTGAATGAAGCTCAACAGAAAAAAGACATTCCTACAATACGATTAACATTTACATTAAATCCTACTTTAGATACATCCAGAATGAGCCGTTACAAAGTGAATAACATTTTCATTTTTAGCGACTTTAGGCCTGGTGATCAATTTGATGATAAAAATTTAAACGAAATTATTACCAGAAGATTCAAACTTAAATACCATTTTCCACTTTATAAAACGAAATTAATTGAACAAAATCTTCAAATAATTAGGGGAGAAATTTTTAATCAAGACGCTTATAATCAAACCATATATAATTTCACAAAATCGGGTGTATGGCAATCTGTGAACATACAAATGATTGATGTAAAAGACAGTAGTAATCTGGTTGATGTTTATATTGAATTGGTCCCATCCAAAAAACTAGGATTTGAAACCGCATTGGAGGTAAGTTATTCTGCAGCAAGCAATACAAGTAATGTACTGGCTGGAAATCTATTTGGTTTGTCTGGAAATATTTCTTTGTTGAATAGGAATCTAGCTCGAGAAGCGATTAGTATGACGCATAATGTAAGGGCAGGTATTGAATTCAATAATAATTCGGGTGTAAAAAACCGATTAATCAACTCTAATGAAATTGGATATACGAACTCCACTTCTTTTCCAAGGTTGATCTATCCTGGCCTTCCAAATTTGTTTAATAAAAAATCGAAGTATAATAATGGTGAAACATTCATCAATCTTGGTATTGCTTATAATACCCGACTTGATTTATTTAATTTAAGAACCATCAATGCAGGATTGGGTTGGACAGGAATCAACAGACAAAAATGGAAATGGGTTTGGTCGCCAATAAATGTGGGATATAGTAATTTACTAAACCCAACCGATAGTTTTAAAAAAATACTTGGAGATAATCCTTTTTTAAACTACTCGTATAATACAGCAATGGTATATGGCATGCGAGTTAGTTTTTCAAAAACGATGAATCATTTTGCTCATCCCAATTCCTTATCAAAGGAAATGACCATCATAATGAACACAGAAGAATCCGGATTAACTTGGGGATTAATTCCTTTGTTTAATAAAATAAAACGTAGATACATAAAAACAGATTTTGAAATAAAACATACCATTGTTTATAATAAATCAACTTTAGCCATGCGCGGGTTTTTAGGGATTGGCGTTCCATTATTGGGCACCGATAACAATAGAACCTTGCCATTTTTTAAACAATATTTTGGGGGCGGCAGCAATAGTTTAAGGGCTTGGCCGGTACGTGGAATTGGGCCGGGA
>Ga0136644_10003773_pt1 | contig 11294 bp, 5 predicted proteins | sample C_130820_EF_Meta_FD_94780 | JGI IMG/M metagenome (GOLD analysis project Ga0136644, IMG submission 94780) | Freshwater microbial communities from Lake Croche, Canada to study carbon cycling - C_130820_EF_MetaG (v2) (version 2) | ecosystem: Environmental > Aquatic > Freshwater > Lake | place: Lake...
ACCTTGCAAGATCCACGGTGCCGCCAAACTTTGGCCGGGTCCATGCCTGAAGACTCCTCCCCGGGAACGGTGGCCCTGGCTCTCAAATATGCCCGATTTGCCTTCCAAACGCTCCAGACCGTCGGCTGGCGGCGGACGATGGCGAATTTCGCTGCCGAAATAGCCTTCGATCTCAAATACGGGACCCGAACCTGGTTGCCCCACGATCTTTCCCGGCTTGAAACAACGGCTGGTTCCAAAACGGACGGCGTCCAATATCAGGGGACAAATCCACGACTCGCCCGACGTCTCCTTTCACAATTACCGACCGAATCCCGTTCCGCTCACTTTGTTGATTTTGGATGCGGCAAGGGCCGTGGTTTGCTGCTGGGAATGGAGGCGGGCTTCCGGCGGCTGACCGGTATCGAATTTGCCCCCCAACTCGCCGAACAAGGGCGTGCCAACCTTGCCCGCGCCCGGCGTCTGCCAACCGGACCGTTACCCTCCATCGAGGTCATGGATGCCGCTGCGTACGTTCCTCCATCCGGGCCGTTGGTTGCCTTCCTCTATAATCCATTTCGTGGCGAGACCCTGGAACGGGTCATCCAAAATCTGACACACCATGCGGCTCAGTCCCGCGCTCCGGTGTGGGTCGTCTATGTCAATCCCCAGGAATTGGAACGATTTGCGCCACACGGATGGAAGGTCCTCCACGAAGTCGGTGAGAACGAGGTTGTTCTCGGGGTCATCTTAACTTCACCGACCTGGGCTTCCACGCAGGCCCCCTCGATGGCCTGATGCCCCCGACACTACCTGTTGTAGTACAGGCCAGCGATTGCCCCCTACGAGTAGTATATTTGTTTCCATTTCTTGTTGTCAGGCCCCTCCTCTCGTCGCATGGTTTCCCTGTGATTGATCACGTTTCCTCCCTCCCTGGAACGGCTCTTCCCCGAGTAAATCATTCCCCCAAGCCCGGTCGATCTGCGGGCAGGAAATCAGCCCCGAAATCCTCGAAAGCCAAGAATTACGTTCTCGATACGAACGTCCTGCTCCACGACCCGGATGCGCTGCTCCATTTCGAGGACAACAATGTCCTGCTTCCCATCGAGGTTCTGGAGGAAATCGACAAGTTCAAACGGGAGACCAGTGAACGGGGCCAAAACGCCCGGTCAGTCAGCCGACTGCTCGATCAACTGAGGGCTCGAGGTTCCCTCAGCGCAGGGGTGCCCTTGGAAAACGGCGGAACCTTGCGGATTCTATTCACCCAGGGCATGGCTGCCTCCGACCGTCCTGCGGATACGGAAACACTGGCTCCGTCGGTGGACAATCGAATCCTGTTTCATGCGCTGGCGGTGCGGGGCATCCAACCCAGGACACCGACGATTCTCGTCACCAAGGACATCAATCTCCGACTGAAGGCCGACGTCTATGGACTTTCAGCCGAGGATTACGAAACAGACCGGGTTAATCTCAAGGATTTGTACACGGGGATGTTTGACCTCGCTGTGCCCTCCAGTCAGCTGACCGAATTCCGGTCCCGAGGGGAACTCCTCCTGCCGCCCCAGCAGCGCCGGAGTCCGAATGAATTCTGCACCGTCTCGTCCGACGCCGAACCGAAGCGCACCGTGCTGGGACGGGTGGATGCATCGGCACAGAAGCTGGTTCTGTTGCACGACTGCCAGAGCGTGTGGGGAATCAAGCCGCGAAATCGGGAGCAGCACTTTGCCCTCGATGCATTGCTGGATGAAAAAATTCGGTTGGTCACCCTGATGGGCAAGGCGGGGACCGGAAAAACGCTTCTGGCATTGGCGGCCGGTTTAAAGCGCACGGTCCATGATCGGGAATTCCGGCGTTTAATCGTGGCCCGGCCGACCATCTCGATGGGTAAGGAACTGGGCTTCCTGCCCGGTTCACTCGAAGAAAAGCTGTCCCCCTGGATGCAGCCCATTCACGACGCGCTGGAATTGTTGGGAGACCTCAATATGGGGCAGGAGTCTCGGCGTTCCGCAGACCTTCTCCGGACGGGGGTGATCGTCGTCGAAGCGTTGAGCTATATCCGGGGACGCAGTATCGCCAATCAATTCATGATCGTCGATGAAGCCCAAAACCTCACCCCCCTGGAGGCGAAGACCATTCTGACCCGGGTGGGCCAGGGCACCAAGATTGTGCTGACGGGCGACCCGTACCAAATTGACAATCCGTACGTTGATGCGGCCAGCAACGGATTCAGTTACGTCGCCAATCGATTCCGCGACCAATCCATTGCCGCGCACATTGAATTGTCGCGCGGCGAGCGGAGCGAACTGGCGGAAGTATCCGCCAACATTCTTTGAGCTCACCCCGCCTGAGGTTAAGGCTCACTGCCGCTGCCGAGAGCATTATTCGTCACGGGCACCCGTGGGTTTACAGCGACTCGATCCGCGAACAAAACCGCGATGGCACGACCGGGGAGTTGGCGGTCATTTACGATCGCAATGACCGGTTTCTGGCCATCGGATTCTACGATGCGGGTTCGCCGCTGCGGGTTCGGATTCTTCACGCAGGCAAGCCCGCGAATCTGGACGCACCCTGGTGGGCTCTCCACCTCCGAAAATCGCTGGAACGCCGCAACGGCCTGGGAACCGACGAAACGACCGGGTATCGCCTCATTCATGGCGAGAGCGATGGCTGGCCGGGTCTGGTGCTCGACCGGTACGGCGAAGTCCTCGTTTTAAAGCTCTACACCGGGGCCTGGCTGCCACGGTTGGACGAGATTGCGGCATTGATAGTCGCCGAATGTCGACCCACCCGGTTGATCCTCCGCCTGAGCCGAAACCTGCAGGAGGACGCCGCCCGGGGTGGCCGCACTGACGGAAGCCTTCTCGCAGGAGAGGCCGGTCCCGGGGTGGCTCTTTTTCGGGAGAACGGGCTCACCTTTGAAGCCGACGTCCTGAAGGGTCAAAAGACCGGATTCTTCCTCGATCAACGGGACAATCGCCAGATCGTCGAGGGAATCAGCTCCGGAGCCGAAGTCCTCAATGCCTTCAGTTTTTCTGGAGGCTTCAGTTTGTATGCCGCCCGGGGCGGAGCCCGGCGGGTCACCGACCTGGATATCTCCCGCCATGCCCTCGATTCGGGAGCCCGGAATTTCGCCTTGAATCAGACCTTCGCCACCGTGCGGGCCTGTCAACGGGAGGCTCTTCAAGTGGATGTTTTCGCCTGGCTGCGTCACACCGACACCCGTCAGTTTGATGTGGTGATATTGGACCCTCCATCGCTGGCCAAGCGGGAGGCGGACCGCCCGGACGCCATCGATGCCTACGCGCGGCTGGCGTTCGAAGGCATGCGGCGCGTTCGTCCCGGAGGCTGGCTGTTGGCGGCATCGTGCAGTGCCCATGTTCAGGCCGATGAATTTTTTGCGACGGTTCGGTCCGCCTTGAGCCAGACCCCCACGCGTTGGACCGAGGTGCAGACCACCGAGCATCCCGTGGATCATCCCGCCGGCTTTCCCGAGGGCCGGTACCTCAAGGCCATCTACCTGCGGACCGCTCAAGACCGCGGAACCGGCCGGTCAGGTATCGGTTGAATCGGGAACCGCTGGATGGTCGGCGGAGCGAAGGGTCCGTTCCGTGGCGGCGAGATCCCCCCAAAGGGCTTCGCCCAAGCCGGAAAAGCGCTCGGTGGCCCGGCCCAAGCCGGCGAGCAAGCTTTCCTCCGTTCCCCAAACCTCCGCATGGATGCGGGCGCGGGTCACCGCCGTATAGATCATCTCCCGACTCACCAACGGATGCGGCTCATCCGGAATCAGAAGGACCACTTCATTGAATTCGGACCCCTGACTTTTGTGAACCGTCATGACATACGCGGTTTCATGCGGCGGCATGCGCAGCGGGGATAGCGACCGCAGTTCCCCGTCCGGGGTTTCAAACCAGACCAATAGACGGCCATCCACCGGATGGGTGAGGGCAAGACCGGTATCGCCGTTGCTGAGACCAAGGTCGACATCGGTCGACGTGATCAGAACCGGGCGACCGGAGTACCAGTCCCTTCCGGGCGGAATCAAACCCTGCCTTGCCATCCTCCGTTCAATATCCCGATTCAAGGATTCAACGCCGAGTGGCCCGTGGCGCAGCGGGGACAGCAGGCGCAACTCCTTCAGGATGCCCAGTGCGGCGGCGGGCGATGGGGAGGCCAGCAATCGCTGGTGCCAGGGAATCAGTTTCTCCATCAGGGCCGTCAGCCGATGGGCTGCCGAAGACGTGGGAACCAGCTTCAATCCCGGAACCGTCCCGCGCCAGGCGGTCCGGGCGAGGCGGATGTCCCGGGAGCGAACGCCCCGGCTGAAGACTTGGATGGCGCTCTCCGCCCCGAATCGATGGCTGCGGTGCAACTCCACCATCGAGTCGGACAGAGGTGTTGCTCCCGAATTGATCGTATCGGCAGGGAGCGGCCGCCCGAGACGGGCAAGGACTTCCACGGCCCAACCGGGTGAGTATTGGCGGGAGGATGGTCCGGACCACATCTCACCCAGAACGCTCCCGGCCTCGACCGCCGCGAGTTGGTCCTGGTCTCCCACGAGAACGAGACGCGTGGTTTCCGGAAGGGCACGAAGCAGCCGGACCAGCAGGGCAATATCCATCATGCTGGCTTCGTCGACCACGACCACATCGGAGGCCAGGAGACGCACCGGGGCTCCGGTGTTGGACTCCGTGGCAAAGGGAGAAAAGCCGAGAAGCCGGTGCAGCGTCGTGGCTTGAAAGACCATGGACGGTGATCGGGTGGAACCAATGGGGAGGTCCTCCATCGCCTGGCGGATCGCCTCGGTCAATCGGGCCGCCGCCTTGCCCGTCGGTGCCGAGAGACTGACACGGGGCAACTGTGCCCCTTCCGCCGCTGACAACGCGAAGAGAGCCGCCAGGTGGCGAGCGACGGTCCGCGTCTTGCCGGTGCCCGGACCCCCTGAAATGACGGTAAGCCCGCGGCAAAGGGCGGAGTAGGCGGCCAATGCCTGCCAGTCAAAAGCCTCGTCCGGCTGCAACGGAAAGAAGTGTCGAACGGCGGCCGAAATCCGTCCCGGGTCCCATGCATGAAGATGAGCCGAGCGCCTTTTCAGAATCGCCGCCGCCTCCTGTTCATAAGTCCAATAGCGATGAAGATAGAGGCGGAAGGAGGATCCGAGAACGAGCGGGGCCACGGTGGAATCAGATGCCGCGGCCGACTCGCTTCCGGAAGGACCCCGGCGAAGGTCCCTCGGCCTCCGTGCGGGATTCATCACCACACCACTCTGATCCAGGGCATCCATCCAGTCCGACAGCCCCGGCAATCGAACGGAGGAAGGTGCCCGGTCGACCACTTCGCTCAACAGTCGACTAGCGACACGGTCCAGCGGCAGGCAGGTATGGCCTTCGCTCCGGAAATGACTGACCAAAGCCGCAGCCCACACCACAGCGTCGCCGGTGCCTGCAGACCAGGCTCCAATCCGGAGGGCAAACTGTCGGGAGAGCGGCGAAAAGCAGGCGAGGTCGGCAGGGGTGATCATCGTTCTCCTCCCGGCGACTCGAGCAGGAGCTCGCCAAGTTCCCGCAACAGGGCCGTGCTCGGACGAAGCGAATAGACACCCTGACCTGGCTGTGAGGCGTCCAACCCCCGAAGAAAGAGGTAGTGAATACCGCCGAAATCCCGCTCGTAGGAATACCCGGGCATGCGCAGTTCCAGCCAGCGGTCGACGGCCAGTGCGTAAAGCAGCACCTGAAGGGGATACAATCGCGCCGTCATTTCTGCGGCCATGGCCGGCTGCGAATAATCCGCCTTGCTCCATCCCAGCCAATTGGATTTCCAGTCGATCACCCAGAATCGCTCCCGCGCCCGAAAGACCAAATCAATGAAGCCGCGCATCACCCCTTCCACCGGAGGAAAATCAAGAGAGGCGATGGATTTCGAAAAATCGGCTGGCAGTTCGTCGGCATGGCGTTCCACAACGGAAGACAAGGCTCCGAGGGTGAATCGCTTCAGGGGCAGCAGGAATTCCAGTTCGACGAGGCGATCGTTGGCTTGAACTTCCGACAGCGTGAAGGGATGCGCCTCCGACGACAACGGAGTGGCATCCACCTCCCGCAACAAGGTTTCAACCGCAGGTCTGAAGGAGGTTCCAATTCCATATTCCGCAAGAACCGACTCCAGTTGTGTCCCTGAGGTCGCATCGGCAAGGCTGCCGACTGAGTGGAGCTCCAATATCCTGTGCAGGCAGGTTCCGGCTTCACGTCCCCGGGGAAATGAGGAAATTGATGTCCCCGAAGGATCGATGTCGGGGGTTGGTGCCACTTCGACCGGCTCCGACGGTTGAATCGGGTCGTGATCGTCGGTCCCTTCATGGCTGTCCCCGGCCAGCCCGGAAAAGCTGGTCATCCGCCAGCTGCGGACCAACTCCCGGGTAAACGGACGTGCACAGGGATTTGAGAGACCCATGGATGGAGACACCCATCGACCGACGGACGGTTCGGGAACATCCCGGACAACGACCCCGGCCCCGGCCGCCCATTGCTCGAGGACCTCCCGGTTCATCGGCTCCAATTTTGTGCCCGGGCCCCGGCGAAGCCATGATTCAGCCGTGGGAAAGGAACCGCTGTTCAGCCACCATCCCAGGGCTGTCTCCTTTTTCTTCGGAGCCTCAAACCCGAGATAAACGCGTCGGCTGGCCCGGGTCAGGCCCACATACAACAAGCGCAGATTTTCGGCCAGTCGTTCCTTCCGGGCAATCAGTTGGTTTTCCTCGATTGCCGGGGAACCCAGGTCCCAGACCGATTCCGACATGGAACCCGGTACATGAAAAACCACATGGTCCTTCCAAGTATTTCCAGACGTGGTCGATTTCCTTATGAATGGACAGAAAACGATGGGAAACTCGAGTCCCTTGCTGCCATGCAGGGTCAATAATCGAACGGCATCGTCATCCCGCTCGAGGCGGATGGCGGATTGCTCGTCACCCTCGGGGGGTGCCTGAGAGCTGGCTTCGAGCCACGCCACCTGACCCAGCGGCCCAAGTGAATCCGTCAGAGCGGCCTTTTGGAGCAATTCGGCGACATGCAGGAAGTTGGTGAGTCGGCGCTCCCCATCCAGCACCGTCAACCAGCGGGCGCTGGAACGGCAATCGCTGATGACCGCCCGAAACAGGGCAAGCGGGCCATGAAGACTCCACAACGTCCGCCAGGTTTGGACTCGGTCCAGCCAGAAAATCCATTCCGGCTCATTTTGACCCAGATGGAGCAATGTTTCGGCATTGAGCCCAACGAGATCATTCGCCAACGCCCCCCGCAGCAGGGACTCACCGGCACCCGGCAGAATGCCGATCAGGAACCGCAGGAATTCGGAGGCGTCGGCGCTGGCCAGAACATTCTCCCGGGTGGGAAGGACCGCCGGAATACCCCGCCGATGAAGTGCGGCCGCCACCGCCTCCAGTTGAAACCGGGATTCACCCAGAACGGCGATGTCGGCCGGCCGGATGGGCCGGGACTCCAGCCGCGCCCCCCCCTGCAACAGGCGGAATACTTCACCGGCGAGGCCCTCCACCATTCGACGAAGGGCTTTTTCATCGGACGATTCCGCGTCTCCGTCCAGGGTCCACACCTGAAACGGTCCACCATCCTCATCGGCCTCAATGACCCTGAACTGTTCCCTTTCCGAAGACGGTCGGATGGACCTGAACTCAATTTCCGGCAGGACGAACGGATTCGGCGGAAAACTCCAGAATTGATTGATCTTTTCAACGAGTGCGGCACCGGTCCGCCAGTTGACGGCCAGAGTATGACGGCGGTCGGCACGCCGGACGGCATCCAGATAGGTGAAGATGTCGGCACCACGGAATCCGTAGATCGCCTGCTTGGGGTCGCCGACGAGGAAGAGGTAGCGATGGGGAACCGCAAAAAGGCGTTGGAAGATATTCCACTGCACCGGATCGGTGTCCTGAAACTCATCGACCAGGACGGCATCAAAATCACTCCGAATGGCATCGGCAAGCCGATCGCCCCCGGGGCCACGGAGGGCACCGAGAAGGTTTGTCAGAAGATCTCCATGGGAAAACTGGCGTGCGGAGCGCTGTCGGCGGGGAATCTCCTTCTCTGCCCAATCGAGAAACGCACCCGGCCAGGCGGCAGACCAGGCGGATGCGGCCTCCGATAGCGTTCGTCGCTCCAACATCCAGGGAGAACCGAGTTCCGCATCCATCGCCCGTTTGGCGTACTTGCGGACGGATTCCTCGGAGAAATTCCAAAGGGCTTCCAGCCCGGCGATGTCGACCTTGCCATTCAGGCACTCTTCCAGTGCGGGTCCACCGGCCTTGAAGTCCCTAATCCCTCCACCCTTGGAGCCAACCCAGGTCGATCGCTGAATCAAAAAGGGGTGCAACGTGTCGCGGTCGCGCCGCCACAATTCCTGGAGGCGCAACAGGGAACGGTTCATTGTCTCTGCAAGTCCGGAAAAGCTGGCGCCCGGGGCCCCGTCGATCCGCCGGGCCCCGGGCCGTCGATCCAACTCGTCCAGCAACGCCGTCAGTTCGGCCACAGTCTTCCCGGAGAGTGCCGCCCAAGTGACCACGATGCCGGGTGCCCCCGACATCTGAAGCATCCACCAGTCGCGCACCAGTTCGGCGTTGCGGGCGACGGTATTGGGGTTCAGTTGCGCCGAAAACGATGCACCCGCCTCAAAGGCCCGACCCCGTTGAACCCGATGGCAGAATCCATGAATGGTTCCAATGGGGGCCTCATCAAAATCGGCCCGGGCCTGGGCCAGTCGGTTCGCCGCCCCCCGCAGATCCCGATCCGAGCGACGGCATCGGTCGAGAACGGCCTTCAGGAAGAAGTCGGATGGCATGTCTCCGTCGACCGCCCGGGAGGCATCGACCAGGCGCTGATGAATCCGGGTCCGCAGCTCGGACGCCGCCGCGTCGGTATAGGTCAGCACCAGAATCCGCTCCTGAGGAATCTCCAATTCCAGCACCATGCGCAACCAGAGGGCGGCGATGGCAAAGGTCTTGCCGGTTCCCGCGCTCGCCTCCAGGACGGTAATACCCTGGGACAAAGGAGAAACGGCCGCGTCAAATTCACTGGGTGCGGTCATGACGGCACGCGGGTGGCAAACAAAGGCCGAAGGATTCGTGTCGCAACCCGCTCGAACTCCGCCTGCAACGGGTTCTCCTCATGGCCAAACAAGGCTCGATGGGCCGGATCGTCGGCCTCGGGATTTGCGGTGCTGAAGGAATCCCCGAACCACGTTTTGACCGCTTTTTCCCCGGCCGCCGGCCGTTTCTGTTCGTCTCCATCAAAAACGGTCCACCAGTCAAAGGATGTTCTTGGAAAATAACGAAGCGGCACCCGCTGACCCTGTTCGAACAGATCCAATAATTCGGCCAGATAGCCGGAGGCATCTCCGGGAGCTTCCCATCGCCACACCTTCCCAGGCGAGGCCAGAACGGCCGGCATTTCATTTCCAATTCCGGCGGCACAGGCGGCAACCCATGGAACCCAAAAGCGGAGAAAATGTTTTGCGGACAGCTTGCGTGAAATTCGAAGCAGGCAGGCTCCGCTGGCTGTGAGGGGAAGGCTGCCCTGCACCAGCCGACCGTTGGATTCGACGGAAAAGGGCCTGGGTGCGGGTGAAGGGCCGTTCCCAAGGATCGGTCGCAGTGTTTGTGCATACTCTTCCGCCTCGGGCATTGCCTGGGCCAGCATCCATTCACCCATGGAACCGGGAGGAAGTGTACCGTCTGCCGCAAGTGCGGAAACAAGGGCGCTGGGGTTACGCCCGTCGAGGATGAGCCCACTCAGGCGATCCACCAGCAAGGCGTTTGGATCACGGCTGAACGCCAGCCCGGCTTCATTTCGATGGCCCCCGTACGACTCATGGAACTCCACCCGCAACTGATGGCGCAGGAACGAACGGGATGGATGCTCAAAAAACCGCGTCAGGTCTCTGACCTCAAGCGGCCCTCGGGTTTCGGGCTGCCGGAGATCCTTGGAGGAAACAAATGGGGTCCGGGCCCGACGCGGGCGTTGCCCCACGTCGGCCGCGGCTGCCAGGACGGACGAATGACTGAAGAGTGACCGTCTTCCGGAGGCAGATTCCGGGGAAAAATATTCCGGGCTGAAGGCGTGCAGTCGATGGACAATGGTGAATGGCTCTGCGGTTGCCGTGCGGGAGCCTTCCTCCACCCGTCGGTAGGAGGTTTCGAGGTAGTCCGTCAGTTGCCTCAAAACAGGCGACGGAGGCAGGGTCGAGGCACCGGCGTCGCTTTGTCCAAGATAGCTCAGGTGCAGCCACCGGCGTGCACTGATCACGGTCTCGAGAAACAGGTACCGATCATCGGCCCGACCGGACCGATCCCCCAGTCGTGGTTCATTGCGAAGCAGATCAAAGCTGAGGGGAACGGGGCTCCGTGGAAAGGCCCCGTCATTCAAGCCGAGAATGGCAATGGCCTGAAAAGGGAGGCTTCTCAATGGTTTGAGTTCACAAAAGGTGATGCCTCCGGTGAGGTACCCGACACCGTTGTTTTCAGCGTCGATTTCTCCCAGCAGCGAAGGCAGGACGGCGTTGAACGGAATGGATTCACCGCTTCCGGCAGCGGCCAATTGGTTCGCCCAGACCGCGACGGACCGTTTCAGATGAGTGAGTTCCGTAGCATCGGAGGTCTCCTCGGCAAAAAGCCGCTCGATACAATTCTGAAGGCTCAGCAGCCATGCGGATGGCGTGTGATTTCTCTCCCATGCTTCAACGGTGGTGCCAACAAGATCGACGAATTCCACGAAACGACCGGCCAGTTCCGCTGAATTTCCCTCGATACCCGGGTAGGGGGCGATACCACCTCCCTCCGGTGACATCCAGGGAGAGGTGTCTTGCGCGGCGATGGCATAACCGGCCAGCAAACGGTCGAGGCCATGGTCCCAGGTCCTCGCAGAGTCCAGAGCAAGACCGAGTTGTTGAAGGTGGGCGGCATCCCGCCCGTATTGGATCGCCAGCTTTTTCACCCAGTCGGCGATCCGGGGCAAATCGGCTTCCGCGATTCCCGCCCGCTCGCGCAGGGGCGGACATTCGAGCAATCCGAGCACTCCCTCGGACGTCATTCGGGTTCCCACCAGTGCCAGCAGTCGGCGGAGGGAAGCGACCGCTCCCCGGGGCGTTCCCAGGCGACGATCGGCCAGCGAATAGGGGAGTCGACGTTCCGGACTTTCCGGGGTCTCAAAGACGGCTGGAATCAGCGGTGCATAAACCGAGAGGTCCGGTGCCATGACGACGATGTCCCTGGGAGACAACTCGGGAAATCGTTGCAGCCAATCGAGGATCCGGTC
>Ga0136644_10003775_pt1 | contig 11290 bp, 8 predicted proteins | sample C_130820_EF_Meta_FD_94780 | JGI IMG/M metagenome (GOLD analysis project Ga0136644, IMG submission 94780) | Freshwater microbial communities from Lake Croche, Canada to study carbon cycling - C_130820_EF_MetaG (v2) (version 2) | ecosystem: Environmental > Aquatic > Freshwater > Lake | place: Lake...
AAGTCAATGACGCTGGCCAAGAAATACAACGTAGACATCGAAGGCGTTCACAAGAAGTTCGACAAGAAATAAGTCTACTGATACTTTGCAAATTTGCTTGGTCCAAGTATAGGATTGGATCCATGCCCCTTCATGACTATGTGAGGTACTTTCCCTTCTCGAAGATCAGACCCGAGCAGAGGAGAGCAATTGAGTTTGCAATTGACGCATACGAGTCAGGAAAGAAAGCCGTACTCCTAGAGATGGGGACAGGAACGGGTAAGTCGGCCACGGGTATCACCATTGCACGTTACATGGACGCTCACGGCGCCGTCGTCAAGGACGAAGACGGAATGCCGCTGAGCGGCGCCTACGTCATCACCACACAGAAGATCTTGCAAGAACAGTACATGGATGACTTCGGTCCTCGAAGCGGGAAAGGACTCCTGCGGACCATCAAGTCATCCTCCAACTACAAGTGCAAGTTCTACACAGATCAGTCTTGTGCTGAGTCGAAACGAGTGCTCTCCAAGCTCGGAAAGCAGCTGAAGGGTACGGAGTTCGAGAAGCAGTGCAAGGATAACTGCACGTATTCTCTAGAAAAACAAGACTTTATCGAGTCACCGTTATCTATCACCAATTTCTCCTATTTCTTGGCGGAGACCACGTATTCAGGAAAGCTTACACCTCGTTCGATGTTGGTCGTGGACGAGTGTCACAACACTGAGGGCGAACTAGGTAAGTTCATTGAGGTCTCTTTCTCTGAGAAGTTCGCGAGAGACGTTCTCAAGTGCAAGATGCCACGTCTGGACTCGCAGATCGCAGTGTTTGACTGGGTCAGGTCGACGTATCGCAAATCTCTCAATAAGTACGTCCGCGACCTCGAGAAGAATTTGGTGAAGATCTCTGATGCTACTGAGGGATACGGTGAGTACTCGAAGCAGTACGAGATGCTCGAGAAGCACACGGGCAAAGTAGATCAGTTCATCGAGATCTACAAAGAAGACAACTGGGCGATGAACGTGGCCTATCCACAGGAAGGCAACAAGAGAGGCGCAAGAAAGTTCGAGTTCAAGCCCGTCGACTTGTCGCAGTACAGCAAAGTCCTCTTCAAGTCAGGAGACCGTCTCTTGATGATGTCGGCGACGGTTGTAGACAAAGACGTCTTCTGCACGTCCATCGGTCTAGACCCGACTGAAGTGGCATATCTTCGTATTGCGTCTCCCTTTCCGGTCGAAAATCGACCCATCCACTTCGTACCCGTAGGCTCGATGGCAAAAGATTCCATCGACAAGACGCTACCTGTCATGGTCGAGGCAGTCAGGATGATACTGGAGAAGCACCCTGAAGAAAAGGGAATCATCCACACCACCAACTACAGAGTGGCCAAGTACCTCGTGGAGAACTTGAAGACCGGTCGGCTCTTGACGCATGATTCTTCCAACCGGGACGAAGTCTTGAAGAAACACTACGATTCCAAGGAACCCACCGTCCTATTGTCACCATCGATGATGGAAGGCGTGGACTTGGCCGACGAGGCATCAAGATTCCAGATCTTGTGCAAAGTTCCGTTTCCCTACCTCGGCGACCTCGTCGTGAAGAAGCGGATGGAGAGGAACAAGATGTGGTATCCGTACACCACTGCCAAGTCCATCATTCAGTCCTTTGGTCGTTCCATTCGCAACGAAAAGGACCACGCCGTTTCCTACATCCTCGACGCTGACTGGGAAAAGTTCTACTCCAGAAATCGTCAGATGTTCCCTGAAGACTTTAGGTCATCCTTCGTGTCGTAGGTTTACTTTCCGAGACATGACCATATATTCTGGGTCAGGAGGTTACATCTACCAATGAGTGATAGTCCCGTTTTATCCAAGTGGAGTGAGCTGAAGGCACTGGTCGAGGCTCTCGAGGTCGACGTCGCAAAGAACGCTAAGGGCGTTGCAGCAGCTGGAGTCCGCACACGCAAGGGCCTTCGACAGCTACAGACGCTCGCAAAGGAGTTCGTAAAGTTGACCCTTGAGACAGACAAGGCATCCAAGGACAGCAAGGACTGATTCCACAGTAGAAAGGGTGTCTCCTCAAATGAGGGAGCCACCCTTTTTGCTTTTAGCACCTATGTAAGAGGAACCATGAGATCACATACAGTAATCAGAAGACAGATAGCGGCCCAAGGCCTAGACCCGAAAGTTGCCTACGTTTCAGGAAAAAACGGAGAGCTCATCGCGAAGAAGCCTACCGAAAACCAAGAAGAAGTCAAATTCGCAAGGCGTGCACCCGAAGAGAAGCGTGTAGAAGCAAAGCAAGAAGTCCCTCCTACGGTCGTCCAAGTTGAGCAACCCGCCGTCGTCGTAGAAGAGCCTGTCCAAGAAGCACAAGCAGCTGCCGTCGTCGAAGAAAAGGCAGTAGAAGCTCCGCTTCCGCCGCCTCCTCCCGCAGGCAAGAAGAAGAAAGCGGTCACTGCCGAATGAACGCACGGATCTTCTGATAGATGCTCTTCTCTATCTGACAGATCCTCATTCTCGTAAGACCGTAGATCTTTCCAATCTCGTTGAGCGTCAGTGGACCGCCCTGTGTGGCGACCAACATGCAGTTCTTACCGCATGAAAAGTCAATCCACTGCTTGCAAGTCTTCCTTTGACAAGGGCATTCATGCTTGTCTACTGCTTCGTAGCAAGTTGAGTCCTTCAGTACGGTGAGTCTGTTTGTCTTTTTCTCTAGGAGGTTACTCATAGTTCTGTGTAAGATATTTTGGCGTCGATCTCAAATTGTATAAGACGCAACACCAGGAAACAATGAAAAAGACCTACATTCTCGACACCAACGTTCTCTTGAGTGATCCTAACTGTTTTCAGAACTTTCAAGACAACGATCTCATAGTTCCCATCCTTGTCCTGGAAGAGCTGGATCGACACAAGGGCAGATCCGACGAAGTGGGAAGGAACTGCCGAGAAGTCAGCAGGTTGCTGGACAAGCTCGGAGAAGACAAGAGCTTCAAGGAAGGTGTGGAACTACCCGGCGGCGGTAAGCTGAGGATCCTCGCATCGGCCAACGGATACAACGAGTTGCTACCGCCCGAACTCGTCCAGGGATCTTCCGTCGACAACATGATCATCGGTTTCGTGTTGAAGCTGAAGAAAGAGGAGTGCCCAGACGCGATCCTCGTCTCCAAGGACATCAACGTCAGGGTGAAGTGCTCTTCTCTTGGCATCGAGGCTCAAGACTATCTGTCGTTGAGGGTCTCGGACAGCATGGAGACGCTCTACACGGGAGTCCGTGTGATCTTGACGGAAGAGAGTCTCGTGGACGACTTCTACTGCGGCGGGACGTACACTGCCGCAGAAGTGACGAAGGAGCCGACGTATCCGAACCAGATACTCGTCCTCAAGTCCGTAGACGAGGAAGGCAACACCACCAAGTCGGCCCTCACTCGGATACATCCCGGTGGTACCCTGAGTCATCTCAAGAAATACGACGATATCTTTGGTGTAAGGCCTAGGAACAAAGAACAGTCATTTTCTATCGAACTCCTGATGGACCCCAGCATCAAGCTTCTGACTCTCACGGGTCGAGCGGGCTGCGGAAAGACACTCATCGCTCTCGCGGCCGGCCTAGAACAGCTCGACACCATCGGGTCAAAGAAGACGTATCAGAAGTTGATAGTGTCGAGACCTGTACAGCCCGTAGGAAAAGACATCGGATTCTTGCCGGGTACCCTTCAGGAAAAGATGGAACCCTGGATCTCTCCGATTCGAGACAACCTCGAATTCCTCCTCGGCTCTTCGGTCGGAAAGAAGGCGACAGCCCGAAGAAAGAAGTCAGAGGACGGGTCTTCCACGGGAGGTTTTAAGGATCCCTACTTGGACCTCATGCAACAGAAGGGTCTCATCGAGATCGAGGCGATCTCTTTCATTCGAGGGCGATCCATACCGAATGCTTTCATCATCATCGATGAGGCGCAGAATCTCACACTGCACGAGCTGAAGACGATCGTCACTCGAGCCGGTGAGGGTTCGAAGATCATCCTCACGGGCGACATCGAACAGATCGACAACGTCCACGTCGACACATTCACCAACGGACTCACGTATGCCGTGGAGAAGTTCAAGGAATATGACCTGTCGGGACATGTCACCCTGCTCAAGGGCGAGAGATCCGAGCTTGCAACTCTCGCATCGAAGATTCTCTGACCTTCGATGGGCTAGAACTGTGGCATCCACCATATTTGACATGTAGGGAATCATGAGCGGAATCCTCGACAACAAATCCAGAATCATCGATGCGATGTTGACGGTCGAGGGCCGCAGACAGATGGCAGAGGGGACCTTTGAGGTCTCCTATGTCACATTCAGCGATGCTGACGTCGCGTACATTCCCGACTCTGACGAGGGTCACGTGGATCCCACGAACAAGATCTACCTTGAGGCATGCAACCTGCCTCAAGACCAGATCACGTTCGAGGCAAACGACGAAGGTAAGCTGGTAGCCTTCAGGAGTCAAGACATCAAGTTGAAGCCTCCGGGCGGAAACGTGTATTTGCCTCATGCCGAAGGTAAGCTCGTCAACGGCAGGCTGTCAGTGCAGCAGTATCACCATGGAAGAAGAATAACTGCTCAATTCATCCAAGAGTCTTCGGATGACCTCAACAAGGGATTCGTCTACTCAGACACCACAGGTCTCACTGGAAGCGTTCTGATTGATCCGAAGATACTTGCAGGCAAAGTCATAGCTGCCGGTAGTCCTCCTTGGACGGCATTCGTCGGAACAAAGGGAGGCATGGGTCCTTCCCAATTTGTTCAAGCCATGTCGGGCGCCATTGCTCAGCTTCAGACGCTCGGAGGACCTAATGTCTTTACCGTCGCTGAGAACGATTCCCTGTATTTCGATGTCGCTGATTCCTTCGTAGGATCGATATTGAGACTGACAGGAAGTGAAGGTGTCTTGCCTCCCTACAACCTTTCCTCGCCGCTACAGGTCGAAGAAGGTGCTGTCGGAGGCAAGATTTTGATCGACGAGCTCGAGAATGCGTCGTTCGCTTCCCAGATAGGCGGAATCCTCACGTCCTCGTTCGACAACTTCCTGAAGATACAGTCGATCGCCTCGATCAATCGTCTCTATCAGGATCAGACATTCCAGCTATCAAACAACGAGCTGACTTTTGACCTCTCCAAGATCAATCAAAAGACCCTTGCGGCAACGAGCACTAATCCACCTACACTCAATTCGATCGACTCGCTCTTCAATGACGACAAGTTGAGTCATCTGGACAACTTCGCATATCTGCCGCCCATCGTCAAGACGTCCGATTCGTTAGTTCCTGACAAGACGCGCATCGACGCCCTGCAGCCTTATCTGTTGGGAGACTATCCTTCGTGGGGCGACAATGAGAAGAAGCTGAGCTTCTCAAAGCTCATGGAGCAACTGAAGGCGTACCAAGATACGCAAGCAAACGTGTTCGTCACTGAGACGTCAATGAAGAACACACTGATAGGACAGTTCTTTGAGATTTCCGACAGGACTGTGAGTAAGCTCGACGTCGTGGATTTCGGAGACGTTCGTAACGATGCCCAGTCGTCTTCGGTCGTGTCCCACAGGGTGTTCTTTGTCGGAAAGACGTACATAGACAACAGAGGAACGACTTGCTTCGTCAACATGTTCACTCTCATCTTTTCTAGGGTCAATGATGAAGAGAAGGTATTGGTCAAATGAACATCAAGCAAAGAAAAGCAGCATCCACCTCTTCTTCTTCAATCCTCAGCGTGAATGCAGAGACATTTGCTGAGATTGTCTCTCAGCAACGGGATGCCTATACCTTCAATATTGCCTTCAATCTTTCGTTGAACAACGTCAACAAAAAGATAGCTGACTACGACAAGGTGGTCATCACTGTCAAGAAGAAAGAGTCAAGGGCAAACGCCGCCACTTCGATACACTCTAATACTTCGTCGGCTGTTTCTGGAAAGAAGCCTAACGGTACTCCGTCTCCTTCGGTGCGAAGCCTGAAGCCAAACAATGGCAAGCAGATGAAGATTCTTCCTTCGAAGCTTTCTGACAAGCTATACGCTGGACTTCAACTGATCAAGGACATCGAATCGAAGGAAGACTATGTCGACAAGGTGACCGTCAACATATCTCCACACGTCGTGGATGCGACCACGAATTTGTACACTTATACTGAGCTTTTTGCTCCTTCGTACAAGACAGACCCAAAATTGCAGAGAAATCGTCTCAACAACTTGAGATTGAGTGGTAGCCCTTCGACGAACAAAACGTCCCTGAAGCAGACTGACTCACACAAGATCGATCCAAAGAACACGATAGAAAAGATCAATTCTGATCTCGTGGACATCACGTCTCCCGTGTACGATCATCGCCTCTCAGGTCTCACATCTGTATCTCATCTAGAGGATCCTTCGATACGTCAACGTCTCATCACGCAAGGAGCGAAATCCTTGGCTCTCGACATGTCCAAGTACTACTTGGACTATGTACCAGAGAGTCCCAAAGAAGCTTCTATGAAGTGGTACGATCAGAGGATCGTGACCAAGGCTCTCGATGCTGTCGAGATAACTGAGAAAGTCAGCATCAAGAAGAGCAATCAGAACCTCGTTTTGACGGTCAAATTTGACTTGTACAAGAGAGGAAAGAACACTGTCGAAGAGACGGTCAGCACTGACCTTTTCGTGTCGAATCACGTCGAAGCTTTCAATGTCTTCAAGGAGCACCCAGAGATCAGAGTAAACTCTTCACCCATATCGACTCAATCGACTCACAAGAAGACGCACACTGTATCGATATTCGACAAAGAGCAGCCGGGAAAGACAAAGGGCTTCAACGTATACTTGAAGAGCATCGCACAGAACGGAACAGCCAGTCCCTACGTCAAGATAGCCACGATTCCCAACAGGCGCGGAGAGAACAAGTATCAGTTCGAGACCATCACAGACCTCTCGGTCCTTCGAGTCGTGCCATTCGATGTTCAGAACAAAGAGTCGAACTTGTATGCAAGCGAAGTGTTGGGTCCTGGTCACAAATCCATGGGGTCACTCACGATTCTCCCACGCCACATGGGAAAGAACAGAGTCCGGGTCGACGTCTTCAATATTCCCAAGCAAACAGCAAGTCTGACTCTGTATCGAAGAGATTGCACGTCCAATCCAGACGAGAAATTCTCAGCCTACGTCACTACGACGAAGCAGACGACATCCCAGTATGTCTTCTCAGACGAGAAAGCGCAAGAAAATCACACGTACGAGTATTACGCGGTCGCGACAGTTTTTGGAGCCACGACGGCGACCGCTGTTCCTCTGATATCCAATTATGCGATGTTCAAGAATACTCCTTCTGCGGATACCACCCGTTCCATCAGCGTAGAATTGTCAGGAGTCACGACACAAGTTGCTGATACCGGAGAAGCATCGGTGTCGTTTGGTCTGAAGACCACTGTGTCTCCTTCTGAAAGTGCATTGATCACAGAGACGCTCAAGACCCAATACCCAGAGATCTACAGTCAGTACCTTGATCCTGCCAACAATTCGTCTTCACCTCTAGGAAGCACAAAGGGCATTCCTGTCTATTCCGACTTGTTCATGCACGAAATTGTCCGGACAAACTTGAACACCGCCGAGAGAGAGTTCTTCTCTCTCGTCTCTGACGGGGCCTTCAATGACAACTACACGTCTCAGAAGATCAATAACGTCAAGCCGATCAATCCTCAGCACGTGTACTTCTATCAGGTCTTCACGTACAAGAAGAATCCAATTGAGATCTTCAAGAATTTCGTTGCGAGAGGTGTCAACAGTCGAGGCAAAGAATGGTTCTACCTTCCCTACAAATGGAAGAACGTGTCAGCTATCAATGGGAAGCTTTATGCCGACGACGAGAACGGAGTACCAGTTATCGACACGTACGAGCTGCTCACATCGGAAGCCTTTGGACTGACTGCGACATATCAGACTGAAGGATCCACACAGTTCACAGAACTGTCACAAATAGACGCAAATAGAATCGATAGGAACACCGTAAAGATTGTTTGGAATTTTCAGAACAAATCCCAGAACAAAAGGCTGGACCTCTACGACTGTTTCGTCGTCCTCAAGGTGGTCAACGGCGTCAGGTCTTTCGTCGGAAGGACTTCCAAGAACTACATCTATCACGAGCTCACTTCCGAAGACTTGGGAACGATCTACTATATCGTGGTGCCGATCATGTCAGAGTTTGACATCGACAATGCAGGTTTCTCGAGCCCTCTTCTCATTACGCCCGAAGGAATCGCACCGAAGATAAAGGCGTCAAATTTCAAGATTTCGATACAGAAAACTACGAATCGACCGACTGTTGCACAAAGCAGCACTCAAGTACTTTCAGGTCAACAGAAACAAGTCTCTTATTCGTTGAAGTGAGCAATCATGGCCAAGTCCTCAAGACAGACGAGCGGTTCTCAAGCCAATCAAGACAACAACACTTATCACACAACACCTGCCTCGACGACAAAGAGCAGTCCCAGGCAGACATCTGCAGCAGCCACTAGCCCCATATCAAAAATGATGTCAAGAGCTTCGGCAGGAGCTCCGCCACGCCCATCCAACACTCCCTCAAAAAGATCAACCACTACTTCGAGGGCAACGGCGAAGATACACACGAAGAACACGACACTTGCCGATGTCGACTCTTCCAATCTAGAGACGTCATCTCCTTCGAATACAGCTGCCAAGATCTTTTCGATAAACACGGGACTGCCAGATTCTCAGCCGACGATAGTCCTGACTTCCGAGTTCATGCCCGTGTACGACGGAAATGACAAGACGATGCAGGGAAAGATGCTTCATCTCAAAGAAGTTGGAAGCTCTGTCACAGCTAAAGTTGCAACCAATCTTCTCGCGCAGAGCGATGACGTGAAGACTGTCATCCAGGACAACAAGAACGAGCTGCTCTCCTATGCATCAGAAGAAAAGAACTTCCTGAGAAATTTGACAATCACGGTCAACGATGCTGTCAACACGCTCGATGTCACAACCTTCGCTCTGCCCAACATAGTGGGGCATGACACGGTGGGAAGCCTCTATGAGATACTGCGAAAAGGTGGCTATGGTTCTGACATGATCACCGACTTCTCTGAGACGAAAGTGTGGCAACAGTCGCTCGTCGAATTGAAGAGAACTCTCTTGACTCACTCTCCTGACTTGACTGCGCAGCAGTACATTCGAAAGAAGTCAACCGAAGGAACAGACAGAGATCCCTATCTCCTATCCGACGTCGTAAAGCAACCTGAAGACATGATTCGTCTGTGGATCAATCCGTTCTACAACGGATTGCCTCTATTCTCTAACATGTCCATCTCTCAACAAATTGACGCGAATCTCAACAGTCTCATAGACTTTGGAAAGAACCAATACGTCAATCTTGCAGCAGCCAACACATCTCAGAGGTCGACTTCGAACAGAGGACCCAGCTCTCCTGCCTTAGGTGTGAAAAGCATTTCCCGCTCTCCTGACGTCCTGATGCCTTTTGAGGATGCAGGAAGAGACATCAGTATCTTGGCCAACGTCTTGATCAAAGAGGCGTTCTATTCTTCGTACCTCTTGGCCAAAGAGAACGCTTCGTATCTCTCCACAAGATACGGATTCAGTGTGAACAGCACGTCAGGAGACAACTTCTCAGTCTGGGACTACCTCATTGGAAAGTTTTCCAAGTCCGTCCTAGAGTTCCCAAAGATGCCAACGGGACAAGGAAGATCACTTGTGAGCTTCTCTCAGGAGTCAGTCGGTGCAGGAAACGACCTTTACAACGTCTTGACTTTCGAGAGAAATTTCATCGAAAATTCTTCTGTGACGCCTGGTTCTTACTACTACATCGACAGCGCTCTCAACACAACCGACGGCAAGAGCTTCGACTCCGCGAGACTTGATTCTCTGATCACTAAGACGATTGACGCACAGCAGACTGCCAAGACGCTCTTTGACATCCTCGGGTATGACATCAAGTCGGCCAATGTGACAATCGAAGGCGTCAACGAGAGGTATGAGCGCCAGGATACGACTCCCGAGTTATCGCTGGAGGGAATCACGAATAGCCTTAACATGGTGACGACCATGTATTCGAACTTCCTCGGCGTACAACCGGACGGCGGAGTTTACTCAAAGGCCAAGACGCCTTCTTTCGCTTCGCCGGATACTGACGAAATCTCTACGAGACTTGCAGCGACAATCTGCAAGGCAGCGATAAGACCTGACATACCCTACAAGAGTCTAGGCGAAAAGCTGAAGTCCCAGCTCTTTCTCTTGTTCATCAATGGAGTACTCCAGAAGGTGGATGGTGCCAAGAATCAACAGACCATCGTCGAAATCACGGCACGAATCAACAAGCTTCTGCTCTCTGTCGACTCAAAATACGACAACGACAACATAGGAGATGCATTTGACGAAGGACGCATCTATAGCCTCTACCAAGTTCCTGAAACCGACTCGGGCAACATCAACCTTCAGTCCATCATGCCACTGAAGATCGACATGACATCAGGACTCTGGGCATCCATTTTGGACCTGATGACAGGAATCTATCAGCATACAGCGATATACACGGGAGACTCGACGGGCTATTCGGGCCTCTCAAAGGTCGCTTATCTGTACAGCTACTTCGACCTGATCATGAGAGTAATCGCTGTACAGACTCCCGAGAATCTGATAGGCACATACACGAGAAAGCAAGACGTCTATTCCGGATCGGGAGATTTTGCCACTTATCAAGGTACGAAGACGGCAGAAGTCGGACTAGTCTTGGACGGCTACGATTCCGTCGTAGCCTCCGACTATTTCGCCGTGTACGACGTCCCAGGAGGTGAGTCCAAGCAGGTCTACGCGAAGAAGATCTATGACGCGCTTCACTTCTTAGATGCGGAAGACACCATCACGGTCAGGAAGCTTTCTATCTTCAGGAAGTACCTCTCAGTCCTAGGAGACAGGCTTACTTCTCTAAAGACCTATCTGACACAAAACTTCGTTTCACACATCAGCTCGACGCAAAGCTTGTTGGCCCAAGATTCTAGCCTCAACGACGACCAAAGAAGCTTTCTCTTGAACTTGTCGTTCACAGAAGAGCAGACGAGGATGTCGACTTATGTGCTCTCTGAGATGTTGGATAGGGTCGCGGAAGGAAAGGACACGACTTCCAAGCTGAGTGCTCTTCCGATGTTCGTGGATTTCCCTGACAACTTCGTCGATTACCTCAGCGTCAACGAGACGGATCACGTCTCTTTCACGATGCTTGCTCCCTACTTCAATTCTCCTGAGTTCATGAAGAAAAAGGGCAACAACAA
>Ga0136644_10003776_pt1 | contig 11290 bp, 10 predicted proteins | sample C_130820_EF_Meta_FD_94780 | JGI IMG/M metagenome (GOLD analysis project Ga0136644, IMG submission 94780) | Freshwater microbial communities from Lake Croche, Canada to study carbon cycling - C_130820_EF_MetaG (v2) (version 2) | ecosystem: Environmental > Aquatic > Freshwater > Lake | place...
CGCTGATTTAGCAGCCATGCCTCACTTACTGGTCGCTGGATCCACAGGAACTGGTAAATCGGTTTTTATCAACACTCTCATCGCCAGCCTTCTATACCGATTTAATCCCCAACAATTAAAACTTATTCTAGTCGACCCCAAAATGGTTGAGCTCTCCCTTTACGAGGGGATCCCTCACCTTCTTCTTCCGGTGGTTGTGGATTCAAGAAAAGCAGCCCTCGCACTCAGATGGGCCGTTGAGGAGATGGAAAGACGCTATACCCTATTACATCAATCCGGCGTTAGACATGTAGATGCTTACAATGAAAAGCTTACCGAACTTTATGGTGGCCCCTCAGAAGAACATCCTTTTTTACCCTACTTGGTCGTGGTCATTGATGAATATGCCGACCTAATGGCGGTGGTAGCTAAAGATGTTGAATTATCTATCGCTCGACTCGCTCAAAAAGCTAGAGCCAGCGGTATCCATCTAGTGCTTGCCACCCAACGTCCCTCAACCGACGTGGTCACGGGAACCATCAAAGCGAACTTCCCCAGCCGTATCTCTTTCCGTGTAGCCTCTTCTGTCGACTCAAAAACTATTTTAGATAGAACTGGGGCCGATCGGCTTTTGGGAAGTGGGGATATGCTTTTCCACTCAGCAGGATTTTCGAGTCTTAAACGAATGCAAGGGGCCTTTGTCTCAGATGCTGATGTTGCACGAATCGTCGATCATCTAAAAGCTCAAGGAGAGCCAGAGTATGACGAACGCATTCTGAAATCTTTGGAAAATGCGGAACAGGTTGAAGCGGGCGGTTCCTATGATGGCGATGGCGGTGATGAAGAGGCCCGACTTTTCGACGCCGCAGTTAGGCTCGTTACAGAAAAGGGAGAGGCCAGTATTTCACTCGTTCAGCGTCACTTACGCATAGGCTACAACCGAGCTGCAACCCTCATAGAACAGCTTGAAAAGGAGGGGATCATTGGCCCCTCAACTGGAGCCTCAAAACGACGTCAAGTGTTGGTAGGCCAACTTTAAAAGTTTGCCACTAGTCTAGAATTCCCCTATAAGAAGGCACCATTTTTGAACGCGTAGGGAGTATGATGCCATTTCTTAAAAGGTCCTTTCTTGTTTTCTGTTTCCTGGTTTCCTCAAGCCAGGCAGCTGAAGTTATTTATTCCTGCAACTTAAAAATTCATTGCAGCGAACTTCACGAAGATCAGGCCGTCTCTTTTGAGTACGTTGCCGGAAATGAAAAAAGTGGGGCTAAAACAGTAGATCTCGGAGTGGTAAGAGCTAGGATCTTTGCCCCTCACTATTTATCGTTGTACCTGTTTGACATGCGCCATCCGAATAACATCTGGACCAAAACCCATTCACACTCTTTTATCGATGATCTAGAAGTGTCTCTTATCATCCCAGAAGATGCTGAACACACCATGGTGGCCAACTTAGAATGCCACAAAAAAACCTAAGCTTTTTTCTTCTTCACTTTTAAAACTGTCAGCCTTAAAAAAGTATCTCGCCAAAAGGGGCCCAGTTTTTCCACATCCAGCCCCTTGCTTAAAAAAGCCTCGGTATATTCCTCGGTCTTCTGAAAATCGGAGACAAGTGCTACCCCACCAGGCTTTAATACTCTAGCGATTTCCAAACAGGCCTGCACACGCCCTTCTTTCGGAGGGATATTGTGAATGCAAAGATTAGAAAGAATGACGTCAAAAGAGTTGTCGGGAAAAGATAAAGTTCTCGCGTCTTGACTTAAAACCTCAACCTTATCCTTGACCCCTTCCAGCTCAGCATTTCTTAAAGTGGCAGCTGCAAAATTCCCAGAAAGATCTTTGGCACTCCAGATATCAACCCCTACCGCTTTCCCAGTTGTGAGTCTTTTGGCCGCACCAATAAGTAAAAGCCCAAGCCCTGTTCCGACATCGAGAACATTCTCATTCCCTTTCCAATCAACCATGGAAATCATCCGATCTCGATGCCGAAACTTTCCGTAAGTTCCATAGAGGAGCATGATGACTCCAAAAGGGAGTGACAGAATTTGACCTAACATCCAGACAATCCCAAAAGGAAAACAAAGCTGAAGTATTAAAAATATCGCCCACGCAATAAAGCAGCCATATAAAATGCCCGGAGCATCAAACCCATATTTTGCTCTTTGAGGTAGTTTTTGATGGAGATTCATCGCTCTGGTATAAGGGATCTCTATGAGAACTCAATATTTTAAATTTTCACTGCTCTTTTTAGTTACTTTAAGCGGTTGGGCCAAAACCCCACTGACCGAAGTTTTAGATAAGCTCCAAAGCTCTTGGGATAAAACGTTAAACTACAAAGCCCAGTTCAAACAAACCGTTTACTCCACCCAAATGCACACCAAAGAGGAAACCGAGGGGACAATTTTTGTCTCTAAGCCTGGAAAAATCCGTTGGGAGATACCTGCTCAGAAGACGGTTCAGATTCTCAACGGGAAAAAGATGATTCAAACCAAAGAAAATCGACGTAGGAAAACCACAGTGGTCGACATCTACAAAGATGTTTCTCAGTCTGTCGACCTAAAATCGCTGTCTTTTCTCTGCGGAAACGCCTCTTTTAAAGAGATCTATCAAAGTGTTCTAGGCCCGGAAGATGCTGAAAAGATTGAACTAAAGTTCACTCCCAAGACCCCCTCGAATGAAAGTTATCTTGCGGAAATCGATAAAAAAAGCTATTTTCTGCGCGCTTTAACAACGGTAACAGCTGATTCGAAAGTTCGTATCGAGTTTTTCAACACCGAGACAAACACCAACTCAGACCCAAGCCTCTTTGAGTATCAGCCTAAGCCGAAAGATATTGTGCACGAAAATCCGTAAACACAAGCTTGCTGAGGTTTAAGCGGGCTTTGGATAGAAAAGATAAAGGACCCATTTATGCCATCATTTGATATCGTGGTGAACTTGAACCCTCAAGAAGTGGACAACGCCATCAACCAAGCCCAAAAGGAATTGGGGCAACGCTATGATTTTAAAGGCACCAAAAGTAAAATTGAGTGGGACGCCAAGAAAAAAGAGATCGCCCTCGTTGGGGACGACGAGTACAAACTCAAAGCTGTCATCGATATTGTCCAAGGAAAACTGATCAAACGCGGAGTGTCCGTTAAAAACATTACCTTTGGAAAAATTGAACCCTCCTTCGAAGGCACAGTAAAACAAACCCTCACTCTGGCCGGTGGTATCCCTTCAGAAAAAGGAAAAGAGATTAACAAACTCATCAAAGATTCTAAACTCAAAGTGCAATCACAGATGCAAGAGGAACAGGTCCGTGTCACTGGAAAAAACAGGGACGACCTACAAGAGGTTATTGCTCTTGTAAGAAAATCGGATCTTGGAATGGATTTTAACTTTATCAATTTTAGGGACTAATGCTGCAAACTAATTCAAAAACTATTTTTTTCCAATCCTTGGGTTGCCCCAAAAACCTAGTGGATGCTGAAGTGATGCTTGGGATTACTAAGGAGCACAACTACAAGTTTGTAGAGGACCCCTCTCAAGCCGAAGTCATTGTGGTTAATACCTGTAGTTTCATTAATGATTCGAAAAGAGAATCCATCAACACAGTCCTTGAGCTTTCCGAAAACAAAAAAAGCGGAATTTGTGACAAGCTCATTGTGACGGGCTGCTTGCCCCAAAGATATAAAGAGGACCTCAAAGTCGCCTTCCCCGAAGTGGATGCTTTTGTCGGCACCGGTCAGTATGGACATATCCTAGAATTCATCGAAGGAAAAAAAGAAAGCGACGAAGGGTTTAAACATCCAAAATATTTGCACAACGAAAACACACCACGAATCAATTCCCAGCCTCAACACCGAGCTTATTTAAAAGTTTCCGAGGGCTGTATTAAAAATTGTGCATTCTGTATTATTCCAAAGATCCGAGGCACACTCAGAAGCCGATCGGTCGAATCCTTAGTTAAGGAAGCTGAAATTTTGGTAGCAACTGGGGTTAAAGAGCTGAACCTCATCGCTCAGGACTTAACCGACTATGGAAGAGATCTCAGAGATGGAACAAACTTAGTTGCACTTCTGAAAGGGCTCGCGAAAGTAGAAGGTCTGGAATGGATTCGAATGCTCTATGTTTATCCCGATGAAATGTCGAATGAGCTGATTGAGCTGATCGCGACCGAAAAGAAGATCTGTAAATATATTGATACGCCAGTTCAGCATATCAACGACAGAATGCTCGCGCTCATGAACCGAAAAGTCACTGGGGCACAGATCAGGGAAAGATTAAACAAACTTCGCGAGAGAATTCCTAATGTCGCTATTCGAAGCACAGTGATTGTAGGATATCCGGGTGAGACCGAAGAGGAGTACCAGCAGCTAAGAGCTTTCATTAAAGAAGTTCAGTTCGACCATTTGGGGGTATTTGCTTATTCACATGAAGAGAATACGGCCTCTTATTCCCTTCCTGATCAATTGCCTGAAGAAATTAAACAGGCCCGACGTGATGACCTGATGAAAGTACAACAAGCAGCGTCGAAAGAACGTCTCAAGTCCTTGATCGGGGAAACCTTGCCGGTCTTGGTTGAAGGGCCCTCGGAAGAATCTGAGTTTCTATGGCAAGGAAGACATCAAGGACAAGCCCCCGACATAGACGGGCATATTTTGATTCGTTCAGGAAAACTTTCTCAAGGAAGCATTCTAGATCTTAAAATTGAACGCGCAATGGAGTATGATTTGATCGCCAGTGCGATCGAATAGACTACATTTCTTTTTTGCCTTAATTCTTCTGCAATCCTTTTGGCAGAACTATGCGCTGGGAGATTACGCCTGGATCACCGATTACCATCATCTCACAGTGAAGTTAGGTGGGGACTTTTTCACAAGCAGCGATAACTATGGTAGCGATGGCATCAAAACCTCACTTGTGACTTCAAATCAACTCACCACTTTGAAAGAGTACAAACTCACGCCAGAAGCGGAATACGGGTTTGCTAAAGATTGGTCAATGCTGATTAGAGTGCCCGTAGTCGCGGGGTTTGTAGACTCTTCGACCGATACTTTTTTAAGCGGTTCCGGGCTTTCCGATTTGAACTTGGGACTCAAATGGAACTTTTTAAAAAGCAGATCCCTGATTACTTTAGAGGTCATTGGGAAGTTTCCGCTTTACTCTACCGAAGCTCCAGTTACCGACCAATTGGTTTTGGGGGACGGAACTATTGATCTTAGCACTCAACTCCATATCGGCTATCGATTTAATCGCAATTTCGTGGCTGGGATCTCCCCCGGTTTTTTGATGAGAACTTCTGGCTTTGAAAATGCTTTTACTCTCTCGGCCTTTGGTGGAGCAACTTGGAATCCCATGTATGTTAGGTTTATTGTGGAAAGCCTTTTTTCATTGAGCAAACCCACGGCCAGTACCGTTTCTTCGGTCAATATGAAAACAGGGTCCGGGGGATCTTTCGCGAGACTTTCAAAGAACCCTGACCTCATGACAGTCGGAGGGAGAGTGGGATTTTTCTTTAACCGAAAATATCGAATGGAAGCTGCAGTTTCTTCTTCAGTAATGGGCAACTATGCACCCAGCTTTTTAAGGTTTGGATTAAACCTAATTGGGGATTTCGATTTCTACGAACCTGAACTGCCAAAGATTAAAGTGAAAGAAGTTCCTTTTGAGACGGAACAACTTCCGATTGAAAAGGTTCCCTCGACTGAACCTGCGATTCCTGCAGAAAACAATAATTAGAATTAAACTCCGCCGTCAAAGTTGACTTGGTTTCGAAGGGCCCTGCTCGGGGTGCTATTTAGATTGGTGGTTGAACTAGCGGGAGTACGGTTAGGCTTAGTACCAGCCCCAGCAACTTGCGCATCACCCACTCTTGCGGGGGTTCTTGGTTTGGGTTTTGGTTCCTTAGTCTCTGGAGGTGTGCTATTTGCCAAATAATCAGGATCGTTGAGTCCACCGTCTCCTGTTTTTTTATTTTTCATAATAGATGCAGTTGGAGTGCCACTGAAACCCGAATCCTCAGAAGATCCCCCGCCTAAACCCGAACTTCCCGAACCTGTTTTAGATGAGTCGGCAAACAAGTCGGATTTTTGATCGCCCGAGCTAGAGTTTGGATTTTCCCCATCAGAATTTTGAGCATCATTATTTACCACAATCGTTTTATTTCCCTCTGGAATTCCTCCGCTGCCGGTAATGGCCGAACCGGCGGTATCGGGACTATCGTCACCCCCACGTTTAGCGACGCGGCCTGATTCTGTATTAGTTTCGCCCGAACGCACTTCAGTGCCACGATTAGAAACTTGCCCAGCAGGTTTTTTGTGCCCTGGCCCAGCGGTGGCGAGGGGATTACCGGAGGGGGAGGACTGATCTTGGGCAAGAGCTCTCTCATTCGGTTTTCTTGGCGGCTCCTTCCCGACGATATTAGGATATTCTTTAGGTGCAAAAAAACGAGGCTTCCCAGTCGCATGAAAATCGACCATTTTTTCAGGGTCCCATTCCTGATGATAATAGGATTCCAAGCCGTTCGGATTGTATTTAACTTTTCGTTGGCTATTATCATTCGCTCCCGATCTTAAAGCTTGGCAACCTTCTGGAGTGTACCCACTCTTACCTTCAGTCCCTTCAGGGGCCTCTTCTTGTTTTTTTGTTTTATCTTGTGGAGAACTAACTAATTGAAGTCCGCGTCCAGCATCTGTCTTAACTATTCCATGTTCTCCTAAATTCTCCAGCTTTGAATTTTGTGCTACAGCATGCCCCTCTTCGTGAGAAGCTGTTGCCCCACCAGCCCCCTTATCGACAATAGAGAACCCCTCGGCCATAGCTGCACACCCCGCAACATCCCAAGGAGCTCGTCCGGCTTCCTTTTCTTTTATTTTTTCCGGTGGGTCACACATTTTATCCGAGGCTTTATAAGAATCTGGATGGGTTTGGGTGGCCCCATATTTTACGTCGTCTCCAGAAATATTTTGCCACGGGCAGTGGTACTTAGCGGCCGCATTCAGTGAATCAGGATTGTCCTTGTCATATCCATGCCTGATAGTGGCCGAATGAACTTGTACCGCAATTCCACACCCGGCAAAGTCATCTACCACTGTTTTAATGGTTTCCCGCGCATAGCTCTCTGTGGTCTCTGGGTCGAAGAAAAAACACATTGGCATCCACAGCGGTTTATCTTGCAGTTGGCCTCCTGGTGGCATTCCCCCTCCCTGATTCCCAGGAGGAAGTTTTCTCTCGTTATTCTGAGAGTCGTCGCTCTGTGAACTTGGCGGTAATTTAATCGCCAAAGCCCCAGCTAAATTTTGCAACTGTTTTCCAAGCCCCTGAGAACCGCCTTGAGATTGGCCAGAAGAATTGCTCTCACTAAAAGAAGATGAGTTATCAGAAACAACAGAATTACCACCACCTTGATTGTTTGCGATTTGCCCAATCGGTATTTTGGGTACAGGAACTTCATTAACTACAGGGTTATATTGTTTTCCCCTGTCCTGCACTGGCGCTTTCACCGTTTTAGATTGATCAGCCTTCTCTCTCAACGTCCTAGCCGTTTTCTCGCTAGCAAAAATGCCGGTCGAGTGAACAATGAGGAAAATTGAAATGTAGGCAAATAGCTTCATGCCAGGCCCTGTATAAAAGTTTTACACTCGTGGTTTCAGTTATTAAGAGTGCAACGGCAGTGCCTGATTTACCTGCGGGAGAATACAAAAAAGTATACTCCGACGTGTCTAGGCTTTATTCAGATGTCAAACTTGCAAAATCTTATCGCCATGAAATCTTCGATGGTGGAAAGAACAAAGAGTGAGAAGATTATTCAACTCATGCCCTCCCCCTTGCGACCAAGGCTTTATGTGGTGGACCTCAAGCCACTTTTTTTCATTACACCGACGGGCTTGGCAACGCCCTCCATCCCTCAAACGAACCTGCCTTAGAATCGGCTCTGGTATTTTTCTCCGCGCGGAGAAAACCAGCGCGTTGGATTTCTTTGGTCCTTCAGGCAATGTCACTTGAACTTTCGACTTTTTCTCAAATCGCCTTGCACTCTCAAACGGGTCCTTCTTTTCTAGAAAGAATTTTGCCATTGCAACCAAAGCGTCTTCTAACGTCACTGGCTTTTTAGTTCTCTGAGACTCTAAGTCTTTGATTCTTTCGATCATAGCCTCTAAATCCTGGTCGATTAAAACTCTGAGTTCTCTCTTATTCTCGGTGATCGGTTTAATAGCTGATCTCACCTTCTTTTCCGGATGGTTTTTAACAATCTCTTTTTCCAACTCTTTTTGTCTTAGGGTTTTGGCCTTTTCTATCCAGGTTTGTTGGGTTTCAGGAGTAATCACAGATACAATCTTTCGCGCGGCATTTAAACTCAATTCCCCTTTTTGAACCGCTTCTGTAAGCTCGGGAACTTCTCGGCTTTTTTTCAATACGGAAGTGAATGCATAAGCTTGCGCGTCTGTAAGCTTTAGCGCTAGGACACAGTACTCATGAAGACTTCCGTAGCCCAATTCCTTGAAGGCTTTTGTATCGAAAATTTTTTGGATGATTTCCAAAAGTTCATTTTCAGATACAAGATACTTTTTGACTGCGGTTAAGGCTTGCTCATGTATCGTTCTGGCCAATGTCATGGGGACCTCTCTTTCTTAATCAACCTTCTACCATGGACATTTTTGATCGGTTTAAATAGGTTAAGCTCAATGACTTTGCACTTCGCCAAGAAAAACCTTGTCTCAATGAGAAAGAAATTAAACAAAGAGAGCAGAAAGGGGTTTAAAGAGATTTTAGAATTAAACCGGCTAGGCGAAAAAACAAACCTGTTATAACTCGTCAAGAGTTTTAGGGGAGCATTGAGTCTCTCATTTTAATTTTCTCCGCGCGGAGAAAAAATGTCAGATGGTAATAAATTAATTATCACACTGAACTGATGCATTACAATCGCCATCAAAATATGAATCGCAACCCAATCGAGTCTTGTAACGCCCAAAAGTCCAATTCCATACTGTTTCGCCGTCCCGCGTTTCTTTGATCGGCTCCGACCCGGATACACAAACATGAGCTTGTTTTTTTGTAATCCTATTCCACTCACGCTGGTAATTTCTGCATGTTCTTAAGGGCATGGGCCGACGACTAATAAACTCGTGAGACCCCTCATTCCGGCGAGCTGCGATCACCAACATAGCCATCCAGATTCTTGACTGTTCATCATACCCTCCGCGCTCACAATCCATTTTAATTTTTTCCTTCTCGAAACATTGCCAGTAGGCGAATACGAAATTGATGGGGGGATCTTGGAACGGGGCTGGGGTCGCACTACAGCGATTGAGTCGTAAATCTTTTTTATTCAAAATGCCATAATCATTAGTCAATAGCCCAAAAGGGGATTCTTTCTTCAATTCGTCGAGATGACTCAGGCTTGCGGAATAAGCTACCGATGTCAAACCACAAAGGAAAACGATTATTTTTTTGCACATTTTTTTAGCTTTCGCAGTATCAAAAGGAAGCTGGTACCTCACAATACGCAGTAGCTGTCCCAGAACAATCCCAACATTCTGGATAATATTCGTGACACTCAATCTTGCTATACTCAGATCGAAACTTCCCCTCTGCAATCTGGCAAAGACCTTCCCAATCCTTTAATTCTTTTTGAAGATAGTAATGAACTTTTGCCGCAGCTTCTTTGTCTGTATATCCAGACGAGGAATTAGAAATCTCCTGTTTCCAGGGAAGCTCAATCGGATCGGCCACTAATATCGGAGCAATGAAAAGTAACGCGAGTATTGTTTTTTTCATATTATAAACAATACTCGACTTGGAAATTTCGGTCTACAAATTCTGTTCTTCAACTTTTGTAATATTTCTTAGAATCCACAGACAAAAGCCCACTCCAAAGAAAAACAAACCAAGCATTAACACATGTCCAACAAAAGATGAGTCCAGCGATGTATAGGTCAAAGGTATCGCCGACACCGAAGACACCGTTATTTCAGAGATTCGCCCCATATCTTTTAGAAACAAATAAGTGACTCCAACCCACATCGGCAATAGTGCCCAACCAAAATGACTTGCCCGACTAAAATCGTCATTAGATTTTGTTTGTACTTCAGTGACAACTGAAAGCTCAGCAGGAGGAAACTCTTCTTTGTGTTTTTTAATTGCACGTTCGGCCATAAAAAGCCCCTTTCTATAAAACTTACTTTTACAGAAAACATGCCAATTAATTTTATTCCTAAAGCCTATTCCAACAGATGAGTTTGGGATTTTAGATCCAAGGAAGGAGACATTCCGCCTAGCCGAGAGCCTGCTTGCGATACATCCAAATACCTAAACCCGCAAATAAGAGGTTGGGGGCCCACACACCAAGCCAAGGAACTACCCAGCCAGTAAGCGCCAACGCATTGGCCCCCACATAAGCAAGCCAATAGATCAATCCTACAATGAGACAAAGAATCACCGCAGTGCTTCGAACTCCCCGATGACTTCGAGTTCCGATCACAAAGCCCAGCAGCGCAAACACACAACAGGCGAAGGACAATGAAAATCTTCGATGTAGTTCAACTTCCAATTTTCTATGCATCGGAGGATCTGGCAAAGTCTCTTTCAGCCGATTTTTCAGCTGATCAAAGTTAAATGATGGCGGGCTATATTCCCTCCAAGCGCCACCGTGTTCTCCGACCTCCAAATTTATGTCATAAAGATCAAAGTCTATCTTTTCCTGTGCTCCATCCGATCTTTTTTTATCTACAAATATGGAGCCTTGAGACAACCGCAAAGTTAAAATGCTTTTTTCGGGAATGCTTTTTAAAAGCCCGGCCTCGGCAGTAATCGCCAAAGGATTTCCGTCGTCTCTTTCATCATAAATAAAAACTTTCTTAAGCTCGTTCTTCACGGGGATAATTTGCTCCGCAAAAAGCACAAGCCCAAAAAACCCCTCCTGAAAAACGCCCGGTTTTAGAGCAGCCATCGCTCTCTCATTGCCTAATTTTTCAATGAGTAACTCAAACTTTCTGTTGCCCTGAGGAACCGAATACAAAGCTGCGTACAAAGTTATCGCAGTCACAAAAACAGAAAAAATTCCAAGAGGTAAAAAAAGCTGGCCAAAACTTATTCCATTGGCCTGCATGGCAACCACTTCGCCTTCGGAATTGGCTCGTGAAATGCCCATAAGGACGGAAAATAAAAAAGCAATAGGAACAGCAATGGGAACAAAAGAGAGCATCAGGTAAATCGAGAGCTTGCCCACATCTTTTAAGGCAACCTGATGTACAACTACAAACTCACTCAAACGAATCGCTTGAAAAGTCAGCATGATCAATAGAAAGACGCCAGTTCCAACCAATAA
>Ga0136644_10003777_pt1 | contig 11288 bp, 10 predicted proteins | sample C_130820_EF_Meta_FD_94780 | JGI IMG/M metagenome (GOLD analysis project Ga0136644, IMG submission 94780) | Freshwater microbial communities from Lake Croche, Canada to study carbon cycling - C_130820_EF_MetaG (v2) (version 2) | ecosystem: Environmental > Aquatic > Freshwater > Lake | place...
CCGGCAAACTAAACGGCCGGTAAGGAACGCAGCAAGGCACGCGCCTGCTGCGGGGTCGCCAGAGGACGCTGGGCAGTCTGGGCCAGGTTGGCCACTTGCCAGACGCGCTCGCTATTGGAATCGATCTTAGTGCCGTCGACTTGTTCGACGGCCGTGGCATAGCCCAAGCGAACATGGCCCCCTAAGCCGATGGTGCGCTCGATCAGACCCAGTTCGGCACGCCCGTAGGCGCACAGCGTCCATGGCCAGCCAGCGGGCCAGACCCGCAGGAACTCATCTAACTCGGCGCTATCGGCCTGTTCATCGGGGTTGCTGCGTTGCAAACAAAACACGCCATGCGCCCGATTCAGCGGTAACAGGCCCTGCTCGATCAGCGAAACCAACAGCGCGACCTCTGACGGGGCGTACAACACAAACTGCGCACACAGCCGCCGGGCTGTGAGCGTGAAGGCAAAGAACTCGACCACGGGCTGGGTGATGGCCCCATCCGGAAAGAACTCGCGGAGCGCAAAGGCCGCAGACTCGGGGGTAGAGCCGCGCACGGCATTGATCTGCTCGCTGATACTGAAACGCTCGCCGCTCGCCGTGCTGATCTGCACCAGCATCTCGTCACCGGCCATGCGCAAAATCTCGCGGCGCAACTCCCTATACAAGGCGGGCGAGAGGCTGTGCCCGCCTTCGGCGTCCCGCACCTGCAGGTGCAGCAAGCCGGCTCCGGCCAAGCGACAGCGGGCAGCCATGGTGCCGATCTCCTGCGCGTTGCAGATCACGAACTCGTGATCTGCAACACCACGGTCAGCGCCCGTAGGCGCAACCGTAATCAGCAGGGGTTCCGTGACACCAGACATTCGCAAAGTCTCCATTGGACGACTTTCGAGTTTAGGGCATGTACGAAAGGCCTAATATAGGGCCAACCCCCCAAAGGAGCGCACCGTGTCACGATTTGACGGAAAATCTGTACTAGTCACCGGCGGCGCTTCCGGAATAGGTCGGGCGGCGGCACGGGCCTTTGCCGCCGAGGGCGGTCGAGTGCTGGTCGTCGACCAGAACGGCGAAGGGGCCCACGCCACGGCAGAGGCGATCCGCCAGACCGGTGGCCGGGCCGAAGCCATGCGCGCCGATATCAGCGATTACGGCCAGTGTGAGGCCATGGTCAGCCGTGCGCTGCAAGCCTTTGGCAGCCTGAACGTGGCGTTCAATAACGCAGGCATTCCCGGCTCTATGACCAAAGCCGTGCACGAATATGACTTACTGGAATGGAACCAGATGATCGCCGTCAACCTGACCGGTGTGTTCCATTGCCTCAAGGCTGAAGTGCCGGCCATGCTGGCCAGCGGTGGCGGCGCCATCGTCAATACGGCCTCTATCGCCGGGCTGATCGCCGCCAAACACATGGCTTCGTATATCACTGCCAAGCATGGCGTCGTGGGACTCACCCGTGCTGCGGCGCTAGACCTGATCGGTCAGGGCATACGCGTCAATGCGGTCTGCCCGGGCGCCGTGCACACCGCCATGCTGGATCCGGCCATGGCCATCCCCGAGATCAAAGCCGCGATGGAAGCCGACCATCCGATCGGCCGCGTGGCCAGCGCCGAAGAAGTGGCGCGGGTCGTGTTGTTTCTGGCCTCAGACGAGGCCAGTTTTGTGGTCGGTCATGCCATGCCCGTGGACGGCGGGCTCACCGTTAAATAGCCGCGCCGGCCTTGGCTGTCGCCAACTGTGCGCCAGACACCCACCAACCGTGTACCTGCGGACGCAGTGGCACGGGCATGGGCACGACTGCCAGCGGGGGCGCTGAGATGCGATCGGCCTGCAGCACCAGCAGCTCTGAGCGGTGGTGCTGGAAGTCCAGTTCGTAATCGATGACCGCCAGGATGTAGCCCGCATGTCCGGGCGTGGCACTGGGCACATGCACCGGCTCGTTAAAAGCCACACCAGGACCGCGCGACAGGGCATCGACCACCTGACCGGTGGTGACATCGACCAACAGCAAGCAGTTAAAGCAAACGCCAACCGGGCCACCGGACACTGGTGGTCCCAGACGCGGATCATAAGTGGATATCCAGACGTGCTGATAGGCGCGACCCTGATCGCAATCACGCAACCGGGGCAGATCGCCAGGCGGGCCGACCACGCGCTGCTGCAGCGTGGCATTTGGGTCGGACAGATCGACACTCCAACGCGTCAGACCACCTGTCATGGTGCGCGGATCGAACGGATCATCGGGGCCGTGCATAAAGGGAAATGCGTTGGTGCTGCTCAGGCAGATATCGATGTGCACCGTCTGCCCTTCTTGAAAGGCATTGACAAAGTGAAACGCAGACACGCCCTTGGGGCCTTTGAACCAGCGCATCTGATCCACCTTGCCATAGCGGGGCATGACGCCCAGCCAGCTGTCACCCTCGGGCTCATGCACCCACTTATCACCACCGGCCTTCAACCGGTCGAGATCAGTCAGCGTGGGGAACAGCGGAAACAGCGCGTACTCTTCAGTGATCGCAAAGTCATGGATGGTCGACAGATAAGGCTGGGCAAACCATTGCTCGGAGATCAGCGCACCGTCTTTATCGGTGATCCAGTAGGCGACCTGATCGGTGCAAGTGCCGCCGGCCTCATAGCCAAACGAAAACATCTCACCCGTGACCGGATCGACGCGCACGTGCGCTGTCATGGTCTGGCTACGCAGCTTGCCGCCGAAGTCATAGCTGCCGACGGTGGCCAGCGTATGCGGATTGACCTCGTAAGCACGCCCGTCTTCTTTGGTCATCAGCAAGCGACCGGCATGCCAGACCGGCGTGGTGTTGGACACGGTGCGATCGACGCCCTGCACTTCAGGCAGATCGGTGTAGGGGTTACGGTATTTGCCGAACAGCGCGCGGCGCGCCTTGCGTTCAGCCTCGTAGCGGGCCGTGTGCACATAACGGATATCGTGATCGACAGTACCGTTGCTGATGCGAAAGCGGCTGACCATGCCATCACCCGACAAGGCGACGTCGTTAGGGTCGCGCGGACCGTGAGCGGGATCGGGCACGGCACGGAAAAACGCGCCATCGATCTCGGCCGGGATAGTTCCCTGCACTTCCAGATTGCGCGCACTCCACTCGATGCCGATAGGCCGGTTGAGACGATTGAACTGCACGGTATCGGGGTAACGGGACATGGTCGATCCTGCCTGTTATTCGAAGGGATGACGCAACACGATGGTCTGCTCACGGTCCGGGCCGGTGGAGACAATGTCGATGGGTACGCCCACGCAGTGCTGCAAACGCTCCAGATACGCGCGTGCCGCGGCCGGCAACAGCGCGTAGTCGGTGATACCCACCGTGGACTCACGCCAACCCGGCATCTCTTCATAGATGGGCTCGACGTCAGCAAACGCATCAGCAAACAGCGGCGGCTCAGACAGCACCTGTTCGCCCATGCGATAGCCGGTGCAGATGCGCAGCGTCTCCAGGCCATCGAGCACATCGAGCTTGGTGATGCACAAGCCCGAGACGCTGGAGTGGATGATCGAACGGCGCAGCGCCACAGCATCAAACCAACCGCAGCGACGGGCGCGGCCGGTGACCGAACCAAACTCGTGGCCCACACGCGCCAGATGTTCACCCGACTCATCGAACAGTTCGGTGGGGAATGGACCGGCACCCACACGCGTGGTGTACGCCTTGACGATGCCCAGCACATAGTCGAACGCGCGCGGGCCCAAGCCTGTGCCCGTCGAGGCGCCACCGGCTGTCGTATTGGATGAGGTCACGAAGGGATAGGTGCCGTGATCGACATCGAGCATGGCACCCTGCGCACCCTCGAACATGACATCAGCGCCGGCGGCGCGCAGGCGCGCCAACTCGAGCGTGACATCGATGACCAGCGGCTTGATACGCTCGCCCTGAGCCAACAGCGCGTCGAGCGTGGCTTGGAAGTCGACCGCCGGCAGCTTGAAGTAGTGCTGCAGCACGAAGTTATGGAAGTCGAGCACTTCACCCAACTTGGCGGCAAAGCGCTCCCGCTGAAACAGATCGGCGACCCGCAGCGCACGACGCGCGACTTTGTCTTCATAGGCCGGACCTATGCCACGGCCGGTGGTACCGATGGCATTGACGCCGCGTGCCTGTTCACGAGCACGGTCCAGCGCCACATGCGAAGGCAAAATAAGCGGGCAACTGGGCGAAATGCGCAGCCGCTCGAACACCGGCACACCTTTGTCGATGAGCGTCTGTGACTCGCGCAACAACGCCTCTAGCGACAACACCACGCCGTTGCCGATCAGGCACAGCGTGTTGGCGCGCATGATGCCCGACGGGATCAGCGACAAAATGTGCTTTTGCCCGTCGATAACCAAGGTATGGCCGGCGTTGTGTCCGCCTTGGAAGCGTGCGACCGCTGCAGCACGTTCGGTCAGCAGATCGACAACTTTGCCCTTACCCTCGTCACCCCATTGAGTGCCGATGACGACAACAAAACGACCCATCAGCGTTTGCCCGCAGAGTTGAAGTATTTGAAGAACTCGCCCTCGGGCGACACCACCATGACATCGCCATCTTTGCCCAAGGAATTACGATAGGCCTGCAAGCTGCGATAGAAGCTATAGAACTCTGCTGACTTACCGTAGGCCGCCGAGTAAATGCGACCGGCGAGCACATCACCCTCGCCGCGCAGACGCTGCGCATCACGCTGCGTGGTGGCCAGCAGTTCTGTACGGGACCGGTCGGCTTCAGCGCGGATGCGTTCGGCTTCGGCGCTGCCCTCGGCGCGCAGCCGGTTGCCCAGCGCCCGGAAGCTCTCTTGCATGCGCTGATAGACCGAGCCACTGACTTCATCCGGCAGGTCAATGCGCTGCACGCGCACGTCGACCAGGTCTATGCCCAGCTCTTTCACAGCTTCGCTGGCACGCCCGAACATGTCGCCGGTAAACGCGGTGCGCTCTGCGATGACGATCTCTTGCAGGGTGCGCTTAGCGACCACACTCTTGATACCGTCTTTGACGATCTCACCCAGACGCGAGCCGGCGATCTCTTCGACACCACCCGATGTGCGGTAGTAGTGGCCGACATCTTTGATGCGCCATTTGACGTAGAAATCGACGATGAGGCCTTTGTTCTCGCTGGTCAGGAAGGTCTCGCCTTGATAGTTCTGCGTAACCACGCGCCGCTCGAACTTGACCACCTGATCGACGAACGGCCACTTGAAGTGCAACCCGGGGCCGTATTGCTCGCCCTGAATTTCGCCGAACTGCGTGCGGATAGCGACTTCGGTCTCGCGCACCTGAAACAAGGCGGTGAAACCCACCAGCAACAAAACGGCCGCCGCAAACAACAGCGGTGCAATGCGATTGACCATTAGCGTTCTCCCCGCGCGCGCGCGTCGCGACCGTCTATGGTCACCGATTCGAGTTCACCGACAGGCTTACCCTGCAAGGTTGGGCTGCTGAGCACCGGTTCGACGGTCACCGAACGTCCGCCGGCGCCCCGCTCCATGAGTTTGTCCAGCGGCAGATAAAGCATGTTGCCGTTGGCGCCGCTCTTGGCATCGATCATGACTTTGCGTGAACGCTGCATGATGGACTCGATGGCATCGATATACATGCGTTGCCGCGTGACTTCGGGAGCGGCCTGATAGGCCTGGTACACACTATTGAAGCGCGCCACATCGCCCTCGGCCTGCGAGACCACTTGCGACTTGTAAGCCTCGGCGTCTTGCATCAAACGCTGTGCTGCGCCCTGCGCCTTAGGCAGGATGTCGTTGGCGTAGGCTTGGGCTTCTTTGCTGAAGCGGTCGCGGTCTTCGATGGCCTTGTTCGCATCGCGTTGCGAAGCCAGCACCGCTTCGGGTACTTGCACGTCGGTGAGATTGACGCTGCTGACGCGGATGCCGCTGTTGTAGGCATCGAGTGTGCGCTGCACCAAATCGCGGGTGTCTTCGGTGATGCGCTGGCGCGATACACCCAGCACCTGATCTAAGGACGCCTGACCGACGATTTCGCGGATCGCGCTCTCGCTGACTTCGCGCAAGGTCGACTCCGGGTCACGCACCTGAAACAGGATCTTGACCGGATCACTGTACTGATACTGGATAGCCGACCGGATTTCTACCAAGTTGACGTCGGCGGTGAGCATGCGCGAGCGGTATTCGACGCTGTTGACCTTGCTGACGTTGACCTTGGTGACGGTCTCGATGGGCCAGGGAAACGCCCAACCCAAACCCGGACTGCGCACCTCGGTGAACTTGCCGAAGCGCTGAATGACCGCGCGTTCGGAAGCGTCGACTTGAAAGAAGCCGGCCGACAACCACAGCACGACCGCCACGACAGCGACCAGCACTGCCAGCGATTTGCCAGCGCCCTCGCCGCGCGCCGCACCACCGCCGCCCGGCGCGTCGCCCGCGCCGCCGGTCTCACCGCGCATCAGCGCTTCGAGCCAGCGTTGGATCTGCTTATAGGGGTCATCGCCGGAGGCACCAGAGCGGCCAGCGGGTCGTTTGTTGCGGGGCTGTTCGCCCGGCGTCTCAGGTTCGTTCCAGGCCATGGTTTGTCTGCGCAATGTCCGGTAGAGGGCAAGGGATTGCTGCGCCGGTGAAGCGGGCGCAAAGAATATTGATTGTAGGTAGCGCGGGGATGCTAAACAAGGTCACAGCGTAGCGATGCGCGCGCCGTCGATGCGCTCGAGCAAGCCACGCTCGGCCACCGGGATATCAACCGTCAACTCGAAGCCTTGTTCGGAGCTGAGTTCGCTGATCACCACACCGGCGGCGTAGAGCCGTGCACGCGCAGCACCGGCGGTCAGCGGCAGATGCACCTGCAAGCGCGACACAGCACAGGTCAGGCGCGCCGCGATGGCTTGTTGCAGCAGATCAAGACCCACGCCCGTGCCCGCCGAGATCCACACGCTGTCGGGTTGCCCCTCGTCGTTGTACTCAATGCGGGCTGCGGATTCGAGCCGGTCGATCTTGTTGTAGACACGGATCTGCGGAATAGCCGCAGCGCCGATCTCTTCGAGGACCCGGTTGACCTCATCGATGTGCTCATCGCGGCGCGGATCGCTGGCATCGATGACATGCAACAGCACGTTTGCCTCGCGTGCTTCCGTTAACGTGGACTGGAAAGCAGCCACCAGTTCATGTGGTAAATCGCGGATAAAACCGACGGTGTCCGCAACCACGACTTGCGTTCCGCCCGGCAAGGCCAAGCGCCGCACAGTCGGATCCAGCGTGGCGAACAATTGATCGGCGACGTAAGCCTGCTCACCGGTCAAGGCACGAAACAAAGTGGACTTGCCGGCATTGGTGTAACCGACCAGCGCCAGCGATGGAATGGGAATAGCCACGCGCGCGCTGCGCCCGGTCTCGCGCTGCTGCTGGATTTTTTCCAAGCGTTTGGTCAGCACTTTGACGCGCTGGCCCAGCAGCCGGCGGTCGGTTTCAAGCTGTGTTTCGCCCGGTCCGCGATTGCCGATGCCGCCGCCGCGTTGCCGCTCAAGGTGAGTCCAGCCGCGCACCAAGCGGCTGGCGATGTGCTTGAGTTGCGCCAACTCGACTTCGAGCTTGCCTTCGTGACTGGCGGCGCGCTGCGCAAAGATGTCGAGGATGAGCCCATTGCGATCGAGCACACGCTTACCGATGAGCTTTTCGAGGTTGCGCTCCTGGCTGGGGGACAGCGGGTGATCGACCAGAATGACATCGGCCTCCAGCGCCGCCGCCTCGAGGCGGATTTCATCGGCTTTGCCGCTGCCCACGAAGTAGCGCGGGTCGGGCTTGTCTCGGCGGCCGACAATGGTGGCTACCGGCACAGCGCCGGCCGAGACGGCCAGCTGATTGAACTCACGCAGGTCTTCGGGGTCAGCCGGAGCGCCCAGAGCAAGGCGCACCAGAACCGCCCGTTCACCACTGCGGGGACGCTCAAACATCAGCCGGCGACCACCTCCGGCTCACCATCTTCTTCATCGCCCAGGCGCACATTGCGCGACGGCACGATGGTGGAGATGGCGTGCTTGTAAACCATTTGGCTGACATTGTTCTTGAGTAGCACCACAAACTGGTCGAAGGAATCGACCTGACCTTGCAGCTTGATGCCATTGACCAGGTAAATGGACACTGGGATGCGTTCTTTTCTGAGTGCGTTCAGGAACGGGTCCTGCAACGACTGGCCCTTGGCCATGTAATTCTCCTGATTGGTTGCCAGTCGCGATAAGGCACGCCGGCTATGCGTAACTTTAACATGCGAAACCGGGCTTATTGGCCCTGTTGATCTGCGCGCTCCAACCATTGGAGCGCAACAGTCATAAATCGTTCCAAGGAATCTGCGGCCTGCGGATCGAAATTCAAGGGCTGTTGCGCAGCGGGCCATAAAGAACTGCTGCGCAGCCAAGTCATCTGCCGTTTGGCCAATTGCCGGGTGGCTGCCACGGCCTGTTCACGTGCCGTGGGTAACGATTGCTCGCCACTGCAATAGGCCAGCAGTTGGCGATACCCCACCGCGCGCAGCGCCGGGCTGTCGACGGTTAAACCCGGCCGCTGCCGCAGGCGCTGCACTTCCTCGACAAAACCGACTGCCAGCATGGCATCAAGGCGCCGTGCCAGCCGTTCGTGCAACTGCGCCCGGTCACCGGGCTGCAGCACACAGATCAGACTGTCAAAAGACACCTCGGGGGGTGACGGTTGCTGCCATAACTGCGTCAGCCCGGTGCCGGCGAGCGTCAGCACTTCGAGCGCGCGCTGTATGCGCTGCGCATCGTTGATGTGAATGCGCTGCGCCGCGACCGGATCGAGCTGTGCCAGTTGGGCATGCAACGCCGGCCAACCGTGCTGTGCGGCACGTGCGTCGAGCTCGGCACGCAGCGCAGTATCGGCCTGAGGCATGCTGGCAATGCCCTGGAACAAGCTGCGAAAATACAGCATCGTGCCGCCAACCAGCAGCGGTACGCGCCCTCGCCCACAGATCTGTGCAATGCAATCCAGGGCATCGCGGCGAAACTGCCCGGCCGAATAAACCGTCTCGGGCTCGCACAGATCGAGCAGGTGATGCGGCACGGCGGCCTGCTCGGCAGCACTGGGCTTGGCCGTGCCGATATCCATGCCGCGGTAGACCTGCGCCGAATCGACGCTGATGATCTCCACCGGCAAGCGCTGCGCCAGCTGCCAGGCGTAATCGCTCTTACCGGCACCCGTGGGCCCGGCGATGACCAGCACCCGCGGGCGCACAACGCTCATCAGCGTCCCCGCAGGAACAGCCGGTCCAAGTCAGCCAGCGAGACGCGGGCAAAGGTCGGCCGGCCGTGATTGCACTGGCTGGCACGCTCGGTGTGTTCCATCTGCCGCAGCAAGGCATCCATTTCGGGCAGGGTCAGGCGACGATGGGCATGGATGGCCGCGCGACAGGCCAAGGTGGCCAACAACTGGTCCTCGGCTCCCTGCAGGTGATGGGCACCCTCATCGGCCACGACTGCGGCAACCACCTCACGCAGTAAAGCGCCGATGTCAGCCTGACCCAGCAAAGCCGGCACACTGCGCACCGCCAAGCTGCCGGGCGCCAGTCGCTCGAGCACAAAGCCTGCGCGCTGCCACTCGTCGCTGTGCGCCAGCAAGGTCTCTATCTCCTCATCGCGCAGCGCAATGACCAGCGGCTCGAGCAGCGCCTGTGAGTCGGCCGGTCGGCCGGCCTGCTCTGCCTTGAGCTTCTCGTACAGCACGCGCTCGTGACCGGCATGCATGTCGACCAGCACCAGCCCGTCAGCGTCCTGCGCCAGGATGTAGATGCCGTGCAACTGCGCTAACGCCTGCCCCAAAGGCCGGCTGTCGACCGGTTCGCTCGCCGCCACCACGGCTGTGGCGTAAGGCTGAAACGCTGGCGCCAGTAAGCCGGCCCCAGCCACCGCCTCGGCAACCTGCCACGGGTCGCGGTTGGCGCCCGGCAGCAGCGAAGGCTGTGCGGGCCAGCCGCCGGACCGGGGCGCGAACACCGTGCCGCGCGGATCACCGGCACTGGTCTGAAAGCCCGGGCGCGTATCGGCCAGCAGGCGTTCGAGGCTGCGTTGGATAAAATCGTGCACGCTGCGCGACTCGCGAAAGCGCAGCTCTTGTTTTTGCGGGTGGGCGTTGACGTCCACCTCGGACGGTTCTATGCACAGGTTAAGCACATAAGCCGGGTGCCGCCCGTTGAACAGCACGTCGCGGTAGGCCACGCGCACGGCGTTCATCAGCAGTTTGTCGCGCACCGCGCGGCCATTGACGAACCAGTAGGTCAGGTCGGCCTGGGCGCGCGAGAAGGTCGGCAGACTGATCCAGCCGTCCAACCGCAAGGGACCGCCGGCCACGTCAACGGCCAGACACGAGCCGGCAAAGTCCTCGCCGACCACCTGCGCCACCCGCGCCAGCCGCTGCGCGGGTGTCAGGGCCGGGGCACAGCGCAGCAGTTCACGGCCGTTATGGCGCAGGCTAAAGCCCACCTCAAAACGCGCCAGCGCCATGCGCTCCATCAGTCTTTGCACATGGCCCGACTCGGTGGCCTCGCTGCGCATGAAGCGCCGGCGGGCCGGTACGCTGTGAAACAGATCGCGCACCTCGACCACCGTGCCACCGGCATGCGCCGCCGGACGCACCGCCTCGAGCCGGCCGGTGTCGATCAACAGCTCGTGACCCTGAGTGTCGACGGCGCGACGTGACAGCAATCGCAGGCGCGCCACCGCCCCGATAGACGGCAGCGCTTCACCCCGGAAACCCAGACTGGTGACGCTTTCCAGATCATCGAGACTGGCGATCTTGCTGGTCGCATGGCGGGTGATGGCCAGCGGCAGTTCGTCGGCCGACAGTCCGCAACCGTCATCGCGCACGCGGATTAAACCCAGTCCGCCCTTTTCAATGTCCACATCGATCTGCCGCGCGCCGGCATCCAAGGCGTTCTCGACCAGCTCTTTAACCACGGAGGCGGGCCGCTCGATGACCTCGCCGGCGGCGATCTGATCGATGAGCTGCGGCGGTAAAATGCGGATCGTCATGTGGCTGAAGTCTACGGCTAACGCTGCTTCTGCTGGGCCAGCAGTGACCCATCCGGCGGGTTACGGCGGAAATAATCGCGCAGACCGGTGAAGATGGCCGCCGCGATCTCATCGCGATGGGTATTGGTGCGCAGCAGCTTTTCCTCGTTGGGATTCGAGATATAGGCGGTCTCAACCAACAGCGAGGGAATATCGGGGGACTTGAGCACCACAAAGCCCGCCTGCTGCACCTGCGATTTACGCACTTCGCCCACTTGGTCCAAGGCTGCCAGCACGCGTTCGGCCGCTTCCATGCTAGAGCCG
>Ga0136644_10003779_pt1 | contig 11284 bp, 6 predicted proteins | sample C_130820_EF_Meta_FD_94780 | JGI IMG/M metagenome (GOLD analysis project Ga0136644, IMG submission 94780) | Freshwater microbial communities from Lake Croche, Canada to study carbon cycling - C_130820_EF_MetaG (v2) (version 2) | ecosystem: Environmental > Aquatic > Freshwater > Lake | place: Lake...
CCACGGTCGATCTGGCTGATGTTCCGGATTTCGGATTCTCCATCCGCACAAAGAGAGGCAATCAGAAGGGCCATTCCGGCCCGAATATCGGGGCTGGCCAGCTTTGCCCCACGAAGCTTGTCGGAACCAAGGACGACCGCACGATGAGGATCGCAAAGAATAATCCGGGCTCCCATTTCGAGCAGGCCGTCGACGAAGAACAGTCGGGATTCAAATAGTTTCTCGTGTATCAGGACCGTTCCCTTGCATTGGGTGGCGGTCACGACTGCGACAGAGGTCATGTCGGCGGGAAAGCCGGGCCAAGGGGCATCAGCAATGTGGGGAACTGCCCCGCCAAACTCCTTCTCAACCTCGAGGGTTTGATTTTTTGAAACGAGAATGTCTTCGCCCTTTACTTCGGTCCGGATCCCGAGTCGATTGAAGGTCTGAAGGATCATCCGCATATTTTGGGGCGCAGTGTTCTTGATCTTTAGCTCGCCTCCGGTGACAGCGGCCAAGGCGAGGAAGGATCCTGCCTCCAGGTAATCGGCACTAATCCGATGGGTGGCGCCCTTGAGGGATTTCACGCCCTCAATCGTCAGGGTGTTGGTCCCGATTCCGGAGATTTTGGCGCCCATGGCGTTGAGGAGATTGCCGAGAGCCTGCACATGGGGTTCGCTGGCTGCATTGTGAAGGACAGTGCGTCCTTCGGCCAAAACAGCGGCGCATAGGCCGTTTTCCGTAGCTGTAACGGAGGCTTCATCCATTAGGATGTCGGCTCCCTTGAGTTTTTTAGCTTTGATCTGGATTCCGTCCCGTATGTCGTTGATCTGAGCTCCCAAAGCGGAGAAAATCTGTAAATGGGTGTCGAGGCGACGTCGTCCAATTCGATCTCCGCCGGGGCGTGGGAGCGTGACTGCACCGGTGCGTGCGAGAAGGGGGCCAGCCAATGTGACAGACCCTCGCAGACGGGAACCGAGTTCAGGATGAATGGTTGATTTGGGGGTTTCTTTTGCCTGAAGGGTCAAGCTTCGCCGGACATTGCATGACTCCGATTCTTTCGAGACAAGGCCAAGTTCGTGGAGAATTTCCTCCATCAAGCGAACATCATCGATCTGGGGAATGTTCTGCAGGGTGACAGGCTGATCCGTGAGGCAGACTGCGGCCATCAGGGGCATGGCTTCGTTCTTGTTCCCTTGGGGCTCGATTTCCCCACGGATAGGGTTGCCCCCCCGAACCAGAAAGCGACCGTTGGATGATCCGGACATACCGCAAAATGCCCCGAGGCACGCAGAAGAGCAATCCTACGTGTGTGTATTTTTGCGGTTCTATCTTGGGCAAGATTGCCTAATATTCTTGCTTAACAGCTATGACCTCTTCTCCCTCGATCCGATGGATGGACCGCTATATCGGGTCCTTTGCGTGTCTGATTTTGTCCATTTTAGGGCGACTATCTTTCAAGAAATCTAGGCGAGGGCCCTTCAAAAATATCCTCTTAGTTGAACTCTTTGAGATGGGTGCCTCGATCATGACGAGTCCATCGATCCGGTTTATTCGGACTCAATTCCCAGACGCGAAGATTTACGTTCTTACAACCCAGAGTATCCGTCCCTCATGGCTGAAAATCGGTGAATTGGAGCCTTCTAGGGTGTTTGCGTTAAAAGAGGATGGGATCTTTTCCTTCCTATTTTCATATCTTCAGGTTCTGCGGACTCTCAACCGGATTCAAATGGACGCCGTGATTGATTTCGAACTGTTCTTCAGAATCACCGCCATCTTCAGCTTTTTCATTAAGGCTGGAAAAAAGGGTGGGTTTTTGCGGTATCACCTTGAGGGGCTTTATCGGGGATCCATCTATCAATCTGGGTGTCATTTTAATCAAAATACCCACATCGCTAAAAACTTCCTAGCTTTGACGAAAACTGTGTTAGGTGATTCAAGGGATTTTCCGCAGTACAAAAACAACCTGACTGCGGAGGAACTTGTTTTGACCCCATATCAACCCCAAGCGAATGTCTTAGCGGAATTAAGAAGGAAAATCCCTGAATTCATGTCCAGCCCTTATCTTCTGGTGGCGCCGGATGTGGGGCCGAATCTATCCGTCCGGAATTATCCGTTGGATCGGCTGTCGGGAGTTCTTAAGGAAATTCTTCAGCAATTCCCCGAATATCGGTTGGGAATGATCGGGACGAAGGAAAACATCCCAAGTTGCGAAACACTGGCGCAACTCGTTCAGAGCGACCGATTGGTTTCGCTGGCGGGTCGCACGACGATGGATGAACTTTTCGAGTTGCTCCATGGTGCAAAGATTTTGATCAGCAACGACAACGGACCGGTTCATTTTGCCGCCATGACGGATACGCCAACTTTGGCTCTCTACAGCACAGATTCACCATTCGTTTACGGATCCCTGGGAAAGTGTCTTGTCCTTTACAGTTTCTACCAGTGCAGTCCTTGCATCATGGCCTATAACCACAAGCGTTCGGACTGTTCGGATAATAAATGCCTACAGGCTATTCCGGCATCGACTGTTTCGTCTTTTGCCCTGGGAATTCTCCGTAATGATCCGTCGATCCGATATCAGACCATCAATAATACAACCCCGTATCTTTACTAGGCGTCGGGTTGTTTTAGGGTTCGAACTCAAGGGTGAAAAAGGTAGAATAAGGGGTTAATGAAAGTTCCAATGTTGGACTTGGTTGCCGAACATGCCCCTTACCGGGGAGAGTTGCAGGCTGCCTTTGAAAAGGTCTTGGATAGCGGAAGGTTTGTTTTGGGGCCTGAGGTGGAGGCTTTTGAGCGTGAGATTGCGGCTTGGATTGGGGTTCCCCACGCCATCGGTGTTTCGAATGGATCAGATGCCTTGTTGTTGGCTCTTCAATCGGTCGGTGTTGGACCAGGGGATGAAGTCATTTGTCCGACCTACACATTTTTTGCCACGGCTGGAGCAGTGGCTCGCTTGGGTGCTAAGCCGGTCTTTGTTGACAGCGCAGAGTGTTGTTACAACCTCCGGACGGATCAGGTGGCGGCCAAAATCGGGCCGAAAACTAAAGCCATCATTGCCGTTCATCTCTTTGGTCAATGTGCTGATATGGATCCGATTCTGACTGCAGGCCAAAAACACGGGATTCCGGTGATTGAGGATGCGGCTCAGGCTCTTGGGGCTAAAGATAAGGGGCGTCAGGCGGGCACCATGGGAACGTTGGGAACGTTTTCCTTTTTTCCCACAAAGAATCTGGGGGCACTGGGGGAAGGGGGGTTGATCACTACGAAGGATGCCTCACTCGCTGAAAAGATTCGCAAACTGCGTGTTCACGGAGCCAAACAGAAATACTTCCATGAAATGATCGGCGGGAATTTTAGGCTTCATGAGCTTCAGGCGGCATTTCTTCGGGTAAAGTTGAGACATTTGAATTCGGCCTTAAGGAAGAGAAGGCAAAGCGCAGAAAAGCTTCTTGAGGAGTTGCGGGAAAAGTGGAACGCCATCATGCCTCTTGATTCTTGTGTATGCCGAGGAAGCGGTGGGGCCAAGAATGTGAGGCCGGGAACGATTTTTCTGCCTTTTTCCTGTCACTCCGCTGAGGGTGACCACACTTGGAACCAGTTTGTGATACGGGTCACAGGACATGGGAATCGCAATGACTTAAAAGTGAAGCTGGCAGCAGCCAGCATTCAGACCGAGGTTTATTACCCCCGAGCGATGCATGAACAAGGTTGCTTTGATCATGTTGATGGAACCTATCCAATTTCTGAAAAACTGTGTATGGAAACCATGGCGCTTCCTTTGTCTGGAAGCTTTTTCCCTCCTTTGATTTAGTGAATTCTGTAAATTCACCTGCTTGTCGCGTCATTCCGCGATGTCGCATATCGGGAGATTCAAATCTGATATCTGTTTTGAATCTTGGAAACCAGGCCCTTACAGGCGTTTTTCCCAAGACAACGCAGGCAGTCGTTACCTGTGCTCCTTTGGAGCTTGTGTGGTGTCCTACTAGCGGATTACTTCAACTACATCACTCTTTTAATCCTTCAGAAATGTATGGCGAGGGATACGGATATCGCTCAGGGCTTAATGCCTCCATGGTGGACCATCTGAACGCCAAAGCCAGGCGACTGGAACGGATGATGGATTTACATAGCGGGGATGTAGTCGTGGACATTGGAAGTAGTGATGCAACCATGCTGAAGGCTTACCAAATCTCCGGCCTTGAAAGGATTGGAATTGATCCGTCTGCAGAAAAATACCGTGAGTTTTACCCTTCAGGCATACGCCTGATTTCCGATTTCTTTTCTAAAGAAGTTTTGCAGAAGGAACTTGGAAACAAGCGCCCCCGACTCATCACCGCAATTGCAATGTTTTACGATCTTGAAGATCCGAACCGATTTGCACAGGAAGTCGCTGATCTACTCCCGGAAGGGGGGGTATGGCACTTTGAGCAATCCTACATGCCTACAATGTTGCGCCAAAACTCCTATGATACGATCTGCCATGAGCACCTTGAATACTACTCACTCCAGCCTGTTCTCAGAATTCTTCAAAATGCAGGATTGACACCCATTGAGGTGTTAATGAATTCGACGAACGGAGGTAGTTTTGCCGTCACCGCGGTAAAGGGACAATCAACTCTGCCGACCGACCGTCGAATGATTGACTGGCTGTTGTCTGAGGAAGACCGCCTTGGTCTTTGTTCGCCAGCTCCTTTTCGGGCCTTTGAAGATCGGGTCTTTCACCATCGTGAATCTCTTCGACGTCTAATATCATCCCTTCGTGCTGACGGAAAAAAGATCTTTGGTTATGGAGCCTCAACGAAAGGAAACGTCATATTGCAGTTCTGTGGCCTCGGCCCTCGTGACATTGAGGCCATCGTGGATGTAAATCCTCTTAAACATGGTTGTTTCACTCCTGGTAATCATATTCCCATCATATCTGAAGATGAAGGTCTTCGGAGAAATCCAGATTATTATCTGGTTCTGCCTTGGCATTTTCGCGATTTCATCCTAAGGAAAGAAGCGGGTTATTTAGCCCGGGGGGGGAGAATGATCTTTCCCATGCCAGAGATTGAAATTGTGACGGCCTGATGAAAGCCGTTGTTTTTGGGGCAGGGGGACAGGACGGCAGAATTCTAGCTACGCAGATTGAGTCTGCTGGGCAGCATGTCATACGGGTAAATCGTCCGGACCACGCCAGCTCGCTTTCAGGTGAGGGCTTGAGTTCTTTCCTCGCAAAAGAACAACCCGATCAAATTTATTATCTCGCGGCACACCATCGTTCAAGCGAGGAGAAACCCGTGTCTATTTCCTCGGAATGGATTCTAAGTTTTCGGGTTCATCTGGAAGGATGGATTCAAGTTCTGGAGGTCGTGCGTAATCGCCTTCCCAAGACCCGAGTTCTCTATGCTTCCTCAGCTCATGTATTCGGAGATCCATCCGTTGTCCCTCAAAACGAGAATACACCCATGCGTCCGACCTGTGCTTATGGATGCAGCAAGTTGGCTGGAATGGAGGCGGGGCGGTATTATCGCCAAGAGCATCAACTCTATGTTTCCCATCTCATTTTATACCCCCATGAGTCCATCTTTCGTTCGCCAACCTTTCTGTCTAAAAAGCTTCTTCTCGCAGCTCAATCGGCTGCCATAGATCCAGGTTTCTCAATTCAAATCGGCGACCCTGAGTCGACTTGTGATTGGGGTTACGCACCCGAATATACAGAAAGCATGCGAAATGTTCTGAAACTAGATGAACCGGACGATTTTGTCGTGGCAACCGGTCATGAGGCTCGTGTACGTGATTTTGCGAAAGCAGTCTTTAACTGTTTTGGCTTGGAATGGGAACGACATGTGGTCTCCAGACCGGATTTACTTACCAAGCCGAAAAGAAGATATGTGGGGGATGCATCTAAACTGTTTAATAAAACAGGTTATCGACCGAGTTTGTGTCTCCCGGAATTGGCGGAGCGCCTAGTCCGAGACATTCGGGAGATGCCATGAGCAGAGTTCTTGTTGGCATTCCCACCCTGAATGAAGTCAGCAATGTGGAACCCATGGTCGAGAGGCTCCTTAAGGTCCCGCTCTCCTTTGATGTGCTTTTCGTGGATGACAACTCAGATGACGGCACAAGGGAGGTTCTGAATCGGATTGCGGCTCAATATTCATCCATCAAAGTGATTCATCGTCAATCGAAGTTGGGAATCGGATCCGCGCACAAGGACATCCTTCGGTTTGCTTATGAACATGGCTATGAGGCACTCGTCACACTCGATTGTGACTTTTCTCATCAACCAGAAGATATTCCTCGGCTGTTCTCGCAGTCCGTTGACATACCCCTAGTCGTCGGCTCACGTTTCCTTGATTCACAATCCTTGTCCGAATGGAATGTTAAGAGAAAGTTTCTCACCCATCTTGGTCATTGGTTGACGTCTCGCCTTCTTCACCTTCCGATGGATGCCACAGGGGCTTTCCGTTTGTATCGACTTAACCTGATACCCCGTGAAATATGGCGCCGAGTCGAATCCGACGGTTACGCATTCTTCTTTGAGAGCCTTGTTGTCGCGCGCAGGTCTGGTCTGACCTGCGGGGAAATCTCCATTCATCTGCCAAAACGTGTGTACGGAGAATCCAAACTTAACCTTCAGCAGGCACTCAGTAGTCTGAAAGTTCTATTTCAATTGTATTTATGTCCCCGTCCTTTCAAAGGAGCTTCAAATGATGCAAGTGGTTGGGATCATTACTGGAAAGCCGGTGAAAGTAGGGGACGACATTGGTATGCCATTTTGGCATCCATTTATCGCAAGTACTTTATTGTGGATCGACTGTGTCGCGTTCTGCGGAAGCATTTTCAAGAGGGGGACGAGCTTTATCATATTGGCTGTGGCAGCGGTGAAGTGGATGCCCTGGTCGCTCGGTTTTTTCGCGTAGTGGGTGTGGATATATCAAGCGAGGCACGACGATTGTATCAAAGAAACTATCCAAAATCGGAGGTTCATTCTGAAGACATACTCAAGAGATCCTTAGCCCCCCAATTGGCAGGTGTCTATTCTCTGGGTCTTGTCGAGCACTTCTCTAAATCCGAGATTGTTGCGATTTTGAAAAACATGAGGGCAAGTATTGTCTCTACGGGAAGGGTAGTGCTTTTTTGGCCTCACCGGAGAGCGCCATCTGTATTTATTTTACGTCTGGCGACAATTCTTCGCGGTTTTTTCGGTCGGAACGAGGCGCTTCATCCTCCTGAACCAAGTCTGCTTTCTTCGCGTCGAGAGGCCGAAAATATTGCAAGGTCGGCCGGTTTGGATGTTATTGCTTATGATTATGGCCTGAGTGATCTTTGGATCCAGGCGGCTATCGTCCTTCAGCCGGGGGGTATGGGGGTGCCAGAATCAGACAATTCCCGCTCTGAAAAACAGGTCGCCAGCCAGATAGAGTTTTCTCGTTAAAGATTGTCTGAACGTTTGGCTGGCCTAAGGACCAGATTCGGTCGATGTCTGTTAAAACAAAAAATTTAGCCTTACGAATATCTGCATCATATCGAAAGCGCTCACGGGGCAGTCCCTTTTCATAAGTGGACGTCGTCATTCCCTCCCAAGCCACACACATCAATGGGTCCGCGTTTCTGCATCGCAGAAGCCAGCCGATATTCCAGTGGCATATCACAAGATCGTTTTTCATTGTGTGTTGATTAAGCCAATCGGCTGTATTTTGGTGATCTTGAACTGATTGAACAACCCAAGGATCGTTTCTTGAAACTAATCTATTTTCCCAAACCTTAGGAATCACATTGATGAAAAGAAAAAGGGGGAAAAGAAACGGCGCCCAACGAGTCCATCGATGGCGGCGAAGAAGCTTCTTCTGAATAAAAATCAGTCCGCATCCCAGACAACTGATCAACAAGGGGAGGACCACCACTGCTTGATAGTAAAAAAGGGTGAGATTCTGCCGATTCTTGGTTAGGAGAGCCAGAATCACTAAGGCACCAAGGGCAATCGGCCTGATAGGTGTGAAAAAGCATCGAATGAGGGCCAAAGCAGCCAACAGATGAAGGGCGTCCTGAGTTAAAAAACGGTATAAATTTAAAGGCCATTGCCAACCAGAACCATTTTCACGTGAATATGAATCGTAAAAGGTTTTTAAATCATGCAAATCCCCCCACCACCATTGAAAATTCCATGCAAGAATTGGGCTTAGGCATAAAATTCCTATCAAAAGAGGGGGTAGGAATGTTGGCACCCATGTGGCTGGTTTTTTCCAGCGATTCAGGAAGGCCGCAAGGCCCGCATGCAGTGCTAGGGGGTGCGATGCTGCAGCAATTGCTAAACCCCAACCACTTTGCCAGCTTCTTTTTCGGGTGACACCTAGGCATTGGCATGCAAAGCAGATGAAAAATCCAAGGGCGGCCGCATTGTGGGCATAGACCCAGCGGAAATGAATGACGGCCTGCTCGTAGCTTAGGAAAATCAGTGCAATCAGTAGTCCGGAAGTGTAGCCGATTCGACGACCTAGGATCGTAATAGATGTAATGGCAATTCCGAGAGCCAAAAGGGAGTTTATCAATCTTGGCCAAACGATCTGTCTGTCCCCCCATTTGCTGGCTAGGCCTGCAACAAATACATAACCGGGTTGGTAGCAAAACTGTGGATTTATATAGGTATTGAAAACGGCTCGGTTGGCGAAAACTCCTTCAACCAGATCCTGACCGCATCCCAATGTCTGGGTTTCGTCACTGTACCATCTTGGGGTGGTTGATAAGTTTGGAAGGTAAAGAAGGCCCCAGGCGATCACCGCGACGCATAAAAAAATACGGCAAGTTTTTTTGCGTTTGCATCGGAAAGCATGCTTTTTGGAATTCTGTTCTAGGAGAATCCCTGTTTTCATAGTCCTTTCAATATTAGGCAGTTATAGGGTTTATCTCCATTTTTTATTTAACCGGAAACTCTTATCTTGTGGTGTTGGCATCCTTGAGGCTTGTTTCAGGATTGGTGGGGGTGGATAAAAATTAGGGATTGAAACTTTATGATCGTGTACATCAAGACGGTCATTTCTTGTTTCATTGAGGCGCAACCTTTATTCTTAACAACAAATGCGTTGGTATACAAAAAATCTAAATTTTCCCGCAGAGGCAGGAATCTTTTTCATCCTTTTGGTGGTCTTGTCTTTCGGATGGCTGGGTATTGGCCCTTCAAACCAGGAGCTCTTGGCCAATTATGCCAAGGCGAAAGACTTGGCAGACCTGATTTGGATGAAAAAAGGCTTTGCTTGGTGGACGCCTAATTATTTGGGTGGATCTCCCACTGCGATTCAAGCGGGCAATGTCCTTGTCTATATATGGCTTCTTACCGGTGCATCAGTATTTGGGCCAATCGTCGGCGGGAAGATCATGGGCATACTCTCTTTGGCCCTGTCCGGTTCATTGATGGCTGCCTTTTTGGAGAAACTCACGGGTGAGCGCCGGGCAGCTTGGGTTGGTGCATTATTTTATGCCTTGGGCCCCCAAGCGGCACTTCGTCTTGCGGGGAATGAGCATATGCCAGCAGTCTTCTGCATGCCCTATCCCCCTTTGATTGGATGGGCCTTGCTGGAAATCTCCAAGCGGGGATCCGGGCGGGGGGGGGTCATCCTCGGTCTGGGCCTCGCGGGCATGAGCCTGACTTTCAACAAACTCACCTTTGTTTTTTTACCTGTTGTACTGGGTTTTGGGGGATGGCTCTATTTCAAGAATTCACAGACCCGCGTGTTGTTTGCGCGAGCTGTCGGAGTGGCTCTGGGGGTTTGGGTGGTGCTGGGGATATTTCCGCAGTTGCCGGGGCTTCGGGATTCCGGATGGATGACTCTTTTTTCAAGTGATCCACTCGTTGGGTGGCAGTCCAGTTTTTCGCTGAAAGCAGCCCTTTCGTGGCTGAATCGGGATGGTTTTTTCTTTGCAGGGATGCCGCCAAATTTCACGGTAGAGGAAGGGGGATTTTACGTTGGAGCAGTCCTTGTTGTGTTCAGCGTGTTGGTGGGATTACGACTTCGCCGAGATGATGAATCTAATCTACATGGTGCTTTCCGAATCTTTGCAGGCCTGCTGTTGATAGTTCATTGGTTTTCACTCGGGCCACGAAGCATGCTGGGTGGTGTAAATGAATTTCTCAAATCCGCCCAAGGCGTCCAAGACTGGGTTTTGCCCCTTTTTTGGATCACTGCGGCCCTACCGATTGCACTGCTTGTCATCATCTGGCCTAAGGGAAGATGGAAGTGGCCCACCTTAGCAATTGCCTTGGCAGTCTTTCTTCTGATTCCTGGCTTCCAACTTGTCGCCATGCTTCCTGTCCTAGGGACAATCCGTGGTCCTTGGTCCTTTTGGCAGGTCGGTGGGGTCTTCTGTCTTGGAGCTTTGGCTGGAATTTCCGTTGCGATACTAATCAAGGAGCGACGTTCGGCGTGGGTTGCCTGGGTTGCGATGTTATTGGTCGTCGTCGATTTCGCGCCCTATTACAGCTGTTTTTTTAAGAACAAATTGGAAGCGGGAACCTATGAAGCATTCCAAGAGACTGCCCGGGTTTTGCAGGCTCAAACAAAAGCGGGATCGATTTTTCCTTTGTCAGGAAGGTATTTTTATATGCAACTTCCTCAGTTGTCTGGTCGTCCGATCTCGACCGAGGCTTTTCAGGCTTATTTCATGTCCAAAGGGGTTCGATCAATACAGGATGCGGGTGGTGGTAATGAGGAGTTAATGAAAACATCCCTAAGCCTTCAAGGAGTTAGGTATATATTTATCGATCGAAAAGATGTGGATACACCGGAAGCATTGCAAAACTCATTCCGTAAAATCTTTCCTGTTTTTTATGAAAACGAGTTCTTCACAGTTCTCGAAAACCCCAACTGTCTGGCTCCGGTTTTTTACTCCCGAGATTATGTTTTACTGCCTTCGCACAAGTTTCAGTTTGCTGGAGCTGTCCTTGGGCTCGTCCGGCTTTATTTTCTTCCGGTTGAGATGACAGGGGTGGAGATGCAGGATCCATCCTTGGCTGGCATCATGAACCCCAACAATGGGGAAGTTGAACTGACGGAAACCTTTCGGGATCGACTGGGGAATCCTTTTCGAATTCCGAATGTGCAGAGTTATCGAATGGAGAGTCCGGATCAATGGCGAATCCTGATTGAGGGGGAATCCGGTTGGTTAACATTGACCCAAGCATGGCATCCGGATTGGAGTTGTTCTATTGACGGTCACCAAGTTGAAATTCATCCGGTGGCCCTGGCCTTTTCTTGTGTACGAATTCCTGCAGGAGCTAAAGAAGCGATCTTCTGGTTTGCCCCTCCTATTTGGGTTTTCA
>Ga0136644_10003780_pt1 | contig 11282 bp, 24 predicted proteins | sample C_130820_EF_Meta_FD_94780 | JGI IMG/M metagenome (GOLD analysis project Ga0136644, IMG submission 94780) | Freshwater microbial communities from Lake Croche, Canada to study carbon cycling - C_130820_EF_MetaG (v2) (version 2) | ecosystem: Environmental > Aquatic > Freshwater > Lake | place...
AACGTTAATGAAATAGATCAAACAAGTTATCAAATACAATTTACAGGATCTAACCCCGTTAACAATTCATTAACCGTAATTAAAAAACTGTATGTCTAGAATATTTAGAGATAGTTCAGTTTTAAACCAATTTGGCAGCCCGTCAATAAATAGCAATACGCTAGCAAACCGCCCAACATTTGGGCAGCCTGGGCGTTTATTTGTTAGTACAGATACACTAGCAATTTATAGGGATACGGGAAGCGCATGGGACAATTTAACATCTGGCAGTACTATTGGAACATTACAACAGGTTACAACGTTGGGCAGCCAAACAAACCAAAATATATTTATTGGACCAACTGCCGTAACACCTAGCGCGGGCGTTTCATTAGACGTTTACGGTTATGAAGTAATAAGAAATACTGTTGATAGTGCAGCCAATTTAGGACCTATATTTTATAGTCAATATACTATTAATTATAACGGTACATCTTTATCGGGTTTTGCAAATAGTATATTTGCTCAGGATATTTATAATGTTTCAGCTAGTACAATCGTTGCAAGTTCAACGCAATCAGGAACAAGTTTAAACATTAACACTTATAAATTTAGCGCTGTTAGTACTATAACTTTTACGCAACCAGCGGGAACTATTCGCGCCGCGTCCGCATTAACGGCGTATAGTCAATTTCAAAATACAGCCGCGGGAACAATAACACACGCGGCGGGCGTTGCAATATTAGGAATTGAAAATATTGGAGGTAGTGGGTTATCAATTACAAATAATTATCAATTGTTAATTAATGCTTCAGATGAATTTGCTAGTACGGCAACAATAACTAATAGTTGGGGCGTTTATCAAAATGGCGCAAATGATAAAAATTATTTTGCTGGTCAAAGTTTATTTAATCAACGCGTAGATTTTAATACTTTAATTGTAGTTGGCGCAAGTGTTTATTGTAGTGGTACAGTAACAAATTTAATTGCTGGTAATACAAGCGATTTAACATTTTATAATAATGGTATTACAACTGTTATGGGTACATTTTTTTCTAGTAGTACCGGAAATTTAAGAATTGGTACAGGGACGGACACTGGTCGTAAATTACAAGTCAATGGAAATATTGAAGTAATTACAACAACAGCTACCGGAGTACACACAGCAACAGCACAACATTTACCTATTTATGTAAATGGAACACTTTATTATTTACAATTATTAAATTAAAAATATGGCGCAAATTAACATACAACCCGTTTTTATTTGGGTTAATGGCGTAGAAATTACAGCAACAAAATTAAATGCATATTCTATTTATGATAATTTAGAAAATGAATCTAAATTTTATTATGAATTACAAAATGAAAATCAAACTTTAATAAATGGCAATATTTCTATAATTGGCGACGCCTATATACAATGGCTTATTAATGATTTTGCTACATTGTGGGCGCTTGAATATATATGTACACAATTAAATTTAATACCTATTTTACCAACAAATTAAAATAATATGGAAGATTTAAACATTTTAAAACAGGCGCTTGAATTGGCTTTTAGTTGTGGCAAGATTTGTAAATTAGAAGATATTAAGCTTTTAATGGTTGCACTACAAAACATTGAGGAAAAATTAAAAGCGCCACAATTAACGCAAGCGCCAGAAGTTAAAAAATAGATTATTAATGATTGAAACATTAAGTTATATTATACCTGGATTAATTGCGTTAATAGGAAATTATTTTTTAACAAATTTTAGGTTATCTAAAATTGAGGACGATATAAAAGCATATAAGGATATTAGTGAAAGGTTAGCCAGAATTGAGGGTAAATTAGATTATATAACATCAAAATAAATAATATGAAAATTTTAAAAAATTGGAAAACAAATTTAGCGGGTTTAGGCGTTTTTATTTCTGGTATTGCGCAAATTGTAACAGGAAACCTAAATGAAGGTATTGGGGCTATTGTAGCCGCTATAGGTTTATTTAGTGCTAAGGATCATAATAATTAATTTTATGTCTAATTTAGAAATTATATATAATACGCTAAAAGATCAAAATATACCCGATCCACTAGCTAAAATTATGACTAGCCAGGCGCAACTTGAAAGCGCAAATTTTACAAGTAACGTATTTAAAACCAACAAAAACGCTTTTGGTTATAAATATGTAAAACAAAAAATTGCAACGCAAGGGCTGCCAGCGCCAAAAAATGAAGGCGGATATTATGCGAATTACAAAAATGTAAGCGATAGCGCGTTAGAATTGGCAAATTATGTAAAGCGACGGTTTAAGGAAAAACGTTTCCCCCCGCTTGAAACAATTACCAGCGCCAGACAATACGCGGATCTTTTAACTAATGTAGGTTACCATACATCAACCCGCGATAGTTATGTAAAAGGCGTTGAATATTATTTTAATAGATTAAAAGATATAGTTATTAAGCAATCAACCCCGTTATTAAGCATTGCCTTAATAATAGCAATTTTTTTTTTGATTAATAAAAAACGTTAAAGTATTGTACGGTTAACAGGTTTATAGTTGTTGGATACAATCCGCTTATTTTTATAAGCGGGTTTTTTTTTGTTATTGCATTACGAAAACGTTTTCGTAATTATTTTATAAAATATATAAATTATATATAAAATATATATACTTTTATTAAAATTTATAACATGAACAACAACTTATTAAAAAAATTAACCAGGACCACTAAGCAAACAACTAACGGCGTTTTAGTTATTCAAAGAATCGGAAAGAATTCGTTTTTCTTTTCTCAAAAACATGAATTTGTAGATCAGGATAAAAGTTATTTAGTTAATTATACTACTAGCTTTTATATTGATGATTTATTTATAAAAGAAATAATACAAGACGGACAAATTAACGCTGCTTTATCATTGTTAGATAAATTTGTAAATGAAGAGGCTAAATTTTGCGCCTGTATTGATATACAACAAAACCAACTTTTACAAATATTTACATATTTTTTTAATGCATTATCAAAATGAAAGCAATTATTAAAAATTGGGTAGAATTCACAACAGAAACAGGTTTAAAAGCTAAATACACAATTATTGGCAATGATTTAATAAATGACGTAAAAATTAAAATAATTACATCAATGCCAAATAGTTATTACTATAGTGCATTAAATGAAGCAAGATTATACTTCGATGATAATATATTACCTGAACTGCAAAATAAATTAAAATGAAAATTATCATTTATATAATTGTCTTAATTTATTTAAGCGCGGCTGTAATGCCGCTTATATTTTTATTATTAACTTTTAAAATTTTAACATGTTTAGCGAAAAAATTATTATTAGCCTTACACCAGATCAAAAAAAAAATATTAAGTATTACGCCAAATTATACGGTATTACCGTAACACAGTTAATAAGATCTTCAATTAATTCTTTTATTTTAGAAACGCAAAATTTAAACAAAAACAAAACTGTAAAAAATGAGCAACTTTAAAAACAGCGAGACGCCAGCCAACCCAACAACGCCCGTTATTGATCAATTTAACCGAACTATAATGTATTTAGGTTTTAGTAAAAAAGAACATATAGCGGGTATATTATTTCTAAAAAAAGTAGAATTAGGAATGAATAAAAAAACTATAGATTCTATAATACACGAAAGCTATCTGCTAGCTGAACAGTTTTTAAATTATGAAGCTGAACATAATAATACAGTAGATATTATAACAAATTTATAATGAGTGGGCTTAATTACGCCCAAATTTTAGCAAATCGTAAATACAATAAAAACTATACGCCGCAATTAGATACCCCAATTTTAACCATTGAAAATAAGCCTATAGGTAATAAACAATCATTTGTATGTATACAAGGATTGCCAAAGGCTGGTAAATCTAGTTTTTTAACTAGTGTAATTTCTAGCGCTTATATTGGCGAAATTTTTGGGATTAAATTAAACGCTGGGCGAATAGGTTATTTTGATACGGAACAAAGCCAAACAGATTTTTACAAATTTGTTGATCGTATTAAATACCAAATAAATAGATCAATTCCAGAAAATTTAGATCTTTTTAATTGTCGCGAAGATAGCGCTAGCGATATAATTAAATTAATTGATCAATACTGTATAGACTATAAACCAGAATGTATTTTGATTGACGGCGTTTTAGATATTGTAACAGATTTTAACAACGTTGTAGAATGCAACCATGTTATACAATGGCTAAAAAAAATTACTAAAATTTACGATATGCTTATAATTTGCGTTTTACACCTGGGCAAAAAAGATAAATTAAGTTTAGGTCACCTAGGATCGTTTCTAGATCGTAAAAGCCAATCTGTTTTAATTGTAGAAAAAAATAAAGATATTATTACATTGAGCGCGCAATATTTAAGAAGTACGGACGGTTTTAACCCTGTTAATATTATGTATCAAAACGGCAACTTTGTAAAAGTTGATCAAACCAGCAACGACAATAATAATATTTACGGGCTAGAATTAGACGCGCTTTTAAGGCTTTTATTTATTGAACCTGTAGAATATAATGATCTTATTAACGCGTTAACAGAAAGGCTGGGAAAAGGAACCACAACCGTAAAAAAGATAGTTAAACAATGGATTAATGATAATCTTATTTATAAATCTGGCAACGTTTATAAACGTCGCTAAAAAACAAAACAAAATGCAATTTAAATTTGATTTTTTTTTATTAAGTATTATATCTGGGATAATATTTGTAGCAATTTTAGAATTGATAAAAGCAATTAAAAACAAATTATTTTAAACAAAAAAAAATGAATACATATCAAATAATATTAAAATATAATAATGATTATGTTTTAGCTCATATAGTAGCAAGCTCAAACGAAAGGGCTAAATATTTATTTGAAATTAAATATAAATATGGGTTTACAGATAATCACGAAATAATTATATTATCTGAAAATGTAACAAATAAACACGGGCAACCATTAAAAGAAAAAATTACAATATTTCATTAACCAAAAAAAACCCGCTAAAAATTAACTTTTGCAAGGTTAATAAATAGCGGGTTAAATTTATTTTCAACACAAATATATAAAAAAATATGAAAGCATTACAAACAGTTAAAAAAAGTTTAGAATTATTAGAAAAATTAAGAAAAACTACATTAACAGAACACGAACAAAATAAATTTATTGTAGAACATATATATAGATCATTAAAAGCACAAAACAACGCAATTTATAATTTAGCAATATTTAACGCAAAAAATGAAGTACAAAATAAGGTTATTGATAGATCAATATTTTTAGATGAGTGTTTAACAGAATTAGAAAATTTATGAAACTTTACACCTGTATTTTATTTTGTCATGACGGCAGCGTTAAAAAATATAGAAATATAAATTCTATTGATAGGTTTACAATATTTGCGTATAAAATAAACGGTAAATATTTTAATGTTTACGACAAAAAAACAAAAGAATTTATTGAACAAATTAAAATGTAAAATGATTAATAAAAATTTTTTATTACCCGCAAGCCTGGGCGGCGCCCATGATAACGAATTACGCGTTTATGTACAATACAATAATGACTATGAAATATTAAATATTTCTTTTCATGATCATGATAATGTTGTACAGCCTGTAATAACTTTTTATCCTAATAATTTTTTTATAATAGATCCTTATATACTAGATTATATTAAATATTATCATTTGATTAAAAAATTATAAAAAAAATAGTAAAACATTAATTACCCGCTTAAACAGCGGGTTTTTTTATGCCATTATGATAATATAAATATTTAAAGGTCAAAATAAATTTATAAGGTCAATTAGGTCAATTGATATATATATTTTTCGATTTGGAAATATAAAAATTTGGGGCTAGCTTTGTGACCAGAGGTCAAAAGCTAGACGCCCCCGCTGACCTACGTCAAAATATTTTATTTTCAATTTTTTTTGACCTAATTTTTATTTTTAGATAAAATTTAATAATTTACATCAAATTTTAAAAAATTGCTAAAAGCCCATTTAATTGGAAAATTATACCCATACGGCAAAAAAAAAGCCGTTATAGTGCATGATCAGGGCACAGGGGATATAATTAAAGCAATGTTAACCGCTCATAAAATTTACGTGCTAGATTATGATAAAATAAGCGCTAATTTTTGGAAAGGATCAGTATATAAAACGGCGGCGTATTTATGGAAATTTTGCAAGGATAATATAAAATATAGCATTGAAAGCGATAGGAACCAGCGTATAATGTCCCCAGCTGCTATTTTAAGTTTGGCAAAAAATGATTGTAAAAATTACGCGTTATTTATTTGCGGGGTTTTGGATAGTTTAAAACGATTTGGCAAGTTTAAAAATAAAATATTATACCGTTTTGCTAGTTATAGGATATTAGACGAAACGCCGCATCACGTTTTTAGCGTTATAGTTGATGACAATGGCAACGAAATTTTTATAGATCCTGTACTAAATAGTTTTAACGAAAAAAAAACATATTATCATAAAATAGATTATTCTATGCCGCTATATAGTATTTCGGGAACCCAGGTTGGGTTATTTGGATCACAAAAAAGAAAAAAAGAATTTGAAAAGGCAAAAGTAGAAGCGAAAGCGCAAGGATTACCAGAGCCAGAAAAAGTTAAAAGTAAAGTAGTTTTAAAAATAGCGCTGGCGCCAGCCCGCGGGGCGTTTTTAGCATTGTTAGGGCTAAATTTTATGGGTTTGGCTACAAAATTGAGTAACGCGTTTAAAAATAGTAAAGATAAAGTAAATAATTTTTGGAGTGGTTTAGGTGGAAATACTAACGAATTGTTACGCAAAACAGAACAGGGCGCAAAGAAAAAACGTATTTTAGGCTACGAAATGGATCAACCAGGCGAAATAGGCGTCGTAAGTACCGCCGCATTTGCCGCCGCCGCCGCCCCTATTTTACTAAAAGTTGGGACGTTTTTAAAAAGTTTGGGTATTGATCCAGGCGAATTAGTGCAAGCGGGAAAAAAAGTTTTAGCCAATCAGGCAAAAAAAGCAATAACAAAAATTAGCGATAAAGTAGACGCCGCACAGCAACAAGGCGAACAGGAATTAACAGAGGCGGTAAATACTTTAGAAAATAAACCAGGTACAAAAAAAGAATCACAAAATTATATTCCTTACGTTATTGGGGCTGGTGTAATTTTATATTTAATTTCTAAAAAACGCAAGTAATGACACCAGGACAAAAAAGAAATATTGAAAGGTTAAAAAAACTTCAAATTGAAGCAAAAAAAATTAGGGCAAAAAACCCTAAATTATCACATATTGAAGCGGTAAAAATTGCATCTGGTAAAACACCAGTAAAAAAATTAAGCCCAGCTAAGAAAAAATTTCCTGTAGCGCAAAAAATTAAAACAATAGGCGCTAAAAAAATAACAGAAAAAAATATTTTACAAAAAATTAATAAAGTTAAAAAAAACGTTAATGAATTAGATGAGGCACAACACGAACATATATTACAAAAAAGTATAGGCAAATTGCAAAATACATTTATTGCTATGTTTTCAACGCCTAACAATGTAAGTATGCAAAAATTTAAAACTACATCAATACAGGAGGCGCGAAAACTAGCCAGTTCATTTAAAAAATTGCATAAAATTAAAGGATCCTTAAAAGTTTCTAAATTTTCACATTTATAAAACCAAATAAAATGTATCACAAAAAAAGAAAATCACACAAAAAACATCATACAGCGGGTAAAAGACGCCGCCGTATTGGCGCCACAGGCGGCAAAGGTTACGGAATTATGGAAACTGTTGGTTTAGTTGGCGGCGCTGCCGTTGCTAGATTATTATCTACAACAGATAAAATCCCGGGTTTAGACAAGTTAGACGCTAAATCTAAAAACGCTGGTATTTTAGCCGTTGGATATTTTTTTCCTAAATTAGTTAAGGCGCCAATCGGTAAAGCTATTGGGGCTGGTATGATTGCCGCGGGTGGTTTGGGTTTATTCCAATCATTTGGCGTAATTGGCGCCATGGAAGATACTTTATCAATTCCTGTAAATGTTATGGCGGGCGACGATCTAAGCGTTATAGCTGGTTATAACGACGATAATTTAAGCGTAATCGCTGGCGATTATAGTGAAGAATATTAATAATTTATTTTGACCTTTAATTTATAAACAATCATTAAAATTTAGTAAAATGATATTTTCACAACAAGGCGCAAGGCAAGTATTTGACAATGCGCGTAATGTAGTTAGTGCAGCTGGTTTAAATGCTAGCCAGGCTGTTTTATCACAATCATATTTGAGATCTGAAACTTTAGTTTCAACAACTGTTACAAGTTATCACATGCCAATATTGGTGAACGATAACCAAAACGGCGCTAACACTAGCTTTAATACTTCGCAACTTTTAGCCCTTCAGGATGCCTTTGTGGTATCAGGTATTTATATTGGGTTTGGTAATCCTAGTTCAAATACAGACGCAACTTTTATACCTAGAACATATCCTAGCGCTATCAATTGCGGCGGTACACAGGCAGCGGCAACAGCTATGCAAACACTCTACAACGGCAATTTGACATTGTCTGTGAATAATAGGACTATACTTACATCTTTTCCAATTACCAATTGTTATTATGTACCGCAAACGCAAGGTTTAGCAACGCAATCCAGCCCAGGTGCAACGCCATGGGTACAAATTGATCAAAACGACGGTTACGCAAGTGCAACCGTACCTATTGAGCCAAATATTGTGTTAATTGGATCTAAGAATAACGTTTTATCTATTCAATTGCCAGCCGCTATAGCAACGGCGCCTAGTGCATACGCAAGAATAATCGTAATTTTTACAGGCATTTTGATGCAAAATGTAACGCCAGTTAGATAATTGATTATCAATTAATTATGTAAATTCATATAGGGAACGGGTGACGCCTGTAAAAAATAGAAGCCCATTTTTTTAATTTATAAATGTATTAAATTATGAAACCCATTATTAAATATGAGTTTATCGAATGCGTTATACCAGCCAATTTTACAGGTACTAGGGTAACATTTGCGGACCAACCACAATTAAGATTTGTTGCCATGCAAGGGCTTGAATCTTATAATGTTGTTACATGTTCTAGTAGTATTTTATCTGGTAATCCTGTATTAGATGCAACAAACACGGCTAAAGGTTTTTTAACGTTATATTACGAAGATCGTGAGAGTACAAAATATATTCCTTTAACCTTGCTTAATCCTGTAGCAACTAATACAACAAGTACAAATTACCCGTCTGTATTTGGCGTTAAAACTTTTAACGGGCAACAAGTACAATGGAGTAAAAGTTATATTCAATTTACTACAGCGCCAACGAGTATTACTGTAAATACTAGCGTGGTTTTTGGTGTTTATTATTCTTAAAATTTATATTAATGGCAGCCGTACAATATACAGGAATCAACAACGTATTAAGAGCAATTGAAAATATTGATATACCCTACTTCGCCGTATTTAGCGGAAAAGCTTTAATATTTAAAAACCCCGCGTTTGGCGATAATGGTATAGACGAAACAGGCGAAGCCGTTAATATATTACAAAGTTTTTTAGAAGGCTTAAACCAGGGATCAAATGCAATTTACACTTTAAAACTATATGAAGCAATACCAGCGGGCGGCATAACAGATAAAACGCCCGCTAATTATTCCATTAATTTTAGGTTAAACCTTGAAGGCATGGATAGGTTGCCACAATCTGTAAGCGCTGAAAATAGAAACAATACTAACAGCGAAATATTAAGCGAACTGCGCGCGCTGCGCATGCGCGTTGATGAAATGGAAAGGCAAGAGCCAGAAGAAAAACCCGGTGGCATATTAGGGGCATTATTAAGCAATGAAACCGCATTAAATACTTTGGTGGCAAGTGTCGCGGGTATTGCTGCCCATTTTATGAATAAACTAGCAATTAAACCAATAAACAACGTATCAATGCCAATTAACGGAATTGACCAGGAACCAACCGAACAACAAAAAATTAATAAAGCTATAGAAGTATTAAGCAAAAACGATCCTAATTTAGGCGATCATTTATTAATACTTGCAAAAATGAGTATAGATAACCCTAGCCAATTTACCTGGTTGTTGGGTATGCTTAAATAAATTGAATCCACCTTTAATTTATAATATGTCAACCAAACAACAAACAGATCTATATATTAAAATTGGGGTTATTATAGGCGCCTATTTTTTTATTGTAAAACCAATTTTAGAAAAATTAGGAATACAAAAAACGCCAGGCGAAGAGCAAACAATAAAAGATATAGAATACAATAGTAGTAATATTAAAAGCCCATTTAGCCCGCATTATAATGATTTTCAAAAAAAACCGTATTTTATTATAACGGCAGCAAATTTAAAAAAATATTTATCTGGTATTTATGAGGCGTTAAATAAAGGTTTTTTAGGCGACGATATAAACGCTATTTATGCCATATTTCGACAATTAAAATATAAAACGCAAGTTTCATATTTATCAGATGCATTTTACAAAGCGTTTAAAATTGATCTTTTAGAAACAATTAAAAACGGGATTCCAGGAAGTTTAAACCCGAGGGCTGGTTTAAGCAATAAAGAGTTAAACGTATTATTTGAAATAGTTAAAAATCTAAAATGAAAAATAAAAATATTATATTATTGTTAGCCATTGCCGCGGGTTATTATTTTTTATATAATAAAAAGAAAAAAAAAGGGACTGTTTACGTTAAAAATTTTTTACCATTAAAAGGAAATGAAGCCGAAATAGAAAAGGAAGAAAAATATATTTACCCTGGTGAATTGGCAACAATACCAGAAAATAAAATTAGAGAAATACCAGCTGTAAAAAATACTATTGAAAAAATATCTAATAGTATTTATACAAAAGCAAAAGCCGACGTTAAAGCCGTTGAAAAACAAATAGTAAAAAAAGTAAAAAATCAAAAAACGCAAGCTAAAAAAACGCAAGCTAAAAAAACACAAAGTAAAACACGCGCTCAAAAGTTAGGTGAATTGGGCGCGCTTTACTTATAAAATTATACCATTATGGCACAAACACCCCCGTACATGGGACAACCGCGCAAATTAGATGACAATATTAAAATAAGTTACCCGGAACAATTAACCGACCGTCAAAAGTACGAAAATAGTATAGGGTTAAATAAGCAAGGGCGCCCATTTACTAAGTATTATATAGAAGTCAATCAATACTACATTAATATAAATATAGCGTCCAATTGTAGCGCCATAACTTTTTTAAATTATGGATCCAATACAGTAAATATTAACGGCGTTAATTTAACCCAGGG
>Ga0136644_10003783_pt1 | contig 11280 bp, 8 predicted proteins | sample C_130820_EF_Meta_FD_94780 | JGI IMG/M metagenome (GOLD analysis project Ga0136644, IMG submission 94780) | Freshwater microbial communities from Lake Croche, Canada to study carbon cycling - C_130820_EF_MetaG (v2) (version 2) | ecosystem: Environmental > Aquatic > Freshwater > Lake | place: Lake...
ATTTCTAGCAAAACAGAAACGCTTATATCCGATCTGCTGAAAAACGATGTTGAAGCCCTGGTACTACCAATTCGATTGGCTAAGCAACTTCTGAAGCAGCTCAATACCGCTGATCTCAAAATAGAGGGCCTTTATAGCCATCAACCGTTTGAATATCGCTGGCTAATATCCCATCAAGATAGGGCTCTGCATGGCATCCTAAATTACTTTCTCGAGAATTTAGACCCAATTGAATCTGGACAACTCTTTGCCGTAGGCAATACCAGCATCCAATCCAGCACTAACAATCACAGGGGCTCTATGCCATGGCTCTTGACGATCCTAGTTCTCATTATTGGCAGCCTACTACTCTGGCGGATGCAAAAAAGACAAAGCTTGCAGGAGCAAGCAGCTGCAGATCTCATATCCTCAAAAGAAATTGCTGAAAAAGCCAATGCCGCTAAGTCTGAATTTCTAGCCACAATGAGCCATGAAATTCGAACTCCCATGAACGCCATCTTGGGAGTGCAAGAACTATTACTCGCGAGCAAACAATTTTCTGCTAATGAGAAGTCGCTACTCAAAAGTGCACATACTTCTGCTGAGTCTTTATTGGGAATATTGAATCAAGTCCTAGATCTCTCAAAAATTGAAGCTGGAAAACTGACCCTAAATCTTGAGCCTTGCTGCCTCAATACCTTGATTGATGATCTCCATTCCACGTTTTCAACCATGGCCGGGAAACAAAACTTGGTCTTACATACCTCAAAAGACCCACGCATTGCGCCAGTTCTGATGTTGGATGCATTACGTTTACGCCAAATTCTGCAAAACCTGCTGAGCAATGCAATCAAATTTACCAATTGTGGTGAGATCTATTTTTCGATCAGCGTGTTAGCGGATGATCATGCGGGTCAATTAATTGAATTTAGAGTGATCGACACGGGAATTGGGATGGGCAAGGAAGAAATTGAATTGGCCCTGAAAGCCTTTGAACAAATTCCGGGCAAGAATGAACAAAATGGTACTGGCCTAGGCCTAACCATTACTAATCATTTAGTCACCACTATGAATAGCCAACTCTATTTTGAAAGCGCGCCTGGCTTCGGGAGCAATATTCATTTTTGCATTGCTCTTCCTCGCACCAGTATTGCAGCATCTAAAAGCGCTTTTACTAATAATCCCTCTCCATTTATAAAACCAGCATCTCAAAATGCAGAGCAAAATAATTATTCGCTGCAGGCTTTAGTGGTCGAAGATCATCCAGCTAGCCGCCAAATTATCTCCCTCCAACTCCAGGTACTAGGATTTTCAGTAACGGTATGTGAAAGTGCCAGTGCAGCTTTGCAATACCTTTCAGAAAAAACCTATGATCTTCTCTTAACTGATCAATCGATCCCAGGAATGCAGGGCTCCGAATTGGCCAAAGCGATTCGTGCCTTAGGTCATCGTGAGCTCATCATAATCGGCATCACAGCTGATATTTATGCCCTCGAGTCACGTCATCAATATTTAGCTTCTGGGATGAATGGGGTTCTTATTAAACCTTTAAGTTTGATGACCTTGGAAAATGAATTAAGTCGATATTTCACAAGTCAAAATAGTGCTCAGGAAGCTGAAGCGCCTACTCCATCTGACGAATATTCATTTCATGTATTTGCCAATCTATTAAAAGAGAGTCCAGCCCATATCGTGGTCATACTGGATGAAATTCGGAAGGTACATGACGAAGTTCTTGAGGCTCTCAAGAATCAATCTATTGATAAGGACAAATTAGAAAGCATGATCCATAAAATTAAGGGTGGTGCTCAGCTACTGAATGCAAAGAAATTTATCAATAGCTGCGAATATCTGGAAAAAATGGCATCTTTCCCAGATCAAATTACCTCTTTAGTCGCATTGTTAGATGAGCAAAACCAAATCATCGCGAGATACCAGGCCGAATATAGTAACTAATAGATAGGCAAACGTTTTACCCACTAGCCCTGTGGGTTTATCCTATGGGTAATGGAATCCTTTTTTCAGCGCCCCCGCAGTCTTTTTCTGTCAGTAATTTGGCTTGGGCTTAGCCTCATTGCGCTCGATGTAAGCGCAGAGGAATCGAATTCTTCAAAAATTCCCCAAACTGTTAGTAGCAGCCTAGAACGCAATCAAATTCCTCAAGATGCGGTGAGTATTTCCGTTATAGAAATTGAGTCCAATCGTGCAGGAAAGTATGCTGCAAAAAATATTTTAGATTGGCGTTCAGATGTAGCTATGAACCCCGCTTCAACGATGAAGCTATTAACCACCCTAAGTGGTTTAGATATTTTAGGGCCTCAATATCGTTGGCGTACAAATGTCTACACCGATGGAATTATTCGCCAAGGCACGCTGAAGGGAAATTTATATCTTCAAGGAACGGGTGACCCAAAACTGATTCCCGAAGAACTTGCCAAGATGATGAAGTCTCTACAAGGTCTAGGCATTCAAAAAATTGATGGTAATTTATTTTTTGATCGTAGTGCATATGCCCCCAGTGTGATGGAGCACAACACAATTGATGGTGAATCTCTGCGTGCATACAATGTGCCTCCAGATCCCTTGCTCTATGCTTTTAGAACACTTTCGTTTCAGCTAGGAAAGTCTCGTACTGCTGACTTTATAGACATCTCTTATACGCCTGCACTCTCACAACTGAAGATCGACAATCAACTCCAACTGGTCGATCGAGCCTGTGACAACTGGAAAAGCAATGTTCGCTTTAGCCTCAGTCCAGATAATGAAGGCAATACCAATCAACCCCTGACTGCTCAGTTTTCAGGCGCTCTTCCAAATACCTGTAAGGGCGTGAACTATAACGTTGTTGCCCTAGATGCTAATACTTTCTTAACCCAGGGCTTTGCCGCTGCTTGGGAATCCTCCGGAGGCGCCTGGTCTCAAGCACCAATTGGTAAAGATGGCACAGCTCCCCTAGCAGCAAGACTGCTACTGCAATTTGAGGGCATTAATCTTGGTGATGATGTACTCGATATTAATAAGTACTCAAATAATGTGATGGCACGTCAGCTCTTGCTCACTTTAGCATTAGAAAAAATGGGTAAGCCAGCGAACACCGCCAATGGAGACATGGTAGTTCAGAGTTGGCTCAAAAAAAATGGAATGAATTTTTCTGACCTAGTAATTGAAAATGGTTCAGGTCTCTCTCGTAATGAGGCTATTTCAGCAGCACAAATGAATCAGCTCCTACTTACTGCTCGCAATTTATCAGTTGGAGAAATCTTCTATAACAGCCTACCTATCGCAGGTACCGATGGCACGATGCGTAATCGCCTGATGACCCAGTTACGGAAATTTTTATACCTTAAGAAAAAACCTGAAGTCAGAATAAAGACTGGTTCACTTGCGGATGTGCGCGCTATCTCAGGTTACGTCATTAGCAAGTCTGGAAAAATGTATGCTGTCACCTCATTTATCAACCATCCCAATGCCTGGAGAGGTCTAGAGGCGCACGATCAATTGCTATCGTGGCTATTAGAGGATGGGCCAGAACCAAAACACGCGCGCTGAAGACGGTCTCTCACACCATCCCACTCCTCTCCTGGGGGTGGTTCTGGAAATAAAACCAAATCCCAACCCTGCTGGTCTAAATCTCGCAATGTTCGATAGAGCTTGCTAGCAAAGCTGGCAGGATCACTAGACACAATAATCTCTGATACATCAGTGGAGGGATGATCTTCCAATACAAGCGAAGACTCAGAATCCCAAACAGCCACCGCAACACGCGATTTAATATCTGGATATTCACTCAAGGCATCCAGCGCTCGAGCCGGCGCATACAGTCGTAATGGAGTAGTTGGAGCGTAATGCGCTTTCAGACTTCCAGAAACCCTGGGGAGATTAACTCCCTCGGGATTTTCCTTGTCTTGAAGATGCAGTTCGCCAGGTAGAGACACATGAACACCTGTCTTAGCCATAATCTCTTTTGGAGTAATGACACCCGGACGCAACAGAACGGCTTCATCACCTGAAGAAAAATCGATGATGGTAGATTCAATTCCAACTTCGCAATCACCGCCCTCTAAAATCATGAGATCGAGCATACCCTCAAACTCATTACGCACATCAGCCGCACTAGTTGGCGAAACTTTTCCGAAGCGGTTGGCGGATGGAGCAACAACACCACCCTTAAACTTGCGTAACAAGGCTTGTGCAATTGGATGCGCAGGGGCGCGAATCGCAACTGTATCCTGACCACCAGTCAAGGCGCTCAAAACACTTTTATCTTTCTTAAAGACCAAGGTTAAAGGTCCAGGCCAAAAGGTATTGATTAACTTCAGCGCATCTTCTGGTATATCTCTTGCCCAAGGTGCTAGCAGCGATACCCAATCGACCTGCGGCACGTCAAATTGCTCTGGAGCAGCAATATGAACAATCAAAGGATGATTAGCAGGCCTGCCTTTGGTTGCAAAGATTTTCTGGATCGCCTCAGGGTTTTTTGCGTCTGCTCCCAAGCCATAAACCGTCTCAGTCGGAAAAGCTACTAGACCGCCATTACGGAGAGTCTCTACTGCCTCGCTTATCACTGCAGAGGATTGCAGTGGTGTACTGGCCGGGGACATTGCTAGGGCTCGATGCCTAATTCAATAGCGACAGCAGCGCAATTTTGACGTGCCTCATTTAATGCTTCGCCTAAACAATTGATATGGCCCATTTTTCTACCCATGCGTGGAGCAGATTTACCATAGAGATGCAATTTTGCATCTGGGTGCGCCAGAACCTTATTCCATGCAGGCTCTTTAGCGTTATCTTCACTACCCTCAAACCAAAGATCGCCCAAGATATTCAACATGGAAACTGGTGCTAACTGACGCACGTCTCCAAGCGGCAAGCGAGCCATTGCTCTTACCTGCTGCTCAAATTGACTAGTCACACAAGCATCCATCGTGTAATGACCTGAGTTATGAGGGCGTGGTGCAATTTCATTAGCAACAATATCGCCATTCTTTAATACAAAGAATTCAATACAGAGAACGCCAACATAATCAATCTTTCGAATGAGCGCTTTGGCTGCATCAATAATTTTCTTCTCTTGCACAGGTTTTATTGAAGGCGCTGGCACAGTAGATGTATGCAAAATACCATCACGGTGAATGTTTTGTGCCACTGGGTAAGCAACCACAGCATCATCGTAGCCGCGAACTACCAAAGCAGAAACCTCAAAATCTAAGTCCATGCGCTTCTCTAGAACACAAGGCACGCGCCCAAAATTATTCCATGCGGCGATTAATTCTTCTGAGTCATAAACTGTTGCTTGGCCTTTGCCGTCATAACCCATACGTGCGGTCTTCAGTATTCCAGGAAGCAATTCAGTTGGTACATGAGTAATATCTGCATCATGTTCAATGACAAAGTTTGGGGCTGGGCCAATGTTCGTCTCTGCCTTCCAGGTCGCCAAGAATTTTTTCTCAGCAATCCGATTTTGAGCAAGAGAGACACAACTACTTCGTGGTGCGACGAAAACGCCGAGGGATTCAAGCTCATCTAAAGCTTGCGCTGGCACGTTTTCAAACTCGGTGCTCACAGAGGCGCACAAGGATGCCATTTCCTTTAATGCTGCAGAGTCTGTGTAATCTGCTTGAATATATTTTTCTGCGATCGAACCAGCCGGACTATCAGAACTGGGGTCTAAGACGCAAACTTTGTAACCCATCGCTTGAGCGGCTTGAGTGAACATACGCCCCAGCTGACCACCACCCAAGATACCTAAATATGAGCCCGGCAAAATGGGCTCTAAATGCTCTGCCATGTATTAATATCCCGGCAAATTCATGGAGCGTGCAGTATCAGACTGCTTGCTACGAAATTCTTCTAGGCGCTTTGCCAAATCTGCATCATGCAAAGCTAGGCCTGCGATAACATGCAAGGCTGCATTAGCCGCCCCTGCCTCACCAATAGCGAAAGTGGCTACAGGAATGCCTTTAGGCATCTGCACAATAGAATACAAAGAATCTTCGCCACGCAAATACTTGCTGGCGACGGGAACCCCATATACAGGAATGATTGTTTTTGACGCGAGCATGCCCGGTAAGTGCGCAGCACCTCCTGCACCGGCAATGATTGCCTGCAACCCATTAGCCTGCGCGTTTTCTGCATACTGGAACATATCATCCGGCATGCGATGTGCGGATAACACTTTGGCTTCGTGCGCAATACCAAATTGCTCGAGCATCTGAGCAGCATGTTGCATGGTGTCCCAATCTGAATTGGAGCCCATCACTATTCCGACTATTGGCTTCTCGTTCATCACTTCTCCGAATACCCTAAATTCTTCTAAGGCCTCTATTATCCCCGAGTTCAGACTACTCAGTAAGCCTACTCAAGGCTTCGCGATACTTTTGAGCGGTCTTTTCAATGACTTCAGCAGGTAATTGGGGTGCAGGCGCCGTCTTAGGCCACAGTTTGCCATCTACCATAGCAGTTTCCAGCCAATCTCGCACAAACTGTTTGTCATAGGAAGGTGGGTTTGAGCCGACGTAATAGGTCTCGGCCGGCCAGAAGCGAGAAGAGTCTGCCGTCAGAATCTCATCCATGAGAACTAATTGACCAGCATCATCTAAACCAAACTCAAACTTGGTATCGGCAATAATGATTCCCCGAGTAGCGGCATAGTCAGATGCTTCTTTGTACAAACGAATACTCACTTCGCGAATTTGATTCGCAAGCTTCTCGCCAATCAACTCAATCACTTTTTCAAATGAAATATTTTCATCATGCTCACCAACCTCAGCCTTAGCAGCCGGTGTAAAAATAGGCTCGGGTAGTTTTTGCGCATTCTCCAAACCATCAGGTAGGGCGATTCCGCAAACTTTGCCAGTCTCTTTGTAGTCCTTCCAGCCACTACCCGCTAGGTAACCGCGCACTACTGCCTCTACCAAAATGGGCTTCAAACGCTTTGCAACCACTGCACGACCTTGTACCTGAGAAACCTCCTCGGGCGTCACCACTGTTGCAGGATCAATGCCAGTTAAGTGGTTGGGAATCACGGCAGCTAACTTATCAAACCAAAAATTTGCCATTTGATTGAGCACGATTCCCTTTTCGGGGATCGGCTCGCCCATCACTACATCAAATGCAGATAAGCGATCAGTGGTAATCATGAGCAATTTGTCATCGCCCAGGGCATAAACATCACGCACCTTGCCTTTAGACAATAGAGGTAATGACCGAATTGAGGTAGCGTACAAAGCTGGCATCTTTAAATCACTTCACGATCTGAGCGAGTTTTCCGCTCTTATAAAGTTCTGCCATTTTTTCCAACGGAATGGGTTTAATTTTGGAGGCTTGACCTGCAGATCCAAAAGCCTGAAAGCGAGCAATACATACCTTCTTAGCAGCTTCACGGGCAGGCTTTAAATAATCGCGTGGGTCAAACTTGCTAGGGTTCTCAATCAAATAGCGACGAATAGCACCAGTCATTGCTAAACGAATATCAGTATCAATATTGATCTTACGAACACCATTTTTGATGCCCTCTTGAATTTCTTCTACAGGCACACCATAAGTCTCTTTCATATCGCCGCCAAACTCCCGGATCTCAGCAAGTAATTCTTGCGGAACACTGGAAGAACCGTGCATCACCAAATGTGTATTTGGAATGCGTGCATGAATCTCCCGAATGCGATCAATTGCCAAAATATCGCCCGTTGGCTTTTTAGTGAACTTGTATGCGCCGTGGCTAGTACCAATTGCAATAGCCAATGCATCACACTGAGTAGCTTTTACAAAATCAGCAGCCTGCTCTACATCGGTCAGCAACTGCTCTCGCGTCATCTTGCCATCAGCACCATGACCATCTTCCTTATCACCCTGCATCGTCTCAAGTGAGCCCAATACACCCAACTCAGCCTCTACAGTCACTCCGATGGAATGAGAGAACTTCACAACTTCTCTAGAGACATCCACGTTGTATTCATAACTAGCGACTGACTTTCCATCAGCCTCTAAAGAGCCATCCATCATTACGCTAGTGAAACCACTCTTAATGGCTGCCATACAAACTGCAGGGCTCTGGCCATGATCTTGGTGCATCACGACTGGAATATGTGGATAGGCTTCAACAGCAGCAGAGATCAAATGACGTAAAAATGCTTCACCCGCATATTTGCGAGCACCAGCAGAAGCTTGCATGATTACTGGGGAATCCGCTTCATTCGCAGCTTCCATGATTGCAGTGACCTGCTCTAAATTATTGACATTAAATGCTGGCAGGCCATAACCATTTTCAGCGGCATGATCCAAGAGTTGTCGTAAAGATACTAAAGCCATGATGTTCTCTTTGTTAAAAACGTTAAAGGTAGTAATTCAATGTAATTGGTAAGTGAAAAAACTTAATTTGTTTTCACCTGAATAATTTTGAGGCTGTTCGTGCCACCTGGTTCACCCATTGGCTCGCCCGAAGTTAATACCACGGTATCGCCTTTTTTAATTGCACCTGACTGCTTTAGGCACATCTCAACTTCCTGCAAAGCGGTATCGCGATCGCGGCTATAGTCCAAACCTAAGGGCGTGACATTTCGGTAAGTACTTAAAGCGCGTTGGGTAGCAATCTTCGAGGTCAATGCAAAGATGGGCACATGAATATTGTGCCGGCTCATCCAAATCGCAGTTGAGCCAGAGTCAGTTAGAGCTGCAATCGCATTCGCATTTAAGTGATGGGCAGTAAATAAGGCGCCTAGAGCGATTGTCTGATCAATTCGAGTAAAGGTTTGATCCAAAAAGTCGGTATCCAGTTGCACGCGATATGACTTCTCTGCTTCTACACAAATTTCTGCCATTGCCTTGATCGTTTGGACGGGATACATACCTGTAGCAGACTCAGCAGAGAGCATCACGGCATCAGTACCATCTAATACCGCATTCGCAACGTCACTAACCTCGGCACGTGTTGGTACTGGAGCGCTAATCATCGACTCCATCATTTGTGTTGCAGTGATCGTAAATTTATCGGCCTCGCGAGCCCAAGCAATCATGCGCTTTTGAAGCGCCGGTACCGCAGCATTTCCCACTTCAATAGCCAGATCGCCACGAGCAACCATAATGCCATCGCTCTCCGCAATAATGCTTTTAAGGGCGTCAGGCTCAATTGCTTCTGCTCGTTCCACCTTAGCAATCGTCTTCACCTTACCAACCCCATACTTGGCACTGGCAGCATCAGCCAATTTACGGGCATAGGCCATATCAGCACCATCTTTTGGGAAGCTAATCGCTAAAAAGTCGACACCCATTGCAATCGCTGCATCTAAGTCAGCAATATCTTTTTCGGTTAAGGCTGGGGCAGTTAAGCCACCTCCTGCACGATTAATACCTTTGTTATTCGAGAGCGGGCCACCTTGCTCAACCAGTGTAAAAATCTCTCCGCCTTTAACGCTTTCAACGCGGAGTACTACCAAACCATCGTTTAATAGCAAGCGATCACCTGGCTTCACATCATTTGGCAATTCTTTGTAATCGAGCCCTACTCGACCTTGATCACCTATTTGACAAGCAACATCCAAAACAAATTTGTCGCCTTCTTTGAGGAGAATCTTGCTATCAGCAAATTTACCCACTCGAATTTTGGGGCCCTGCAGGTCAGCCATGATGCCGACTTCTTTGCCCACTTCGGCAGAGATGCTTCTCACCAAATCATGACGAGCTTTGTGATCTGCAACTGTACCGTGTGAGAAGTTCAGACGCACGACATCGACACCCGCACGAATCATATCGCTCAACACCTCGGGTTTTTCTGATGCTGGCCCCAGAGTTGCAATGATTTTGGTTGCTCGTAGCATGTTTAGTCTTTCGCCCGTTCGGCCAACACTGCAAAGGCTGGCAAGGTCTTACCTTCAAGGAACTCCAAGAAAGCACCGCCGCCAGTAGAAATGTAATCCACTTGATTTTCAATACCGTACTTCGCAATCGCAGCCAAAGTATCTCCGCCACCAGCAATAGAGAATGCAGGAGAGTGCGCGATAGCTGCAGCAAGCATTTTGGTGCCACCACCAAATTGATCAATCTCAAAAACGCCTAATGGGCCATTCCAAACAATCGTGCCAGCATGCGCGAGCATGATTGATAAACGCGCGGCAGTCTTAGGTCCTATGTCCAAAATCATGTCGTCTTCTGCTACTTGATCTGCGGGCACACGATTGGCACGCGCCAATGGTGAAAGTTCATTGGCTACTACGACATCCTCTGGAATCGGAACATGGGCACCACGTTTTTCCATGAGCTCCATGATTTCTCTTGCCTCATCCACCAGATCAGGCTCAGCAAGTGACTTGCCAATAGGCAAACCTTTGGCAAGCATGAAAGTGTTAGCAATGCCACCGCCCACAATCAGCTCGTCAACCTTATCGGCTAAGGCTTTAAGAATGGTGAGCTTTGAAGAAACTTTAGAGCCGGCAACAATCGCTACTAGCGGACGCTTCGGACTTGCCAACGCACGACTTAAGGCATCTAACTCGGCTGCCATCAATGGGCCGGCGCAAGCAATCGGTGCAAACTTGGCGACTCCGTGAGTGGTTGCTTCGGCACGATGGGCTGTACCAAATGCATCATTGACATACACATCACATAGAGCGGCAATCTTTTTTGCCAGCTCGTTGCTATTCTTTTTCTCACCAATATTCAAACGGCAGTTTTCCAGAAGCACTACTTCTCCTGGATGCACTTCAAAACCACCATCAACCCAATCACTGATGAGCGGAACTTTGCGATTGAGTAATGTAGCAATGCGATCAGCTACTGGGGCCAAGCTATCTTCAGATTTAAATTGGCCTTCCGTTGGGCGGCCCAAATGAGAGGTAACCATGACCGCCGCACCAGCATCCAAGCACATCTGCACTGCAGGCATGGAAGCCCGAATACGAGTGTCTTCCGTAATATTCCCAGATTCATCCTGGGGGACATTGAGGTCGGCACGGATTAAGACCCGTTTTCCCTTCAATTGGCCTGACTGGGCTAATTCACTTAAACGCTTAACTTTAAATAAGGTATCCGGCATGAAATTGAGTAAATGAGGTGGTTTAAGGGGAATGCTCTATTCTAAATCGTCTAGCCTTCCTACCCAAGGGATCTGCGCCATCAAACCGCCCAGCCTGCTCTACAATAGAAGCTTGGTCGCATTTTCGGTCTGGGGCACTTAATCCCTAGCCTTGGCGCCCCGATTAACCAGATACAAAAAGGTAGAGAAAATGTCGATGTCCGACCGCGATGGCTTTATTTGGTCCGATGGGAAGCTAATTCCTTGGCGTGAGGCCACTATTCACGTCCTCACCC
>Ga0136644_10003784_pt1 | contig 11276 bp, 7 predicted proteins | sample C_130820_EF_Meta_FD_94780 | JGI IMG/M metagenome (GOLD analysis project Ga0136644, IMG submission 94780) | Freshwater microbial communities from Lake Croche, Canada to study carbon cycling - C_130820_EF_MetaG (v2) (version 2) | ecosystem: Environmental > Aquatic > Freshwater > Lake | place: Lake...
CGGCTTCAAGATGATGTCGTGGTGCTCGGCATGAAAAGCCCGCACCGCCTGCGCATCGCGGGTAACCAAGGTGGGGCCGGTGTGCTGGGCGAACTCCAGGATGGCCAGCTTCTCGGGGTGGTCGCGCAGCGCGCGGGGGTTGTTAAAGACCTTGGCGCCCTCGCGCTCGGCCTGCTCGAGCAAGTGCGTGGCGTAGAAATATTCGCTGTCAAAGGGCGGGTCTTTGCGCATGACGATGGCGTCAAAGTCGCGCAGCGCCACCACCTCGGTGGCCTCTTGCACAAACCAGCTGGCGCCCTCTGCGCCCAGCCGGATGCGCCGCACCGGCGCTTGGACCAAGGCGCCGGTCTGCCAGCGCAGATCGCGCGTTTCGCAAGCGGCAATGTGGTGGCCCCGGCGCTGGGCCTCGCGCATCATGGAGTAGGTGGTGTCCTTGTAGGTCTGGAAAGACTCCAAGGGATCGGCGACGAACAAAATCTGCATGAAAAACAACTCCGGTGGTGTGGCTGCGGCAGCCAGGGCCGAGCCGCAGACCGTGTTTTAGGCCTGCGATGGGCGGTAGTGTTGCACAGCCAGCGCGAGCGCGCCGGCCAGCAGGCCCCAAAAGGCCGATCCGACGCCGCCAATGACCACGCCGCTTAAGGTAATCAAGAACGTGACCATAGCCGCCTCGCGCTCGGCCGGGGCCTGCAAGGCGCTGGCCAGCGCGTTGCCGATGGTGGCCATCAGTGCCAGGCCGGCAATCGCCACCACCAAGGCCTGTGGAAAAGCGCTGAGCAAGGCCATGATGGTGGCACCAAACAGGCCCAGGGCGATGTAAATCAGCCCGCAGCACACGGCGGCGGTGTAACGGCGCGCTTTGTCGGGGTGGGCTTGCGGGCCCATGCACATGGCCGCGGTGATGGCGCTCAGGTTAAGCGAGAAGGCACCAAAAGGCGCCAGCGCCAGCGTAGCCAAGCCGGTCATGGTCAAAATCCCCGAGATGGGCAGACCGGCGTCGCCCCCGCTGGCGCGCTCGTCGCCAAAACCGCAGGCCTGGATGGCGGCCACGCCAGGCATGTTTTGCGAGGCCATGGTCACCACAAACAGCGGCAGCGCCAAGCTCACCATGGCCGAGACCGAGAACTGCGGCGCCACATAGACCGGCCAGGTCAGCCCGGTCGGAATCACCACATGGGCAAAACCGCCCTGCGCCGCCACAAAAGCGATGGCGCACAGCAAAGTCAGTGGCACGGCATACAAAGGCACCAAGCGCCGCCCCAGCACGTAGACCAGCAGCATCAGCGAGACCAAGGGCAAGGCGTTTTGCGCAGCCGCAAAGCCGGCAATGCCAAAGCGCGCCAGCACGCCCGCCAAGAGCGCGCTGGCCAGCGCCGCTGGAATGCGGTTCATCAAGGCGGCAAACCAGCCGGTGGCGCCCAGCAGCACGATGAGCGCCGCGCTGGCCATGAAAGCGCCCACCGCCTCGCCCATGGAAAAGCCACCAGCCAGCCCGGCGCTGGCCAGCACCGCCGCACCGGGCGTGCTCCAGGCCACCATGACTGGCTTTTTTAAGAGCAGCGAAGGCACGGCAGTCGTCAGGCCCATGCCGATGCTGATGGCCCAGATCCAGGAGGCCAGCATTTCTTGGGTGGCGCCAAAGGCCTGCGCGGCCTGAAACACGATGGCAATCGAGCTGGTAAAGCCCACCAGCACCGCGACAAATCCGGCCGTGAAAGTGGACCAGCTCAGGTCTTTGAAAAAATGCACGAATCAGGGCCTGCGTGTTTAGATTTCGATTTTCGAGCCCAGCTCGACCACGGCGTTGTTGGGCAGGTTCAGAAAATCGGCGGCGCTGCTGGCGTTGTGGTGCATTTGGGCGAACAGCTTTTCGCGCCACTGCGCCATCTCGTCACCCAGGGTGGGAACCACCGTATCGCGCGAGAGGAAGTAGCTGGTCAGCATCGGATCGAGCGAAACGCCCCGGCCCTTGAGTTGCTGCAGTGCTTTGGGCACGTCCGGGTCGTTCTTAAAGCCGTAATGGATCAGCACCTGCCAGCAGTCGTGGCCCAGGCGCTCGATCTCGATGCGCTTGTCCAGCCCGATCCAGGGCCGCTCGTGGTTGTGCACGGTGACAAACAAATTGGTCTCGTGCAGCACTTTGTTGTGCTTGAGGTTGTGTAGCAAAGCGTTGGGAACGGTGCCTGCCGCAGCGGTCAGGAAGACGGCGGTACCGTCGACGCGCACCGGCGGGGCGACAAACACGGCATCCAAAAAGCTGCGTAAATCCATGGCGTCGGCTTGGATTTTGGAGTTCAGCAGCGCGCGCCCGTCTTTCCAGGTGCCCATGAGCAAATACACCGCCGCGCCAATGGCCAGGGGAAACCAGCCGCCGTCCCAGAGCTTGAGCAAATTGGAGGCCCAAAACACAAAATCGATCGCAAAGAAAAAGCCTGTGGCCAGCAAGCACAGCGCCAGCGGGTAGTGCCAGCGGTAGCGCACCACAAAGAAAGTCAGCATGGTGGTAATCATCATGTCGGTGCACACAGCCACGCCATAGGCCGCCGCCAAATTGCTGGAGGACTTGAACATCACCACCGCCAGCACAATCACCACAAACAAACCCCAGTTGACCGAGGGAATATAGATTTGCCCGACCTCGCGCGCACTGGTGTGCACCATGTTCAGGCGCGGCAGGTAGCCCAGCTGAATCACCTGCTTGGTCACGCTGAAAGCACCGGTAATCAGCGCCTGCGAGGCAATCACCGCCGCCAGCGTGGCCAGCACGACCAAAGGCAGCAGGGCCCAGGCGGGGGCCATCATGTAAAACGGGTTTTTCACGGCCTCGGGATGCGCCAGTAAGAGCGCGCCTTGCCCGAAATAGTTGAGCGTGAGCGCCGGCATCACCACGCCAAACCAGGCCAGGCGGATGGGCTTTTTGCCGAAGTGGCCCAGGTCGGCGTACAGGGCCTCGGCGCCGGTGACGCACAGCACCACAGCGCCCAGCAGCACAAAGGTCAGGCCCGGGTGATTCCACACAAAGCGCAGCGCGTAATGCGGGCTCAGGGCCAGCAAAATCGCCGGATTTTCTGCAATGTGGTAGACGCCCAGCACACCAATCACCACAAACCAGACCAAGGTGATCGGACCAAAAAACTGCCCAATACCCGTGGTGCCGCGCTTTTGCACCCAAAACAGACTGAGCAAAATCACCAGCGTCAGCGGCACCACGTATTTGACGAACTGTGGCGAGATCACCTCCAAGCCCTCCACCGCACCCAGCACCGAGATGGCTGGCGTGATCACGCCGTCGCCATAGAACAAGCAAGTTCCAAAAATACCCACGCTGAGCAGCACTTTGCGCAGCATCGGCCGGTCTTTCACGGCCTGCGAGGCCAGCGCCAGCATGGCGATCAGGCCACCCTCGCCACCGTTGTCGGCGCGCAGCACCAGCACCACGTATTTGAGGGAAACGATGACCGTCAGCGTCCAGAAAATCATGGACAAGATGCCGTAGACGTTGTCCGGCGTAAGCGGCACATGCCCCGAGCCAAAAACTTCCTTGAGGGCGTACAGCACGCTGGTGCCGATGTCGCCGTAGACCACGCCAATGGCGCCAACAGTCAGCGCAGAGAGTGAAGATTTAGTAGATGACACATGGTGCACCGGCCGCGCGTGCGGCGCGGATTCTGAAGCCGCAAGGAGCGCCATTGTGCTACGGCCAGGCGGCCTTACGCGCCCTTAGCGCATGAATTTGTTGCATTGCAACAAAAACCAGTCGCCCGGGCGACGGCCGGCGCCCTAGTCTTCCAAATCGGCCTGGGGGTCGGTTTGCTCCAGCTCGTAGCTGGCCGCCAGCATGGCCAGACGGCCGACCACGCCGTACATATAGAAGCGGTTGGGCTCGCTGGCGCCCGGGCGCACGCCCAGCTGGGGCAGCTGCGTGCTGCGGCCAAAGGCCAGCGGCACATAGAGCGAGCCCGGGGCGCTCAGGTTCTCGTCAACGCCGCGCTCGGCGTGGATGCGGTAGAAGCCGCCCACCACATAGCGGTCCATCATGTAGACCACCGGCTCGGCCACCGCGTCGTTCATGCGTTCGTGGGTGAGCACGCCCTCTTGGACGATCCACTGGCGCGCACTGCCTTGGCTGGGGTCCAAAGTCAGGCTGCGCGCGGCCAGCGCGGGCAGTTGATTGGCGTCGCGCACCGTCATCAGGCCCATGCCGCTGCTGCTGTTGTCGGCCTTGACGATGACAAAGGGCTTTTCTTTGATGCCGTATTCCTTGTATTTGCGACGCACCTTGGTCAGCGTGGCGTCCACATGGGCGGCCAAAGTGGCCACCCCCGCGCTATCGGACAGGTCCGCCTCGCCGCAGCGCTCATAAAGCGGGTTGATCAGCCAAGGGTCGATGCCGATGAGCTTGCCAAAGCGCTTGGCAATTTCCTCGTAGCACGCGAAATGCGTGCTTTTGCGGCGCGTCGCCCAGCTGGCGTGCAAAGGCGGCAGCAGGTATTGCTGGTGCAGATCTTCCAAAATACCGGGGATGCCGGCGGCCAGGTCGTTGTTGAGCAAGATGGTGCAAGGGTCAAAGTCCTTAACGCCGATGCGCCCCTTGTGCCGCAGCACCGGCTCGATGGTGATGGACTCGCCCCCGGGCAGCGCGACGGTGGTGCTCTTTTTCAGGTTGGCGGCGATCGAGCCAATGCGCACATTGAGCCCCGCCATATGAAAGATACGGCGCAATTGGGCCAGATTGCTCAGGTAAAAAGTGTTGTGGGTGCCGTTTTCCGGAATGATGAGCAGGTTGCGCGCCTCGGGGCAGATTTTTTCAATCGCCGCCATGGCCGCCTGCACCGCCATGGGCAGCATCTCGGGGCTGAGGTTGTTCCAGCCGTTGGGGTAGAAGTCGGTATCGACCGGGGCGAGCTTGAAGCCGGCGTTGCGCACGTCCACCGAGGTGTAGAACGGCGGCGTGTGCTCCATCCATTCCAGGCGAAACCAGCGCTCGATGGCGGGCATGGTGTCGAGCAAGCGCTGCTCTAGCTCATTGATCGGGCCGGTGAGGGCGGTGACAAGGTGAGGAACCATAAGGATGGGGCGCTAAATGGGGACACAGTGGGACTCAAGGGCCGCTGGCAGCGCCCTGTTCTCACATGGGGACGCGGCGCGGCGGCGCAAGGCATCGCGCGCACTTTTCGTCCAAACCCGGCGCGCTTGGCGCGTACTGTAAGCGAAGGACCGCCCCGGCCCCCGCCTAAGCCTGCGCGAGCGCGCCGGCTATACCCCCGCCGGCCTAGGCGCGGTAACGGTGTGGCGCCAGCAAATCCCAGTCAAAGGTGACGCCTACGCCAGGCGTGTCAGGCGCTACGGCCAGGTGGTTTTGCAGGGTGACCGGACGGGTGGTGTAGCGGTCAATCGGGAAGCTGTGCAGCTCCAGCCAGCCGCCGTGGGGCTGCGAGGCCACCAGGCTGACGTGCAGCTCCTGCATGCCGTGCGAGCAGACCGGAATGCCTTTTTCCCGCGCCATGCCGGCCACGGCCAGCCAGCCCGAAATACCGCCGCAATTGGACGCGTCGGGCTGGATAAAGCCCAGCTTGGAGAACTCCATGGCGTAGCGGAAGTCTTGCAAAGTGCGCAAGTTCTCGCCCGCTGCCAGGGGCACGGTGGTCGCGTCGGCGATGTCGGCATAAGCGCGGTAGTCGTCGGGCAGCGTAGGCTCTTCAAACCAGAAAATATCGTAAGGCGCAAAAGCACGCGAGGCGGCGATGGCCTCTTCGGTGCTCATGGAGTAGTTGGCGTCCACCATAAAGACAAAGTCTTTGCCCACATGGGCGCGCACGCGAGCGATGCGCTCAATGTCCTCAGCCAGATGAGGGCGGCCGATTTTGATCTTCACCGCATTGGCGCCCGAGGCGATGTAGCCGTCGATATTAGAGAGCAGCTTTTCGATGGGGAACATCAGGTCAATGCCGCCGCAGTAGGCTTTGCAGGCATTGCTGGCGCCACCGGCCACTTGCCACAGCGGCTTGCCCAGCTGCTTGCAGTGCAGATCCCACAAGGCGATATCGATCGAGGAGATGGCAAAGGCGGCGACGCCGCCGCGCCCCACATAATGCACATGCCACTCCATAAAGTCGTTGATGCCGGCAATGTCCTTGGCGTCCCGGCCGATCAGCTGGGGGCCCAGGTCGTGGTTCAGCATGGCCAAAATGGCGTGGCCGCCCTTGCCGCCGGTGTAGGTGTAGCCGGTGCCCTGGGCGCCGTCGGCCAGGGTGATGGTCGTGGTGACCAGCTCAAAATGCGTGTGGTCGCCGTGCTTGGCATCGGCCATGACTTCGGGCAAGGGAATAACAAAGAGCTGCGAATCGACGGCGGTAATAGCGGGCATAGTGCTTCCTTGGAACAAGGCCCTAAGTATAATGAAACGCCGTTTCAAAAAGAATTTTTAACTTTGAAAAATCCAAAAAAAGTGGCCCTTTTGGGCGAATGCATGCTCGAGCTGTCGGGCAGCGCTTTTGGCGCCATGCAGCAAAGCTATGGCGGCGACACCTTTAACACCGCCGTCTACCTGCGCCGCTGCGGCGGGCCGGCGCTGCAAGTGTGCTACGCCACCGCCGTCGGCGACGATGCGCTGAGCAAAGCCCTGCTGGCGCATTGGGAGCAAGACGGCATTTCGCTCGGCCTGGTGCGCCAAATTCCCGGGCGCATGCCGGGCATCTACCAAATTGCGGTGGACGCGCAAGGCGAGCGCAGCTTTAGTTTTTGGCGCAATGACAGCGCCGCGCGCAGCTACTTTGACACCGACATCACGCCACTCGAAGCCCAAGCCGACCAGTGGGACGCCTTTTATTTTTCCGGCATTAGCCTGGCGATCTTGCCGCTATCGGCCCGCCAGCGGGTGCTGCAATTTGCCGCCCGCCTGCGCGAGGCGGGCAAGCGCGTGGTCTTTGACAACAATTACCGCCCGCGCTTGTGGGAAAGCGTGGAGACAGCGCGCACCCTGTTTTCCAGCGCTTTTGCGGTGGCCGATACGGTGTTGATTACTGCCGACGACCACCAGGCTTTGTTTGGCTTGGCCGATCTGCAAGCCAGCGTGGATGCTGCGTATGCTTTGGCAGCGCCCGAGGTCGTGGTTAAACGCGGGGCCGCGCCCACCCTGGTGCGCTTGGGCCATGCGCCCTGGACCGAGGTGGCCGCCGAGCGTGTGGCCACCGTCGTGGACTCCACCGCCGCCGGCGACTCCTTTGCCGCAGGCTATCTGTGCCAGCGCCTGGCCGGGGCGGCGCCTGCGCAGGCAGCAGCGTTTGGTAACCGCTTGGCGGCGCGCGTCATCCAGCACCGAGGCGCCATCATTGGCCTGGCCGCGATGCAGGACCTCATCGCCCTTCCCTCTGAAGCCGCACCATGAAACGTCGCCCTCTGATGTCTCTTGTCGCCGCCAGCTTGCTGGCCTGCAGCGCACCGACCATGGCCCAAACGGGCGCCAGTTCGCAGGGCCTGGTCATTTTGGTTGGCGACTCGACCATGGGCACGCTCAACGGCTATGGCGACGTGCTGTGCAGCAAAGTGGCGTCCGGTGTGCAATGTCTGAACCTGGCCAAAAACGGGCGCAGCAGCAAAAGCTTTCGCGCCGAAGGCCTGTGGGACGATGTGCTCGCGCGCCTGAAAAACAACACGCCAGGCCGCCCGGCCTACGTGCTCGTCCAGTTCGGCCACAACGACCAACCCGGCAAGCCCGGCCGCTCTACCGACTTGCAAACCGAATTTCCGCAAAACATCAGCCGGTATGTGGACGAGTTGCGCCAGGCAGGCGCCACGCCCGTCCTGGTGACGCCGCTGACACGCCGCACATTCAAAGGCGACACGCTAGAGCCTGATTTGGAGCCCTGGGCCCAGGCCACGCGCGCCGTTGCCAAGGCCCAAGGCGCGCTGCTGGTCGATTTGTACGCCCACAGCTACGCGGCAGTGCAGCCCATGGGCCAGGCCCAGGCCGACACTTTGGCCATGGACGCGCATCTGGCGCCGGACCTCAACTCCGCCGAAGCGGCCCCGGTTAAATCCAAGTTTGACCGCACCCACCTCGGGCCCCAGGGCGCTGCTTTTTTTGGCGGCATGATGGCGCGCGCCTTGGCAGGGATGGAGGGCGTGGGCGGCCTGCTCCGGGCTGACTGACAAGGTCAAACCGCGCAGACAAGAAAAAAGGTGGCCTAGGCCACCTTTTTTACGCGCCAAGCCGAAGGGCTTAGAACTTGTAGCGTGCACCCACCATGAACTCGCGTCCGGTGACGTTGTAAACCACCGAGCTGTTGCGTGCGCGGCTGATGAACTGGTCGTTAGGCGTGTTCAAGAGGTTCACGCCTTCAAACGTGACTTCCAGGTTTTTGTCGATTTTGTAAGAAACCGACAGGTCCAGGTTGGTCGTCGCGTTCTTGCCTTCCACGTCGTTGTTGTTCTGGCCCGGAACACGGGTCAGGAAGTCGCTGCGGTAAGAGGCCGACAGGCGTCCGCTCAAAGTGCCGTCGTCATAGTAGAGCGTGATGTTCTGCGATGTGGGCGAGAGGTTGAGCAAGTTGTCCACAATCGTTGCATTGCTGGTCGGCGAAACCGCATAGGCGATCTTGGAATCCACAATGGTGTAGTTGAACAGCATGCCGAAGTTCTTGCCCACGCCAGGCAGGAAGGTGAACGGTTGCTGGAGATTGATCTCCAGGCCACGCAACATACCGCCGTTGGTGTTGACCGGCGTAGTGACCTCAAAGACCTCAGAGCCCGTGAAGTTAGCAGGCAGCAAAGACAAAGGCAACCCGGTGGCCGAGTATGGCACGCTGGTCTTCAAGCTTTGGATGTAGGTGGAGATATCTTTGCCAAACAAGCCCAAGCCCAAGAAGGCGTTGCGGTCGTAGTACCACTCCAGGCTCGCGTCCAAGGTCTTGGCACGGAAGGGTTGCAGCAAGGCATTACCTGTGCTGATCGACAGAGTGCCCGTAGTGCTGATAGAGCCGCCGGGGTTGAGGTTACCCAACTGGGGGCGGGCCATCACGCTGGCTGCGGCCAGGCGCAAGACCACGTCTTTACTCACACTAGCGGCGATATTGAAGGCGGGCAACACATCGTTGTAATCATTGGTCACCGACACGGCGGTGCCCGAGTTCAGCGCCTGGTAGCCCGTTGCTACTTGGTGCGTATTGACATAGCGCACACCGAAATTACCGCGCACTGGCACGCCGGCCAGCTCGGTGTCAAAGTCGGCCATCAGGAAGGCGCCGCTGTCGGTTTCTTGCACGTCGCGGTTATTACCACGGGCGTTGCCGTTGGTAATGGAGGAGAGCGTGAAGTCGCCAGGGCCACCAACCGGTCCGCTTTGCAGGCAGTTGCAATAGATGTTGTAAGTCTGGGCGATAGCGCTCAGATTGGGAATGACCCAGGACGTGGGCGTTCCAGCGGGCAAGTTCAGGCCATTGCCAAAGCCGGACAGGGTGGTGATGAGCGAATCCATCGCGGTGCCTGCAGGTGGCGCGAAGATGGTGTCGTTTTGGTTCACGCGGCGGAACTCGAAGGTAGAGAACGCATAGCGTTTGTAATCCAAACCGCCCTTGAAGCTCAGACCTTCGGCAGCGTCCCACATCAGGTCCACTTTGGCCATATCGTTTTGGTTGGTGGCGCCTTGGGGACGGATACGGATTTCACTGGTCGTCAGGTTGGTCACCGTAGACGCTTGGGTGCCGGTGGTGGCTACCGGGACGCCCAGCAACTGCAGTGCGCCGTTCCTTTGCGTCACGTCAAAGGGGTAGGTAATCAAAGGCAGACGATCGCTCTTGGTGAAGTCGATGCTGTAGCCGTTCACGTTCGAGGCATCCAGTGTCGTAGTGGTCTGCACCGGGTTGTCAAACACGGAACGGGCGCTACCCACCTGGGCCACCATCTTGACGGTGTCAGAGATGCGCTGGTCCCAAGTCAACGTAGGCTGGGTGAAGCTGGTGGAGAGTTCGTCATAGCGCGATTCGACGCGGATATCCACGCCGTTGTACAGGCCGTATTGCAAAGCGCCGTTGGGGGCGTAGCTGGTGCTAACAACACTGGTCTGGGGCTTGCCGCCCTGGCTGAGGGTACGGCTAAAGGACAGCGCCTCCAGAAAGTCTTCTTGGCGTGTCGCTTTGAGTTTGGAATAGAGCAAGTCGAAAGTCAGCAGCGTGTCGGCCGCTGGCTTGAACTGCACCGAGCCGGTCAGGCCGACACGATCCTGGTCGTGGGTGAGGCGTCCATAGCGTGGCAGGCGGGGTACGAAGTTGGCAGCATCGTTCGCAGTGTTGTACGCGGCGATCGCGTCTGCCGTGCCGGGAATGCGGGCAACGCCTTGGGCGGCCGGGCCGCAGGTTGTCGCGGTAGAGCCAGAGGGGTTGGTCGTGGCCATACCAACCGGGGTACACCAACCGCCGGAGGATGGGCCGTTATCCCAACGCACCGTGCTAAAGCCTTCTTCATAAAGCTTGCGCTTGGAGAAGGCGCCTGAGACCAGCACGCCAAAAGTGCGGTCGTCATTGGTATTGGAGAACAAAAAGGCGGCGCGCGGCGTTGTCGTTTTGGACAGGTCGTTGTAATTTTCCTTCGCCGAGACCATGGCATTAAAGCCTTTGAGGTCAAAGGGGCGGCTCGTTTGCAGGTCGACCGTCGCGCCCAAGGAGCCCTCTTCCACGTCAGCCGAGGAGCTCTTGCGCACCGTCACGGTGTTAAACAGTTCGGAGGCAAACACGTTGAAGTCAAAGCCGCGGCCGCGGTTGGCGCCGCCGGAGCTATCGGTGCCGCCGGTGGTGGCCAGTGCCTCAATGCCGTTGATACGCACGCGCGTAAAGTCTTGGCCCAGGCCACGCACGGTGATGGAGCGGCCTTCGCCGGCGTCACGGTCAATCACCACGCCGGGGATGCGCTGCAGCGATTCGGCCAGGTTGGTGTCGGGGAACTTGCCCATGTCTTCGGCTTTGATGACGTCGACGATGCCGTTGTCGTTGCGCTTGGCGTTGAGCGCGCTCTCCAGCGCGGCACGGACGCCCGAAACCACCACGGTATTGAGCTCGGACTTGGCCTCTTGGGCCGAAGCGCCCATGGCCAGCAGCAGCATGGGGGCCGCATGCGCAATAGCGCGCACAGCAGCGCTTACTTTGGTGGGTTTTTGTTTGGGATGGTTGGTCGTACGCATATTTTTTGTCTCCTCAGGTAGCAAAGTCGGTCGATAAAACAGTGTCGCGGGCCCCGGTTCAGACCAGGTAGTCCTCGCGGGCGGGGGAAAACTGGTCCAGCAA
>Ga0136644_10003790_pt1 | contig 11261 bp, 7 predicted proteins | sample C_130820_EF_Meta_FD_94780 | JGI IMG/M metagenome (GOLD analysis project Ga0136644, IMG submission 94780) | Freshwater microbial communities from Lake Croche, Canada to study carbon cycling - C_130820_EF_MetaG (v2) (version 2) | ecosystem: Environmental > Aquatic > Freshwater > Lake | place: Lake...
GCATGGCGGGGCCATCAATTTCGATTTGATGACCATGACGGGTTGGCGGCTCGCCGACCTGGGCGACAACTTCACGTGGTGCGATTTGCGGGACTTCATCACCAACCTTCCGCCATCACAACAGTCAGCGCTGTATCGGCAGCAGCATCCCCAGTCATGGTGGTGGACACCGGAAATTGATTTCCTGGGCGCTGTGTTGACGGCAATTCAGTGGGGCAATTGGCAGCGCGGCGGCGGCAAGGGCGACAAACCGCAGCCGGTGAAACGGCCCGCGGACAAACCCAAAACTGCCCGCGATTTCATGCCGACATCAAGTGCCGAACTGAAAGCACGCAAAGAAGCGTTCAAGCAATCCATGGAAAGGACACACGGTGGCAACTGAACTCGGTACCGCGTATGTGTCCATCGTTGCCGAAACTTCCAAGCTTGAAGCTGGAATTGTTGCGGCCCTTCAAGGCGGCGGCAAACAGGCCGACCTAGTCGGTAAAGACATCGGAAAAAGAATTTCGGCGTCGGCCGCTAAAGCCATGAAAGATGGCTGGCGGCCGGATCAAGACATCATGGCCGGCATCCCTGACACAAAGCTTGACCGAATCGGTGCGCGCATTGGCCAGGTCATCGGCAAGGGCATGGTGGCGAACATGCGTGCCCGCGAGGCTGGCGCCCAGTTCGCTAATTCTTTTGGTGAAGGTGCTGGAAGCATCGGTATCGGTAAAGTTATATCTGGGTGGCGGAAAGAACTTTCCGGTGGCGGTGCTTCTCACGCAATGGGATTCCTGGCCGGTAAGACGATGTCAATAGGGTTGACTGCCGGGTTGGCGGCTGGCACCGCTGGCGTTGGTTTAGCATTTGCTGGCATCACTTCAGCTCTTACCGCAGGATTCGGACGTCTTGAAAAGATTGACGCGGCGACCGTCAAGCTGAACCAGATGAACAAGATTGCCGGGGATCTCGGCAAACCGCTTGTCGACGTTAAGAAAACCATTACCGGTGTCACCGACCTTTTTACCGGTACTCGCTTTTCGTTGGATGAAGCTTTTTCCACAGCAACGAACGCTATCGGCTCTGGTGTCACGGACATCAACAAGTATTTGACCACAGTTGCCGACGCCGCAGAATACGGCGGCACAAGCCTCTCCGATATGGGCGACGTTTTTCAGAAAGTCGTCAACAAAGGGTATGTCACTGGCGATTTGTTGAGCCAACTAGACACCCGACTTCCGGCGACTTCGTGGGTTCAGGAAGCTGTCGGGGCGACCGGTAAAGACTTTGACAAGATGGTTGCCGACGGCAACATCTCGCTGGACATGTTGCAGAATGCCATTGAAGCTCATGCCTCTGGGTTCGCCCGAGCCGGAGCCAACACTCTTAGTGGCGCTGTGGAACAGATGCACACCGCCATCGCACGTGTGGGCGCAGATTTCCTGTCCGCCATCTTCGGTGGTCCGTCCGGTGACCCAACTCAGGGTATGAAGGACGCTATCAACCGAATAACCGGTTATCTAAACAAGCTAGATGATTGGATTAACGCTCACCGCGACGACATCAAAAAATTCTTTGATGGCGCAAAGGAAGCCGCTGCCGAAGTACTAAAAGTTGTTGGCAGCCTCGGCGACGTTCTCAAGACGCATCCTGATCTGATCAAGAATGTGTTGGAAGCGTTCGCGCTGTGGAAAACCATTCAGTTCACTGGCCTGCTCACTGGTTTAGCTAACGTTTCTAACGCTTTGGGCAGCAAGGGTGGGGTAGGACTTCTTGGCAAACTCGCGCTTGTTGCGGAAGCCATGAACCTGATTGATGATTACACCAATAGACAAAAACAAAAACCTGCCAAACCAGGAGAGTTTGAACCAAGCAAACCTCTTAACGAAGGTCCACCGCTAGGAAAACAAGCTCTTGACACGGCCGCTGGAGGTTACGCAGGATTTAAGTTCGGCGGAGTTCCAGGAGCTTTGTTTGGCGGACTTGCTGCCAGTGTTATCAGACCCGGTATCGACATTGTTAGTGCTGGTCCTGGACCGGCAACAAATGGAGCTTTACCAAGTGCTTTGCCGGGAATTGGTGCGGGTGGTCAAATTAACGGTCAAACACCGAATGTTGGCGGCATCCCGATACCGGGCTTGTCTCAAAAGATCACGCCCACAGTGGATACCGGTCCTGCATTGGCGTCGTTGGGTGCGTTGCGGGATGGGCAGAAAGAACCGATTGTTATTCCTGCGGACTCTGACACTGCGCCGGCATCCGGGACTACCGGTGCGTGGCGCACCGACGAGGCCGGTAACCCTGTTGTTATTCCGGTGGACGCCGACACCAGCTCGGCCAGCGCGTCAATGGCGGCGTTCATTGACCAGTGGTCGTCGGCCATCATTTCGCCGAAAGTTGTGGTTCCTGGTCAATCTACTCCCGGTCCGACTGGCGGACCGCCAACGTTGGCCGGTTTGCTCGGAGTGCCCGGTAAAGCTATGGGCGGCGGCATTTATGGTCCCGGCTCAAGCACGTCGGATTCCATTCCGGCGATGCTGTCTGCCGGTGAGCATGTGTTCACTGCCAAAGATGTGTCCGCGATGGGCGGACAGTCCGGTGTGTATGCGTTTAGAAAAGCATTGCACGCAGCGTCGGGCGGGGCGGTGTCTAACAGTCTTCTGAAAGATATGCGTACTGCTGGCGCTATCCCTGCGGGGGCAGGTTCGACTGCGAAAGCGGGGACGTCAGCAGTTGCCGGTGCTATCGGTATGGGCGGCGAAATCATCAACGGCATCATCGACCAGGCCGCGTCGGCGGTGTCGTCGGCGGCTAGTGCCGCGGCGATGGCTGGTTCGTTTGGGGCTGCCGGTCCTGAAGGCGGTCAAGCTGCCGGGGCTGCGGCACAGTTCGCTATTGGTTTGGCATCCAACACCGCCAAGCGCGGCGTCAAATACGGTTTCGATTTGCTCGGTATCGGCGCTGATTCTCTGTTGCAGCAGTTGACGCCGTTCGGCCAGCCTCGATGGCTGAACCAGGATTACACCGGGTTCATGCCGAAAGAACTGATCACGTCGGCGTTGGGCAATCTGATGTCCGGTGGGGCGAATCAGGCGGCCGGAAATGTCGACCCGAACACCACCGAGCATGGCACCGGTGCTGGCGCGCAGCCCGGCGCAACACCCGGACCGCTTGAACAGTTAGGTCAATCCGTTTTTGATGGATTCAGTAAAGCGTTGCCGTCGGGTCCGATTGAACCGGTCGCACCGACACCGATGGTGGGGGATGCCAATTCGTTCCTATCGACACAGTTAGCGGCACCGTCGTCGCCGCCGCCACCAAGCCAACAACCCATCTTCAAAGTCGACAACATTTACACCCAGGACGTTGACAGCTTGGGCCGTGAGTTGAACAAGCAAGGCAGGTTGGCGCAAATGCAGTACACGAACAGGCCCGGACCCTAAATGGCTGACCCCCGTATCATTGCGATCCGTATCCGCCGCGGTAACACCGTCTTTCATGTGCACGGCCAGGACGCCGGAAAAGAAGGCGTGTGGATGGCGGCCGGCCAGGTGCAAGGCATCTACGAAGCACCCATCAAAAGCACATGGAAAACCGGTGCCTTTCAGGTCGGGTCGACCCAGAAAGCGGTCAAGAAGCTGCAACGCGACATGGAGCTGGGTTTCCATGTGGTGGACACGTTCAACACGTTCGAGTGGAACGAATCGTTGTTCCGACAAATCTTCTTCTATGAAGAGGATCAGTGGTCGGTCACCCCGAAATCCACCACCATCGAGGTGGTCACCGAACTGTCGGGTACCCGCAAAATTGATGTGTTGATGTATGAGCAACCCGACTTCAACTCTGCGATAGATCCCATTGCCCAGCAGTACGGCAACCTGATCATGAAGCTGCGCGCCGGCGAACCGATGTGGTACGAGGACGACGTCATATCTCAGTTCACGTCGACAGCCACATCGGCGTCGGGAAACGTTACCGTGTCCAATCCAACCGACCAGGTGATGTGGCACCGGTGGGTGTTGACCCCGGCAATTTGGACTTTGCCCGATTTTCAGTGGGTCGGCGACCCGGGGGAACGCGTCCCGGGTGGCGCGCAGGGCTCACGGTATATCAACGACATCACCATCACGTCGGCCAATGGTGGGGCGGTCATCGACTTGGATCGGTCGCAGCTGATGTATCGGGATGTGAACAACACCAACATTTTGGGTCAGCAGGGCGCCAACAAGATTTTCACGTTCCCGGTGCCGCCGTACACCCCGGAGTTCCAACTGCCGGTGTCGTATAAGGGCAGTGTGGGTGGGGCGACGGTGCAGCTGGTGCAGCCTCGGCGTTGGTCACGGCCGTACGGGTTGGAAGCTGTCACCGTTTTGAACACGGGTTCACCGAAGGATTTGACGCAACGGTTCTCGTTCCCCGGTTCGTTCTCGTATCGGATACCGGATTGGGCGGAACGCCTGGACATTGTTGCGGTCGGTGGTGGTGGCGGCGGCGAAGCGGGCGGTGTGTTAATCACCGGTTCGGGCGGGTCGGCGTCTACGTGGACATACCGCACCGTCATTCGTGGCGTTGACATTCCGTATGCGACGAACTATTTGGCGGGCACGGTCGCCGCGGGTGGTTTCCCCGGCAAGGGTTTGAACTACACCGGCATCACTATCGCCGGGGATGGTTGGGGCGGGGTGAACGGGTTGAAGGGCGGCGACACCACTGTTGTCGGCTCCGGGTTTAGCACCCTGACCGCTGTCGGCGGTGCCGGCGGATTGAGTTTGCCGACCGTGTTCGGTCAAAAGCTCGACGATTTGACGTTCAACGGGAAAACGTATGCCGGGGCTCAAGAGGAACACACACCGGGCAATCGGGGTAACCATCCCGGTGGTGGCGGTGCCGGCGGCTGGCCGTTGAACAACGGCGGCCAGGGCGGCGACGGCCAGGTGTGGATTCGTGCCTACGGCTGGACCGGTTCGTAAATTCTGTCCCATCACACGAAGGAAAAAAGGTTATGGCCGCTGGTACGTGGACGTTCACTAACACCACCCGCATAAAACTGCTCAATGCGACATTCGATTTGGATTCCCAAGCCTACAAGTGTGCGTTGGTGACGTCGGCATCAAACATCAGTGCCGCCTCCACCACGTGGGCCGGTGTGACCGGTGAAGTTGCGTCCGGTAACGGATACACCACTGGTGGGATATTGGTGTCGACGTTGGTGTTGGCGGGCACTTCGTCGGTGACGGTGAAGTTCGCCACCAATCCGACCTGGACGGCATCAGGGTCCGGTATTACCGCCCGATACGCTGTGCTGTACCGATCCAGCAGCGATGTGGTGTGCTACTGCCTGCTCGACGCGACCCCCGCAGATGTGGTCATCACTTCCGGTAACACCCTGACCATCGACTCCATCACCAACCCTGTTTTCACGCTGTCCTAAATGTCTGATGTGACGCTCACCCCGCCTAGTGGGGTGTTGACCCTCACTGGTGGTGACCCGATCATCAGCGGCGCCACCACTGTGGTGGTTCCCGGGCCCGCTGTGGTCGTTGTCTCAGCGTCCGAACCCATCATTACCGGTGCCATGACGGTCATCACGCCGGCCGCGGCGTTGCTGACGGTGACCGGTTCAGCGCCGATCATCACTGGCGTTGTGAAAACGGTGAGTCCTGCCAAGGCGTCGTTGACGTTAACTGGTGGCGCACCGAACGTCACCATCTCGAGGGTGACCTGCGATGTGATTGTTGCGGCGGTGGAGAAACAAAAGTTGGTGGAAGAACGTATCCGCCGCGAACAGCCGGTGGGCCGTATCTGGGATGCGGAATGGAACTGCCAACACGTCATGGGTTCGGAGTATTCCGCAAAATTTTCGTGGATCTCCAACGACACCGGTCCGGGGCAAACAGAATTTCCGTTTGAGTCGCCGATAGCGCAGTGGATTTACGACTATCAGGGCCGCATTGACCGCGGCGAGGGTCGCACGGTGGGAATCACCATCGACTACGGCGCCCGGTGGAGCGGGATTCTGGACAAGTTTTCGGTGGAGCAACGCGAAGACGGCGACCGTGTCCTGGTCGTCGACTGGGTCCACGACTACGAACAGTTGAAATGGTATTACTGCGTTCCGAATCCGTTCTTGCCAGACGCATTCCAGGCGCCGCGCGCGTGGATCGCGGCGGGACCGTGCACTTGGGTTCTGCGCCTCACCCTTTTTTTGGCGATCTGGCGGGAACACAATCCGTTTTTGACGTGGCCTGACGACCCCCTGGATTTCCGGAACTGGGCGACCATGGGGTTGGACATCTCCAACTGGCACACCGTGGTCAAACCCGAATCGTTCCTTGATGCGATGGCCTCCGGGGTGGTGTGGAGTGTCGTGTCGTCGCGGTGGGAATCGTTCCACGACATGGCCCACTACATGCTCGAAGACTCGGAACTGTCGGTGGTGTGCCGGCGGTACCTTCCCGGCGACCCAGATCCGTGGCCCGGGGCGAATCTGCGCTACGGAACGCTGGTCATTGATTTTGCCGACAAGTCCGGCATTCAAATCGGCACATCCAACGGCGGCAACGTGTTTGACGGTTTGGTTCGCACCGTCAACGAGTTCGCCGACGACTTCCTCGACTCGACCAGTGAACTGATTTCCGATGCGGTCACCCCCACCGAATACTTTTCGGTCAACAAACGCTACACAGACCGCGTCAAGCCGTACGTCATTTTCTATGAGGGTGACACCTCGGCGGTGCAAACATCGTCGTGGATTTACTCACCCACCAAAGGCGTCCAAATATCGGTGGGTGGCCACTCAGCCCCTGGCACGAATGAAGTGATCTCGGCCTCAATACAGGCCCTAGGGGACGTGCTCGGCAACCTGGTGCAGATCGGATCTTTGGGCGGCACCATCGACACCCTTCTGGCACCGCTGTATGAAGACACCATTTTGGCGTGGCAGTCCTACAAGTCCAATGAGCGGGCCAACAACACCGGCTGGGACCGCTTGTTCTCCTATTTTCAACAAGGCGCCGGTAAGGCCTACACCATCAGTGCGCTCCTAGTTTTGCGCGCCGGCCTGTGGGCAACCAAAACGGTGGTGTCGTGGAAAGTGTCTGTCGCCGACGGCCGCCCATACCTTGTGGGTGATCAAGGCCAAGGACACTTTTTCCTTGACGACCGCGTCGGCCTTGTCCTGTCGGCGGACAACAAAATTCATATGGACCGTTGCCGCCGCCTCGACCTCGGTTGGGGACCGGACAGCCCACCGGAATGGACCATCAACATCGGCGATGAACGCATCTGGCAGGACCCCGCCCAACGGGCTTTGGGACGCATCGAACGACTCATTGCCGGTCTACACAATTTAGGAGTGTGGTGATGCTTCCCGCCGACTTCGCACCGTTCCCGCACGGCTTCCCCACACGCGACAACTGCGACCCCACCAATCCGTACCAAGCATTCCTGTGGATGTTGGTGGCCATGCCCTACATGAAGGGCGCCCAGCTGGTGTTGCCCATCGACTATCTGCAATTCGTGTCGAAACGGTTGTGGGATTGCGGTGTCCGACCGGTGGCAGAACCGACCATTAAATATCAGAAACCGTCATCAACGGACCCGAACTGGTTGACGTCACCCGGGTCGTGGGTAGATGTCGATGCGCCGGATCGTGACCCGGTCCGGCCGGCGGCCGCGGCGGTGGATTCCCTTGTCAATCAGCAGAAAGCCGAAGTGATGCGCGAATTGTGGTCACGCATGACACCCGAGCAACGTCGAATGTTGATCGAAGAAACTCGTGACGTCACCTGACGGCAAAACCCCTGACGGGGCGCCATCGTCGACGGGGTTGGCGGTGTTCGCCACGAAAACGCGGGCGGATTGGGAAGCAGAACAGCGCGACTTCCTCAGATCAAAGTTCCTCAACGCCCAGTCAGGGTTTGACACGGTTGTGTCCAATGTTCCGATCATTGGGGACGTCCTCGAGATTTTGACGGGTGTGCCGGATGCCGACCCCACCGATTTAGGGTCGTGGGTCAACGACCTGAAACGTGATGTCGCTAAAGCGGGCTCCGATATTGCGGCGTTGATTCTCGGTGTGGGTGGCACGGTCGTCAAAGATGTCACCAACTTTGTGACCGACACCTGGAACAACGTCAAAAAAGGGTGGGACGGGTTTTGGGATGGTGTGTTCGGCGTCAACAACACGATTGGGTCGACACCGGCCACGGTGAAAACGGCTGCCAACTATGTGTCATCGACAGCCAACACAGCGTCGGCGACCGCATCGAGGGCGTCGGTTGCAGCGAATGAGGCACAGGGAACAGCCACCGATGCTCAAAGCACGTCGGTGGACAACGCAAAGCAAATCGCCAAGCTGAAAGCCCAACAGGAAGCGGCCAGCAACTCGGGAAAATCAGACGACGACGGCTTCGAATACACCACCACCACCGGGCTGAATGGAAGCTGGAGCTTGTCGGGCACCGGCACTGTTCGCTCAGATGGTCGTGCATTGGTGTGGGTCTCTGGGACTGGCACAGTCCAAGCACAATTCACCCGCACCCCAACGGTCACCACGTCACAACAGGTCAGCGTCGTCATCGACAAAAACATTTATTCAGCTACCGCCATCCTCGCCAGTCCCACACCGATGCTCGGATTGGTGGTTCGCCTGGACTCGACGTGGACCAGCTACGTGTACGCCCGCATTGTGCCAACCGGAATTTTCGGGGAAGTGCAGTTGACGTTGTGGAAAGTGTCGGGTGGCAGCGAAGCACAAATCACGGCGGCCGGCGCAGGGATCTACAACTGGACCCTCAAAATCGGTGACACCATCAGAGTCACAGCCGTCACATCGGGTTCAACAATCACCTTCAAGGCTTACGTCAATGGCTCCGAAGTCACGTCCATTAACGACTCGGCCAGCTACGGCGGATTCCTGTCGGCAGATACCGCTGCCAACAACTTGACCGGATTATTGCTTCGAGGCGCCGGTTCTCTGGCACCGCCAGGACTCGGCGCTTTCTCTATCAGCGACATTGCGGCACCCAGCGTCGTCGGTTCAGGAATCAAAGTGCGGCGCACCGCCACCACCTTGGCAGCCATATCGACCAGCGACAACATTTTCCCACTCGGCTGGTTCGGCGACAAAGTCAATAGTCCTGACATCACCTACGACACCAGCGGCTCAAACACGGGACGGGTCACAGTCAGCATCGAAGGCTGGTATCACTGCGCGTTCAGCGTGGCCACCACCGGCAATAGTGCAAACAATGGCAGCATTTACGCGACTTTGCGAACTGGTTCCGGTTCTGCGGCCTCGACTTCAAGTTCGGTGGCGTTCTACGGCACTCAGTCCCGATTCAATGCCGCTGGCGGCACCGGGCCAGTAATCAACGGAAATTTCCTCATCTACCTAAAAGCACAGGAATGGGTAGAACCCGGCTATTTTTCCAACGTCGCTATCAGCGATGCAATCGGGTCAACGGACTCTGATTTCGTCAAAAAATCGTGCTGGTGGACGGTAGCGCTTGTCAACCGCAGCTACAACTAGATAGGAACACCATGACCTATGTGCAGGGGCATGTGAAACGCGACCCGACCACCGGCTCGGTCGCTATCCGAACGGGCTTCGACGACTCCATCGAACAACTCGCCGCCATGGCATGGCTGATCGCCACTCCCAACATCGGGGCCCGCAACGCCACCACATCCCAGGTCGAATCCTGGGACGACCTGTACACACCTGAAAGCTAGGACTGCGATGACCATTCCCACTTTCACCCTCAAAGGCAACATTTATGACCTCCTCGACACCAACAACGACGGGTCAGTTGACACTGTCGCGTTGACGTCGGCGACGGTCACGTTCACCCCCAACACCAAAGGCCAATTCCTGGCCATCGGCGACAACTTGTATCGGCCTGAAGCGGTCACCGTCACCGTAGACGGAACGGGCCGCATCAACGGGGCATCCGGTGTTGTTCTGTTAGCCAACGATGACTCACTCAATCTGGTGATTCCGTTGCAGTGGAATGTGTCGTTGACGATGGTGTCGGATTTTCCGCGCCGACCCCGCCCTTTCTGGTTTGAAGCACCCACTGCTGGTTCGTCGGTCACGTTGGGGTCGGTCGCGGCCATTCCGGCCACGACAGCAACCGGGTTTTCTCGAGGACCGGCCGGACCCACCGGTGCCACCGGGCCGGCAGGGCCAACACTGTGGTCAGCGCTCACCGGAATCCCAACCGAACTTCTCACTGGCGCCAATGTCGCAAACGGGTACGCCAAGTTAGATTCGGGAGGCTTGGTACCGGCCGCTCTGCTGCCGTCGTATGTTGATGACGTCCTGGAATACACCAACCTGGCGGGGTTCCCTGCGGCCGGTGAAACCGGAAAAATCTATGTTGATAAAGCAACGCAAAAAATTTATCGGTGGTCTGGGTCGACGTACATCGAAATTTCGCCGTCGCCGGGCTCAACAGATTCGGTCACTGAGGGTGCAACCAATCTGTATTTCACGACTGCGCGGGCGTCTGCCGCATCGGCTGTACAGTCAGTGGCTGGTCGGACTGGCGTCGTCACTCTCACATCAACTGACGTCAATTTGGGCAACGTCAGCAATGTTGCGTCAACTGCAGCGGCTACGGCATTAACGGTAGTTCAGCGTGACAGCAACGCCAACATTGCCGCTGACAACTTCATTTCCACTGTCGGGTCGACCGTTACCGCAGCCGGCACAACCACACTGGCCATTGATAGCGCCCAAGTTCAGGTTTTCACTGGCACAACCACTCACACCGTGTTACTTCCGACTACGGGCGTTACAGCTGGCCAAACCTACATCATCATCAATAACTCAACGGGTTCGGTTGCTGTCCAAAGCTCCAACGGGGCAACAGTAGTGAACATGAGTGGTAACGGCCAGCCCGGTGTCTTCTACGCCCTGGTGTCAACACCAACTACCTCTGCTCATTGGCGCGCATTGCTATACCCGAGCGGCGGCTCAATGGTTTCAACCGCGGCTGTCCAAACACTGACTAACAAAACGTTGACAAGCCCAGCTATCACTTCTCCTACCGGAATCACTAAAAGTGATGTGGGATTAAGCAACGTCACAAACGTGGAACAGGAAGCGGCCGCCAACAAGAATGCGGCGAATGGTTACGCCGGTTTGGACTCATCCGCTCTGATTCCTGCAAGTTTGTTGCCGTCACAAATTGAACTTGGGAACGCATCAGACACCACTTTGGCCCGCAGTGCCGCTGGCGTCCTGGCCGTCGAAGGTTTCGATGTGACCACCA